>SDBV01006012.1_pt1 | contig 16956 bp, 14 predicted proteins | sample 2277081 | NCBI WGS metagenome assembly SDBV01 (sample SAMN10402039, study PRJNA504765) | marine sediment metagenome | isolation source: marine sediment core GS10_PC15, 223 cmbsf | place: Arctic Ocean: Southern Knipovich Ridge | collected 2010 | reverse complement strand
TCATTGTAACATGTTCATTATTTTTTAATGGACGCAAACAGCAAGAGCAAAACCGAAGGTTTTGCAGCACACTGCCGGGTACATAGGTGCTTTCGGCTTAGCAGCCTTATATAATATAATCTTTAAGAATTTTGTTACTAAATAAAATTAAAGTAATAGATAAAACTAATATTTATACAGTAAAATATAAAAAAATAACAAAATCAGGAGCGTAGTATGAAATTATTTTTAATGTTGTTCCTTCTTGCTTTTCTTCTTTTTCCGGTATTTTCACAGGATTTGCATCTTCCAATATTCTATTTAAAATATGATTTCGGCATAGGAATAGAAGAAGATGACGGCGAAACAGAACAGACAGACGACAAGCACAAGGCAAGTTTTAGAATAAAAGAGCGGTGGAGTAATCTTTTAACTACGAACCTTACATTTACGTTTTATGATAAAAACTATGTAGACGGTACCGGAGATTATAATTACTACTCACTGTATCCTGAATTTACTTTCCGTTTTAATAACAGTTTAAAACTTGATACTGGTTTTAGAAGTAAATGGGTAGTTTATGAAAATACACTAAATGATTATACAGACCTTATGTTTAAAACGACGTTTACTTTTAAACCAATTCCACAAATTAGCCTTATTCCGTCTTTTCAGGGGACTTACAGCCTTTATAATGATGAAGAACGTTCTAAACAGACTTATGTTTTCGGATTTGGTATTACTACCAAGCTTAACAGCTTTGTTTTATCAGGAAGTTATAGAGGTACTTTAAGGAATCCGCTAAACAGTGACAGCACGGTGAATATGGATTTTTATAATCAGTTCAGCGTCGGATTAACTTTTGACCCAAATAAAATAAGGAATGATGAATAACAGGCATTAGTTTTATAAATACTAATAAAATAGTAATCGTGTTCAACCTGGTTTATCTTTATCAAATTTCTCAAACATTGCTTTTGCGGAAGGTGTATCATCCGGAAGAATAGGATGAAATATTTTTTTAATTTTGATCCTTGTAAATAATTGTTTCTGGAAAAAACCGCATAAACGAGTCAAAACTCATAGAGTTTTGGTTCCTTATCCTGCAAAGGGTTTTAGCGTATTATCCTATTTATGTCTTTAAAGCATTATCAATTTAAAACTTCCGCGGTTCCTATTTCCTCTTTCTCATATTCTTACCCTTCTTAAGAATATAGTCCCACACAGGGCCTCGGTAACCGAAAAGATGAAATGCCTTTGCTCTTTCAACATAATCCGTATTTTCATCGCCATTATAAATGCGGTCTGTCCTATCTTTAAAAGAATCCTTAATCATTGTATCAAGTTTATTATATTCAATATCCGGTGAAATATAGAAATACGGATTAAGCAGTTCTTGTTCTTTATCAATAAGATTATTTTTAACAAGGTATGAACAGACAGGTGTATTGGGAAGTACCCGGATTCCAATAGAAGAAAAAACAACGCAGTTGTTCAGTGTGCTAATATTTCCAAGGCCTTCTTTTGCTGTTTCTTCTGTTTCATCAGGCCCGCCAAATATGATAAAATGTGAACTGGCTATTCCCGAGGAAGAAAAAAGATTATTGGAATGAACAACTTTGTCCCATGTAAAGTCCTTCTGCATCGCTTTAAGTGTGGTGTCTGTTGAACAGTCTGTTCCCCATTCTACAGAAGTAAGTCCGGCTCTTTTTAATATATCTACCTGCTCCTCTGTAAAATTGTCCGGGCGGAGAAAACACATCCATGGTATTTTTATATTCTTTCGGATTATCTCTTCTGCTATTTCCAGATATTTACCGGATGCATCATTAAAAACAGAATCTGTAATGGAAAGCCAGTCTGCATTATATTCTTTAATAAGATATTCAATTTCATCAGCAACAGACTCCGGTGCGCGGAACCTGTATCTTCTGCCTTCAAGCGTTGGGTAGGAACAGTAAAGGCATTTGTGCGGGCATCCGCGCTTGGTCTGAATATTTAGCATTCCGCCTTTTTTTAAATAGAAATCTGCTAATGTTCTGTCCCTCTTAAAACTTCCAAAATCCTTTTCCGGTTTGTCATTATTTAAAATATTCTCAGGTATTTTTTCTCCTTTTTCTAATGAAGAAACAAGTTCACAGAATACATTTTCACCTTCGCCTTTAATCCCGTAATCCGCGCCAGTTTCTTCCAATAACTTTTCCGGAAAAATAGTGTAAGCAGACCCGCCCAGAACTATATATGCGGAACTGATTTTTCTTATTTCCTGTACGAATGTTTTATATTGATTTATATATGATTCTTTGGAGCTTATATTTACATTATCAACATTTCTTAATGAGAGGCCTATTACAAAGGGGCTTATATTCTTAATAGTTTTTAAAATATTTTCAGGATTTTCCTCAACATAGAGGTCTAATTGAGCTACATCATGCCCTAGTTCCCGTGCGGCATTTGCAACAAGAGACATTCCGAGCGGATAAACAGGGTAGGGCTCTTCTGTTGTATTGCATGATATTAATACTATTTTAGACATTTATTTCCTTTAGCTTAAAATATTAAAATATATCAAAAAAAGAATTTACTTTTTCACTGCGTATGATTTTATCAGGACTGAAAATTAATTTATTATTAACAGATAATATGCAGAAAACAGCGCCTTTTAGCGCGGAAACATTATCTATATCAGGCGGATAATCGAGCCATCCCGCAATTATTGTTTCCGCTTCGCCGGACTCAAGCATAAGAAATGCTGCTTGTAATGCCGTATGTCCAATTCCCTTTTCCTGATTTTCTCCGATGCAGAGCGTAGGGCCGGTTAATTTAAAGTAAGCAGAACATTCTCCAAGTACAATACCGGGCAGTGTATATGAAAAAAGGTTAGGGCTTGTTAAAGCACCTTCACTTTCTATAGTTGTTTTATAGTATTCTATATCCGTACTGTACGACTCATATACTGAAGAAATAATAAGGCCGATTGGGCGCTTTTTATCTGTACTGTTAAGTTCCGCGTCTTTTAAAGCAAGAGCAACAGCAGAACAGCCGATTTTAGTATATTTATCAAATCTTCCATACCGTGTTAAAGGCTCCTTAAAAAGCTCCTTATATTCCGGAATAACAGGCTCTTTTAAAAAGCAGGACTTATCCAGTTTATTATTTTGAGTACTTTCTCCAGATATTACAGAGCAGCCCGGAATTCCTATTTTCATTTAATCCTGCTCCCTTTCCAGTAATAGAGAAGCATTTACACCGCCGAATCCGGAATTTGTTGTAAGTATGTTTTTGCCTGTAAAATCCTGTGGACCAGGCATAATTCTTGCTTTTGCCTTTTGTTCAGGATTAATAAGTCCTGTAGTTGGCAGTATTTTCTTTTCCTTTAAACAGATACTGCAAAGAGCAGCTTCTATTCCGCCGGCAGCTCCAAGAGTATGCCCTATTGCTCCTTTAACAGAAAATACGGGGAATATCCTATTTCCGAAAATATTCTCTATTGCAGTTAATTCCATTGCGTCATTATAAACAGTACCTGTACCGTGGGTACAGTAAGCTTGTATTTCTTCCGGTTTTTTCCCAGCTGTTTTTAATGTTTTTTTTATTGCATCAATTAATCCGGATGCGTTTCTGTCCGGGCTGGTAATATGGTTTGCATCATTTGATATTCCCCAGCCGGAGATTTTCGTAAGATTTTTTAAGCCCATTTTATCAGCTGTATCTTTATCTGTAAGGAGAACCGCGCAGGAACCATCACCAAGGTTTAATCCGTCTCTGTTAATGTCAAAGGGCCTTGCACTTTCTTTTGATAATGCTTTTAACGCTGCAAATCCCATATGCGTAAACCTGCTTACAATATCCGAAGCGCATACAAGCACAGAATTGTACCTGCCTGAAGCTATAAGCTGAGCGCCGTAGATTATACCTGCTGTGGAAGAGGCGCATGCTGCATTCAGTTCAATGCCTGTATTTTTTATATTTAAGTATTCACATAACTCTTTTCTGTAATATACAGGAAGAATAATGCTTTTAGAATTATTTTCTACTGCTTCCGCGTTGCCTTTTATCCCCGTCCATATAACAAAGGTATTATCAGGAATTACAGGTAATCTGTTAAGCGTATTTTTAATAAGCTTTAAATTTATATTCTTTCTATTACCGTTTATACACGATGCATATTTAAACTCAACATTGTCTGTATTAAAATGCTCTATTTTATTTATTCCGCATTTGGATTTATAAAGGTTATCCCATGAATCTATGAGTGATTTTCCAACGCCTGTTGATATATTAGCTTCTGCAATAAATACTTTGTTCATGTTTTTAACAATTCTTCCCAATTATTAAAAAAATTATCTACAAAAACAGGACGTAATAATAATGGTTTTCCATTTAAATCTGTAAACACCTGAACAGTATAGCCGGTAGCAATTATCAATTTATCTGTATTAAAAAGCCTGTAAGAAAAATTGAGTTTTGCAGCATCTGTCCAGTGGAGAGAACAGTGAATATAAAAGACATTCTTGCAATGTAAAGGCAGATGATAATCCACATGTAATTTTACTATTGGCGCAATAAATCCATCATCAGTCATATCAAAATATTCTAATTGATATTTATTGCCGAACTCATCCCTGCTGTCTTCAAAAAAGCTCGGATATCTGCCGTGCCATACAATTCCCAGAGAGTCTACTTCTTCGAAACGTACTTTCCTTTTGGTACTGGCAGAAAGAGGAGGAGGTGCATTTTTCTCCTCTTTAAAATATTCTGTTTTACTGCGTCTTGTCATAATACTTCCATTAAGATATTAGAACAGGCTGTATTCTTACTAAAAACTTTTATTGATATTCTTTTTTGTGCTAAAAGCATTTTAAAAATTATAACCTGTTCGGGCATTATTATATTGGAAAATTTAACATTATCAATCCTTAAAATCTTAATTTGTCTCATTAAAATGATTTCTGTTAAAAACTTTCCTGTTTCAAGAATTACAGCTCCTGGCAAAACAGGAAAATCTGTAAAATGCCCGCTAAATCCAGTAAAATCTTTTTCAAAATATAAAACTGCTTCCGCTGTTTCTCTGTCCTGTTTTAGATTGCAGATGCTTTTTAATATTTCCTGTTTTAAGGGATTATTGCAGAGGGATTTTACTGCCGGAGAATTAAAAAGTTTTACCGGTTTTACTTCACGTTTCGGTTCTTTAATTACATCCGCATCTTTTTCCGGAATCCATATTTTAAAATTACAATTTGCAATTTCTTCTTTATTTTTATAAACAGTACCGGAGACTATTTGAAAAGCCTGTATTTCATTTTCTTCTTTTACTTTTATTATTAATGTGTCGCCTTTATAAATACTATCTTTAAAAATCAAATCCTTAATACCAACGAGAAAACCGAGGCTCTCCGGGCCCCTGTTTAACTTATCAAAATATTCAAGATGTGCCGCATAGACTTGTGAAAATAGTTCCGGAATAACTGTTTGCCCCAGTGTATTATCCGTATTCATAAACATACTGTTTTTAACTGTAATAGTACTTTCGCTTGTGTTTTCAGAGCGTGGAATAAAGTCATATATAAATTTTATTTTTTCTTTATGAGGAATTAATTTATCTGTATTAATCTTAATATTTACTGGTTTATTCATATACAATTACTTGCAGTAAATTGAAATATCATCAAATATCTGGCTCGAAAAAAGAAGCTTTCTAAAACGTACTAAATCATCGTGAAAAATACCTTCATTATCATAAACAACAAACTCTTTATTTAAAATACTATAAAGCGCGTTTGTTCCTTTTCCAAGTTTGTCTGAATTCTTAAATGAAAGGGCCTGCAAATCCGCAAGCATTTCCAGAGTTAAAATATGCTTTGTATTGCTTACCTGTTTAAAGGCTTTTCTTGCGGCAACAGTACCCATGCTTACAACATCCTGATTGGAAGCATTGCACGATATAGAATTAATACTCATAGGATTCGCTAAGTTCCTGTTTTCCGCGGTTGTTGATGTTGCAAGGTACTGTGCGCCCATAAATCCCATAGTTAATCCGGGTGTGCCGGGAATAAGGTGTTCCGGCAGGCCTTCGTTCAAGTTTTTATCTAACAGTTTATTAATTCTTCTTTCTGATAAATTGCATAGAGTGGATACTGCTATACATAGAGTATCCATCGCAAAGGCGATACTCTGTCCGTGGAAATTACCGCCGTGAATTATTTTCTTTTTTTCCGGTATTATAATAGGGTTATCATTAGAAGAATTTGCCTCATCATGTATGATTTTTCGTACATTTTTAAAAGTTTCATAAACAGGAGCAAGTATCTGGGGTGTGCAGCGGATAGAATACACGTCCTGAACATTAATATCAGTTTCAAATACCGGGCAGTCCTCTGTTTCCTGTTCACGGATTTTATCATGCATTTCGTCACGGAAGGTTATATTTCCTGAATCCTTTATAAGTTCTCTTATGATTTCTGAAATATGAATCTGGCCGGGGTGAGGTTTTAATTCATGCAGGTCTATATCAAACGCGTCATTTATTCCGCCGAAGATTTCTACAGCAAATGCCGCATTAACACATGCAATATTAAGAGCCTTGTCTGCACCAAACAGAGTAAATGCCGCTATTGCAGTCATGGCAGCAGTTCCGTTTATAAGTGCAATACCTTCTTTGTAACTTAATATAAAAGGTTTTAATCCTTCTATATTAAGTGCTTCTTTAGCGGGAATAAGATCTTTTTTATGGTAAACATTTCCTTCTCCTATAATTGACAGGGCAAGATGAGCAAGATGAGTAAGGTCTCCGGAAGCTCCGACACTTCCGCACTCCGGTATATATGGAGTTATGCCGGCATTAATCATGTCGCGCATATGATAAAGGAGCTCGAGCCTTACACCGGAATATCCTTTTACTAGAGAATTAAGTCTTACGGCAAGTACTGCAAGAGAAACGTAAGGTTTTAGAGGGTCACCAAGGCCTGCTGCATGGCTTTTTATTAAGTTTATCTGAAGTGATTCTATCTGCTCACTGTTTATTATTTTATTGCACATTGGCCCAAAAGAAGTGTTTACACCATAGATTATATGATTTTTATTTATAGTTTCTTCTAAGAATTTACGTGATTCCAAACATTTTTTTAAAGCTTCACTGTCAAGTTCTATTTCTTTATCACCAATACCGATTGCAACGATGTCTTCTATAGTTAAGTCATTACCGGTTAAAATCAATTTAGGACGCATTTAGTTATTCCTCATATCGATAAATTGTATTTTCTTTCGCTTTCCGGATTTATTTATACGTAAGTCCAGTTCTTCGCTGGAAATTGTATTAATCTCCGGTACTACTCTTGCTTTAGCCCGCAGTTCTTCCTCTATATACTTTGTGGTAAAGTTGTTATTTTTTACAGAAATATACATTATAATTCTATCCGTACCATCCTGATTTTTTCGCGCTTCTATGTATCCGCCGTAAAAATTATCATTTCCTTCTATAATTGATAACAGATGATTGGGAAAAATTGTTGTGCCCTTGTATTTAAGCATCTGGTTCTTCCTTCCTAGAATGGGGCCAAGCCGCATACTATTACGTCCGCATGGGCATTCTGAATTGATAATAAATGAAATATCACCGGTTTTAAACCTGATTAAAGGCATGCCTGTAATACCTAAAGGAGTTACAATAACTTCTCCGTGTTTACCGTATGGAAGAGTATTGCCGTTTTCATCAATTATTTCAACTACAATTAATTCCGGTCTCATATGCCCGCCTTTTTTATAAGAGCATTCCACAAATGTGGTTGCGATTTCTGTAGAAGCGTATGTTGATAAAATATCCGCACCCCAGAGTTCTTCTATTCTGTCCGTTAAAGGAAGAGTATTAAGTTCAGAATCCCTGAGTGCTTCACCTATGCCTATTATTTTAGTAACTTTTGATTTTTTAGGATTCTCACCTTTTCCCAAAGCGTAATCGGCTATTTTTTTAGTCATTGTCGGAACTCCGACTATACACGTGCAGTTTGTAAGTTTAATAAGCTCCCATAATTGTGCTGCATTTCCCGAACCTGCTCTTACCATTCTGCAGCCTAAAGAAGCTCCGCCTAAAAAATATGCAAGCCCTGCCATAAAGCACCTTCCAAGGGATGCACCTACTAAAACAGTATCCAATTCTTTTAAGCCTGCAATTTTAAATGAAACTTCCTCATTAAAAGCAAGGCGCTTGAGGTCGGAAAAAGTCTGCGCAAAGCTCGTTGGCTTACTTCCTGTCGTTGCAGATGTTAAACATATATCAACAATTTTATCGTCCGGTACAGCCTGAAATTCCCAGTTAAACTTATTTATATCTTCTTTTGAAGTAAATGGAAGCATGTTTATATTTTCTATTGATGTAATTGAATTTATATCAATATTATTCTTTTTAAACAATTTTTTATAAAAAGGGCTGTTTGCTTCTGTATACTTTAAATGTGAAATAAAATTATCATTTTGAATTTGGAATACTTTTTCCGGGCTCTCATTCTGTAAATTCTTATATTTATCATAATCCGCAGTAATCATTATTCAAATTCCTTTATATACAATTCTTTTACATATTTTCGGAATTCCCTTTCCTTGTAATTAAAACTTTCAGGATATACCGGTTTAAGAATTTTGATATATATTTTAGCAGGAGTAAAGAAAGGAAAACAAGGGGAAAAAAAATTATTTGTATTAAACATACATACAGGCAGAATTGGTATGTTGTGTTTACATGAAAGAAGAAAAGCCCCTTTTCTAAAACGGTGCAGAATTCCATTCTTTGACCTGTGTCCTTCCGGATAGATTTGAAAAGATACATTTCTTTTTAAGTATTTTTCTGCTTTTCTGCTTAGAAGCTCAAACGGTGTTTTATCAATATTTATATAGTTTGCCATTCTCATATAAGTTCCGAATGGAATTAATTTAAAAACCCAGTCTCGTGCAAGTATCATCTGATTTTTAATTGGAATTAAAGTTGAAAAAACCACATCAAACTCAGAAAAGTGATTGTAAACAATTATATATGCTTTATTTTTTATAATATTTTCTATTCCTGTTATATTTAAACTAATAAAGGGCTTAAATGTATTAATTAGATAATAACCATAAGTGTGATTAATAAGCCTGAAAATATCATCTAATTTGCCCTTTTTTGTTATTCTAAAGATTAATAAAAGGATAGGGCTTCCTGAAAAAAAGAGAATTGTAAAAATAAAAAAATGAAAAATATAGATAATATTCAGTAAAATTAAAAACATTAAATGTATTATGAGAGAAAAATTATTTCTTTACAAGGTTCTCTTATATTTTCTGTTTTACATAATCAATAATATGAGAAATGACAGTGATATTCTTTAAAACAGACTCATCAACTGTTCTATTTACCTTAAAATTAAATTCATTTTCCAGTGCAACTATTAAATCTACACTATCGAGGCTGTCCAGCTCAAGTTCTTTGTATATTTTTGTTTCCGGATTTATTGAAGCTGCATTGCTTTCAAATTCTTTTACAAAAATATTCTTAATCTTTTCAAGTATTTGCTTATCGCTCATGGACCGTTCCCCTTGGTGTTAAAACAACATAGAATTCTAATAATAATTTTAATTTAATTAATCTTTTTTATATAGTTACTATAATTAATATACTAAATATATGGTTCTATATCATATTGATTATTAATCTTTTTTCAAGTCCTAAATATATATCAAATAATAAATAATTCAAAAAAAATGACTTACTAGCAGTATTTCCTTATACTTTTTAATAAATGAGTAGAATCTGTAATCATCATTACTGCGAAAAGACTCGAATAAATAGAACCCATAATTCCTGGTGTTGTACTCTGGCCGGAAAGATAAAGCCCTTTTATTCCTCCTTTACTTCCTATTGCATACTGCTTAACAGACTGCTTTATCCCGTACATAGACCCTGCAATAGTTCCAGTGTAATCTTGATATGTTTTTGGGGTCGCAGTATCTAAGATATTTAATTTACCTTTTAATTCCGGAAAACATGAATAAAAACAGCCTATTATTTTTTCTGTTTCTGCATCTTTAATATCTTTATATTGATTATTAAAAAAAGATGCTGTTAATTCATTATTACAGTACTTGATGGCGGTAAAACTTGACTTTTTCTGTGATGTATTACCGGGCGATATAAATCCTAATTTTGTTTCGGAAACCTGCCTGCTGTTTATAAAATAATTTGAATTAGAAATTTTATCAGGTATTTCTTCTATATCAAAAAAAACTACAAATGGTGAAACAGTATTCTCATATTGCTGTATCCTGCTTATAAAAACCGGCCTTACAAAACTTTTTGGAAGAATATTCACAAGAAGCTCCGGATGGATTGTGCTTATACAATATTCGCATTCAACTATTTCATTATTTTTTGTTTTTATTCCTTTAATTCTTTTTGAATTATCAGAAATTATATTTGTAATTTCACTATCTGTGAAAATTGATACTTCTAGTTCTTTGAGCCTCGATTTATATGCGTCAATAAGGCTGTCTCCGCCTTTTTTTAAAGTACTTGCATTAGAATATAAAGGCGCCATTATATGGGTGTATAAATAAAGAGGTATTTCATCCGCTTCTGAACCTGATAAATAATATACATGTGTTCCAAGAAGTTGTATTAGGCCTTCTTCCATGCCTGCATCATTTAAAAAATTACTTAAACTTGTGCTGCTTAGCATCGAATTATCATTGTTTTTTACATTAGTAAAAGGATTCTCATTTTTAATCTTTTTTAAAATGTTTATATAATGTTTTACAGCGCTTATAGATTTTGGAAACTCAGAAGAGAGATAGCTTTTTAGTCTTTTTAAGCCATAGGGCATTCTATATTCTTTATTGTTCATGAAAATAGTATCAAAACAATCCGGATTTAACGGCCGGGACTCTACATCAATACCCATGTAATTAAATAGAATAGACAGTTTTCCTTTATCCTCGAACCCGCCTGTATAATGAAAACCAGGGTCACAGCATATATTATTTCTCTTAAATCTTGATAGCAGAGGTGCAATCTTTTTTGACTTTTCAAAAATAGCAACTTTTTTGTTATTTAATTTTAATAACAAACCTGCAGTCAGGCCTGCAATACCGGAGCCAATAACAACAACATCATATTTCATATTCTGTAGTCAATTATTAAGCAGGAATTAGTGCCTCCAAAACCTGCGGAATTGGCCAGAACAACCATTGGTTTTTTATCTATGGTATTGCTGGTAATATTAATTTTAGGAGCATCAGCGTCCTGTTTATTAAAATTGATATTCGGAGCAATAAAACTGTCCATGTTCATTATAGTGGAGTATACAATCTGTGATGCACCGGACATCCACATTTCATGTCCTGTCATAGATTTTGATGATGAAACACTTGGAGTATCTGTGCCGAATACCTCAGAAATTGCCTGCGCTTCTGCAGTATCTCCTTTAATTGTTGATGTCGCATGTGCGGAAATATAGTCTATGTATAAAATATTAATATTTGCTGTTTTTATACAGATTTCCATGCAGTTTTTAAGCCCTCTCCAGGATGGCAGAGAAAGGCTGTTACCATTTGATGTGAAACTATATGCAGAAATTTTACCGAGTATATTTGCTCCACGCTTTTTTGCTATGTCCATTCTCTCCAGTGTAATTGCGGCAGCTCCTCCGCTTGGAATAAGTCCGTCTCTTTCTGAATCAAACGGCCTTGAAGCTTCCCGCGGGTTTTGAGTTTTGCAGGAAAATGCATTTGTTGCATCAAAACTGCATACAGATTCCCATGTGATTTCCTGAGCCCCGCCGCAGATAATCCTATCCTGTTTTCCAAGAGAAATTAAATCGCTTGCAAGGCCTATCGCGTGTCCTCCGCTTGCACATGCCGCACTAATTGTTAATGATATACCTTCATTACCTATGATTGTATTCAGGTTCATAGAAACTGTGGAGTTTAATGCCATGAAAACACGGTTTCCGCCAATATTTAATGTGGATTTCTTTTCTGCCATAATCTTATACGATTCTATTGCAGCAAGCGTGGAAGAATCGTTACCGAATATTAAACCTGTATTTATATTTCTAATATCTTTATCTGACCAACCAGCCATATGGATTGCCTGCATTGAAGCATCGTATGCCCAGATGGAAAACTCTGTCATAGTTTTTCTTTTTTTTCTATCGAGGTTAGGAGCAGTAAAATTATCAATTATTCCGGTAAGGCAGCCGCGGAAACCAAGGTCCTGACGTTCTTTACTTAGAATGATTCCGGATTTACCGGTTTTTAATGATTCTGATACTTCTTTTCTGTTAATACCTACACAGGACACAATTCCGATTCCTGTTATTGCAACTTCATACATATTCACTTACCTAATATAACAAAATTATTTTCTCTTAATGTGATGCAAAATTAAAAAATTATCAAGATTAAATATACGAACCGCCGTTTGCTGAAATTACCTGGCCTGTAATATAGTCAGCATCTTTTGAACATAAAAAACTTACTATACCGGCAATTTCTTCAGGTTTTCCAACGCGTTTCATAGGAATATTTTTAATTAATTCTTCTACTGGAATATGGGCAATCATTTCCGTGTCTATAAAACCCGGTGAAACTGCATTAACATAAACACCTTTTGGTATTACTTCCTTTGCAAGAGCCTTTGTAGCGCCGATTAAACCTGCTTTTGCCGCAGAATAATTAACCTGGCCTGCAAGGCCTGTCTGTCCTGTTGTAGAAGTAATATTGATAATTCTGCCTGATTTTCGTTTGAGCATTCCGAGCAGTACCGCTTTTGTAACAAGAAAAAATCCGAGGAGTGTAGTATCTATTACAGATTGCCATTCATCTTTAGACATCCATACCATTAGCGTGTCTTTTGTAATACCGGCATTATTTACAAGTACATCAGGGATATCATTATCAAGATTACTATTAAGGACTTCCTGCACCTGCTCTTCATTTGAAACATCAAACCGGAGTAGTTTGCACTTTCTGCCTGTTTTTTCTATCTTAATTTTTATTTTTTCCGCGGCCTCTGTATTGGTTTTATAATTCAGCCAGATATTATAGCCATCCTCTGCAAGACGTAATGCAATAGCAGCTCCGATTCCACGGCTTCCACCTGTTATTAGAGCAATTTTATTTTCCGGCACATCGCACTCCAAAATTTAGATTTCTGTTCATAGAACAGCCCGAATTAATAATATAAAAACATAGCGTTCATTAAGAAAAAGGTCAAGTAAAGTTTAATAAAAGCAATTTGCACCCACAGGGCATAATAACGATGTTAAAGAAAACCTGCGACCTTAGGCAGAAAAAACACGCTACCGATGCAAAGCAGAACCAAGCTAAATAACGTTTTTTGAGATGTTATCATTATATTCTGATACCACAAGGGTACAGACGTGCATGGGCAGCGTGTTTTTTCTGCCTGATTGCATAATGCTTACTTTTAGTACCACAAAATGCTGTTATGGATTTATTGCTTTACAATATACGAATATCTCTCAGCTATGTTGAATGAATATTTTACTTATTATTGTTTTCTTAAAGGTGAATCTTGTTTTTTATGAAAAAATAATGGAATCAAGATTAAAACAGTAATAAGCCCGGAACTTATTGCAATAAGAGCAGTAAAACCTATTGAATGTAAAGCAGGGTGCCTTGCAAAAACAAGCGCCCCAAGCCCAAAAATCGTAGTTATTGCAGATATGGAAACAGCACTGCTTGTATTTAAAATATGTTTTTTATCAGATGAGCCTTCACTAGCAAAAACAAGAAAAATACAATAATCAATAACAAGGCCGAATATAAAAACCGCAACAAGACAATTCACAATATTAATTTGTATACCAGACCAGCCCATAATACTAAAGGTCCAGAATAGGCTTAAACATAGCGGAGTGAGCATTTTAAGTACTTTAATTATATTTCTTTTAATAATAAAAAGGAGAGCAATAACAAATAAAGCAGCGATTAATATTATCTTAAGCATTTCAGAAAAAATCACTTCAAGGATTTCCGAAGCAAAACTCTTTCCACTGTAGATAATAAGGTCCAGGCCGGTTATATTTAAATAATCTTTTAGAAAATCAAAGTATTTATTGTCTGCAAGAGAAACGGGAGTAAGTATCATGGATGATTTTTCTGAAACTCCAATCTGATTTGAGATTATTGTGTTTATAATAGTATTTGAATAAGAATTTCGTGTTATATAATCCGGATACATTGTAAGAGGCGCTGTAGCGTCTTTTAAAAAATCGTATTTTATATCCAGCCTGTTTGAAATAATATATAGATTTTCATTAAGCTGCTCTAAAGCACCCGAATCTATAAACTGCTCCCAGCTGTTTATAGATTCTATCTGCTGTTCTATGGACGGGATTATATCAACTATAGAATTATATGTATCTATAACCAGAGTTTCCTGCAATTTATCAAGGTATACATTGAGCTTTTCAGACTGTTGTAGTGCGCTTTCCAGGTCTTTACCCCTTGCGGCTATTAAAATATAGTTTGCAGAATTTCCTAAAGATTCTAAAACATTTTCCATATCTGTCTTAATTTCATCTGTACTTACATTAAGTTTTGAAATATCGCCTTCAAGTTGAATATTAACAAATCCGGGAATCATGCCCAGTGTTATAATTATTATTAGTAGTATGAAAAGAATTTTATACTTTGAAGTTAAAACAAAAAAATTGTTGCATATTTGACCTATGGGAATATGAGGATGTTTTTTTGTTTTAACTCCGGGCTTTGGGATAATAAGAGGCAGAATTATCAATACAAATAATAATGCTCCTATAATTCCAAAAAATACGAACAGTCCTAATTGCTGATATCCCGGCAGTATCGATAGCCGTAAAGTTAAAAATGCTAGAAGAGTAGTTCCTGCGCTGAGCAACAAAGGCCTTGTAACCTTTTTTAGTATCAGTTTTATTTTATCCCTGAAATTGGTTATTTCTTTGATTCTATCTATATGAAAAAGAATATGAATACCATAATCTACTGATATTCCAATAAACATTGCTCCGCAGCCTATAATAATTGCAGATATATCCGGGAATATCCATCTTAAAATGCCAAGGGAAAATACACTTCCGAAAATAGCAGGGAGTAGTGTAAAGAGTATTAAAGAAGGCCGTATATAAATCAAAAAAGAAAGCAGAACAATTGCTGCTATAGAAATTGTTAAGGTTATTTGAATATCACCCTTCATCCTGTTTGCATTTTCCAGGCTGAATCTATGCCCGGAAAGGTATGAAATCCGTAAGAATGGATAATCAGCAGAAAGTGTTTTTTTTGTTTCTTCTATAAAGTTTATCAGTATTTCCGAGTTACCGCTGTCCGTACTGCTTACAACAGGTACTGCAATAATAATTAGTTTTTGTCTGTCGTTAGTAAAAAAACGACCGTTATGAATAGTAATTGAATTCTGCATGGAATTTACAGAAACGATTTTATTCATTAGTATTTCCTTTAAGCCTAAAGGGTCGGAAACAAATTGTTTTGATAGAAAAGGATCCATAGATTCTGTGAGCAGTCTTTTCCACTCTGCAAAATGCAGCAATAATGAATCATATTGAAAATTATTGTTTATTGTTTCTATATCTTTTGCTGTATAAAGTGCAGGCAGATATTCGCTCATTCTGTCTATTGCTGCTGTAAGGTCATCATAATTCCACTTATACATAATGCTTGAAAAATGTGCGGATTCAAGCATTTTATTATAAAAAGCATCTGCGCATTCTGTAAGCTCCTGTTCATTAAAATTTTCTGTAAACTCAAAAGTTATGTACATTCTGTTTAAAGGGTCAAAATTATCGAGGAGCTCTTTATATCTGCTTAAAGATGTACTGTCATCGGGGATTATGGAAAGTATGTTTTCTGAGAAAATTATACCGGAAGCGGAAATTAGTAAAAGTATAAATAATAAACCAGCAAGCACAAATACTGTAATGCGCTTTTTAAAGATATATGAGTAAAATGTATTTAGCATTGTATTTAAGTTTTTAATGATTTTTTCCCAAAGTGAATATTTCTAAAAAGTATATTATTGATAATACAATAAAAAGTAAATATGTATTTTGTAATGTTGAATAATATTGATATGATCCATCCGGCGGCAAAGCATGTCCCCTCGGCAGAACAGAACCAAGCTATATAACGTTTTTTAAGATATTATTATTATATTCTGATGCTTTGGGGACATACTTCGCCGCCGGATGGCTTAATGATTTGACCATCATCATAATATGCTTATTCTTAATAGTGAGGGAGGTACTGAAAGTGGGGAGTTATACTGTAAGTTATTAAGATTTTTCTTATTTCATTCAGATTTTTATGATCACGGCCTGCTAAAGTCTGTTCAGGAAAATATAAGCGATTTATGCTTATGATATATACTTCAGAATTGGCAATAAATGATACACCGAGACATAAACTTTACAGTAAAATTTAATATAATCCCATCAACAAAATATAAGCGATTTATTCTTATGATTTATACTTCGGGATTGGCGAGAAATGATACACCGAGGCATCAGAACAAAAAAATAATATCTCGAATTACGATATATGGCTTGGTTCTGTTCTGCCGAGTGTGTATCATTTCTCGCCAATCCCTTTTGCACATCAAATATCTTAATGCATAATCCGCTTTTATGGCGTATGACACTTGACAAACACCCGCTAAAAGTTGTATTTTTCATATTCTATTTTATTGTACAGGAATTTCAATTGAAATTCTATGAAATAGCGGCGCACAGGAAGTGCGACTACTTAAATACAAATAATAGTACATGGATGTACTATTTTATTGTACAGGAATTTCAATTGAAATTCTATGAAATAGCGGAGCACAGGAAGTGCGACTACTTAAATACAAATAATAGTACATGGATGTACTATTTTATTGTACAGGAATTTCAATTGAAATTCTTACGAAATAGCGGAGCACAGGAAGTGCGA
>SDBV01006010.1_pt1 | contig 16958 bp, 15 predicted proteins | sample 2277081 | NCBI WGS metagenome assembly SDBV01 (sample SAMN10402039, study PRJNA504765) | marine sediment metagenome | isolation source: marine sediment core GS10_PC15, 223 cmbsf | place: Arctic Ocean: Southern Knipovich Ridge | collected 2010 | reverse complement strand
TATTCTGTCAATAATTTTCTGAACAGCAAGATTAAGATTATGAACATCAAGCTCTTTGTTTCTTAAAGCAATATTCCGGGCTAATTCACATCTCCAGTTATCAATTAAGTTAAGGATTTCCTTGTCAACTTCGGATGTACCCTTTTTCTTTTTGTTTTCTTCGATATACCTGTCAAAACTTCCTTTAAGAATTGCTTCTTTGGAAAATATAGAATAAATGTATTCAAAATTAGTTATTTCCGGATTTATATTATTCTGTTTAAGTAAATCCATAAAATCACAATAAAAAACCCTGGCAACACTTGCTTTATCATTTTTATTGGGCTTTATTCGTGTATCATAAACAGCGAATTCTTCAAAGTCAGTTAAGATAGACAACGATAATTTGGCCGTATAACCATATCTTCTTACTTGAAAAGCCGGATCCCGATCCTCCTTAATGTTTACACATGGTTTTTTCGCTTCTACAAAAAAGAACTTTCTTCCTCCGATTCTAAAACTATAGTCTGGCGCTTTGGGTTTACCTTGTACAATAACTTTATCTTCTCTTACAACTTCTCTGTAACTTTCAGAATACCCTTGAGTATTTCTGACATCCCAATCAAGGAGCTCAAAGAATTTATCTATAAAATCTACTCGTGTATTTGCCTCATCATAAGCCGAGTTCTTATATTCTTTAATATTATCATAGAAAAGATGTATCAGTTTGGTTAATTCAATTATCTTATCTTTGAGCATATTCATATTTACCTTTTTACTCTTTAATAATTGCTATTATGCTTGTTGAGTATTTTAATGTTATCAAAAATTACATAATGCTGATTATATGGGAAAATATGAATTTGGTTAAGTAAAATAAAAAAATACTATTAGTGAAGATTAGTGGTTAAATTTTTTTCCTATATTATATAAATCAATTATACTGTGTTGCGGGACAGCCTCAATCAGCGGCCATTCATTGTTAAATTTATTTTAAAATGTATTCATTAAAACCCGAATAAATAGTGAAGCTAAAAATCCTCATAAATTATTAAAATGTTACCATTTGCAAGCAGCTCTCTATTTTCCGCCAGTACTAAAAGCTGAGAAGCATTTAAAGATGAAATAACTATATCCGTATTTTTTGTTCCATAGACCATTCTTGCCATAATTTTAATAGGATTATCACCTACTCTATACTCATAATTATCCGGATTAAGAGTATTTGAATATGCAACCATTCCCCAATTTCTTAAAGTTTCCGGATTACACATTTCCTTTTCTAAAATAAGATTCATTTGTTCATCATATAATTTAGGAAATAATGCAGGTTGTATCGATGCATCCTCAGATGGTCCTATTGTTTCATACAATCCTTGCGCATAAATAATTACACCTGTAAATTGATCTGTCGGGGCAAATCCCAATACCCTATTCATCGGAATAGCCATGTTATGATTAATAAATGGATTGATTAGACCATTATCACCAAATAGTTGGTAAGTGTAGCTAATAGTGACTCTGGAAAAATCTGAAGAATAATATGAAGGCCCTTTTTGTCCTGTTAAAGATAATTCATTTAACGTTAAGAGTAAATTATAATCTTGCTGTATTAAATCGTGTATAGATGAAAAAGAATCAACAGGAAAGTCCATTATAGAATCCATAAAAACCCTGGAAATATTCTCTTCGGCGATCTGTTCAATTTCATACCTTGATTTTGGAGACATAGCATCCGGAACACTAAAGAATAATTCAATTACGATTTCACTCCTGTCCCAGAGTACAGCAGAAGTTACATCCATACCATCGATGCTATCAATACTATAAACTGAAGCAAGAATACATAGATTAATTAAAAGGATTAAACACTTTCTCAAATACACGACCCCTTATTTTTATAATCGGTACTATATTGAGTATATATTAATTCTATTGTTTCAAGGTTAAAAGATCCGGCATTTGAACAAATTAACTATTTTTATTTATTATAGTTACATTTATTGAATTATCAGCAACATTAATTATAGGTACTTGCAATACATCTCCGACATTAAGTGAATGAATATCAATTCCTGGATTAACTCTTTGAATTAAATGAGCGTTAACCTGATATTGATTTGATAAACTGTAAATAGTATCTCCCTCTCCAATTATATGTTCACCTATTTTAGCAAGATCAAATTTATTGTCATTTATTACTTCTCTTAATCTCGTACTATACATTTCCGGTATTTTTATCCAGTATTCATCCATGTATGGAGGAGTATGCGATTGATTTAATTCAGCATTTCCGATTTCAAGCCAATTAAATGGTATGCCGGATAAATATGATACAATTTTCAGATCTACCATACCATTTACTTTTACTCTATCCCAGCTCATACTATTATCAACTGATGATATATCTACTCCGTATTTTGCAGGGCGGATGCTTATTTGCATAATAGCAAGAAATTTTGGTACATAGCGCTGCGTTTCTTCCGGTAAATATCCTTTATCCAACAATTCAAAATAATCGTTTATACCAGTACGCTCAATAACATTTGATAATCCCCTTTTCCCATAATTATATGCAGCAAGGGCAAGAAACCAGTCTCCAAAATATTCATAATTATATTCCAATTTATCTAAAGCTGCATCTGTACACTTCCAGAAATCTCTTCTTTCATCTATCCATGAATTAATTTCAAAACCATATCCTTTACTTGTACTCTCCATAAACTGCCATAAACCGGCAGCTCCGGATCTGGATACGGCTGTATTTCTATAAGAAGATTCTATAAAAGGAATAAATAAAAGTTCTTTCGGCAAGTTTTTTTCTTCTATTCTTGCACGAATAAAATCTCTGTAAATAAGGCCCCGTTCAAGTGTTTGTAATAATCCGGATTTACCTGTTGTAGTATAATATTCAATCCATTTATCAATACTTTCATGTTCCGGTATTTCAAAAGAAAATTCCACACCACCCCAGTATCCAATCTTTGGATCAAAATCTTCTGTGTATAATTCCAGATCACCTATTTTTCCTGCATTAACTTCCACAGGAGTATCATTTACAGTTAAAATTATTATATATGTAAACAGAATTACACACATAATAGAATAAAAAAGAATTATCCTTAGTCCTGTTCTAAATATTTTTAATATATCAATTTTCATTTATCAATTTTCTCCATATATTTGAATAAACTATATATTATCATTTTAAGAGTCTATACATATTAACTATCTTGTATTATATTTATATCTCGTTTGTATGATATAAGGCAATAATAAAAAAATCAGTCTTATATAAATAATAAATAAGATTGAAATATTAACATAATTCATAAGTATTGGCAAGCTATAATTATTCTGTTATACTGGTATAATCGTATTTCAGTGTTCATTTAGGAGAGAATGATGGGTGAGAAAATAACAAAACAGGGTGATGTGTTAATAGTCCCTGATAATCCGACCATACCATTTATTGAAGGAGATGGTATTGGCCCGGATATATGGGCAGCATCTGTAAGAATTTTCGATGCTGCAGTAGAAAAAGCATATAATAGAAAACGTAAAATTGAATGGCTAAAGGTTTTAGCAGGTGAAGAAGCATATAAAAAAACTGGAGAATGGCTCCCAAAAGAAACTCTTAATTCTTTTAAAGAATACCTAATAGGCATAAAAGGACCTCTTACAACACCAATCGGCGGAGGAATCCGAAGTTTAAATGTTGCATTAAGACAAATGTTAGATTTATATGTATGTTTACGCCCAATCGAATATTTTGAGGGAGTACCATCACCGGTTAAAAATCCGGACTATGTAGATATGGTAGTTTTTAGAGAAAATACAGAAGATGTGTATTCCGGACTCGAAGTTAAAGAAGGAACAGAAGATGCAAAGAAATTAATTTCATTCTGTAAAGAACAATTCGGATGGAATATTCGGGAAGATTCAGGAATAGGTTTAAAACCTATAAGTAAATACGGTTCCGAACGTTTAATCAGATCAGCAATCGAATATGCAATAAAATATAAAAGAAAAAGCGTAACACTTGTCCATAAAGGTAATATCCAAAAATTTACAGAAGGAGCTTTTCGAGAGTGGGGATATGAGCTTGCTAAAAGAGAATTTCCCGATTACATAGTTACATGGGATGATATAGATGATGGAATCCCGGAAGGTAAAATACTAATTAAAGATACAATAGCAGATATATTTCTACAGCAGATTTTAACTAGGCCTAAGGAATTTGATGTTGTTGCAACTATGAACTTAAATGGTGATTACTTTTCTGATGCACTTGCTGCTCAGGTTGGCGGTATTGGTATTGCACCCGGTGCAAATATCAATTATCTTAAAGGCCTCGCTATTTTTGAAGCAACACATGGCACTGCCCCAAAATATGCAGGTAAAAATATGGTAAATCCATGTTCATTAACATTATCCGGAATGATGATGTTAGATTATATGGGCTGGGTTGAAGCTTCGGAATTAATACATAAAGGAGTTTCAGAAACAATTAAAGAAAAAGTAGTAACTTATGATTTTGCAAGGTTAATGGAAAATGCAAAAAAAGTGTCTACATCTGAATTTGCAGATAATATAATATCTAAAATGTAGGTAGTATGAAAAATAATCCACGGTTTCCAAATAAAAATCTCATTCTTGGAATAATATTAATTATTTCTGGCAGTATTATTTTATTATGGCAGCTGGGTTTTCTACCGTCGCTTGGTAAACTCTGGGCCCTGCCCATGTTGTTATCAGGGCTTTTTTTCTTATATGTTGTCTTTATTAAGGGAAAATCTCCCAGATATTTATTACCCGGGATGTTCCTATGCTTAATAGGAACATTCTTTATTCTTATGAATACTATTTTAACAGAGACCAACCTCGAACGAATTTGGCCGGCATTCATGTTAATTACAGGATTATCGATTCTTCCATACAGTTTGTACAAAAAATCAAGAAAGGCAAGAATCACAATAATTGTTCCAGTTCTTGCTATAATATTACTTTCAATTATTTTCTTTTTGTTTAGCCTGGATCTGGTAAATGAAAATTTTATTGACTTTGTACTTGCCTGGTGGCCGACCACAATAATATTTACAGGAAGTTTACTAATTATATTTTTCTTTATAAAAAAGAAGCGGAACAAAACTAAAGAATTACATTCTAGCGAAACTTAAACCGATTCTACTTTGCCAGGAACTCCCCGGATCAAGTTCAAGAAGCCACTTTAATATAAAACAGGATGACTGATATAATCTCTCAATTTTTCCTTCATATAAAGAAGAAGTTTCAACAGGAAGGCTCCATAAAGAAAAATCATTACTTGAATTTATATTTATAAGAACATTATTATATAAATCCTGAAGAGCAACTTTATTTACCCCATCCTGCGAAAATTGCTTTAAAGGTATCTGCTTTTTTTCATTCTGAGTAAAACTGAACATACTTACATGTTCTTCTGAATTTGATGCAAATGAAAGATTTAATTCAGAACCAAACCACACATTTATTTTTTTCTCATCTGTATTCTTAATAGTATAATGAACATCTATTGTTGTGTTACTAAATCTGTATTTTTTTTCAATAGATATACTATATTTTTCTTTATCAATTTTAATAAATCCGTCTCTTTGCAAAACAAGTTCAAAATGTTCTCTATCCAGACTAATAATTTTATATTTAGAATTTATAAAATCGCCGATTTCAATTGTTTTTTTATTATTAAAATCATTAACAGTACTTTTTGTTTCAAAAAAATGATCCACGAAGGTTTTTCTTAAATAATCATCAAATGTACAAACTCCATTATGATGATATATTTCTTCCTTTCTAGAAAAAGTATCCAGATAATTCCATGCTTCGGGTATAAAATCAAGCTCAAATATAATTCCGCCTTCTACATGCACATATGCATTAATATCTACATCCTGATAAAGATATTCATTCTGCCCGTCCATATCAAAATCCACACAGATAATAGAAGGTATGAACATCCCATTACTTCTTGTCATTTTCTCAGCTTGAATAAAACTTCTATAAACATTTTTTCGTAATTCATTTGAATAAATTCCCTGATGCTTACCATGCCAGTATGCCCTGCTGCATTGCCCTTTCCATAATTCTTCCCGGGCTGCTTTTTTTCTGTATTTATCTCTTCGAATCTGGTTTACCAATATATTTATGTAGATCATCTTTGAATACATAAAATTACTTTCCGGATATTTTATAAAAAACTGTCTAAAAAATCCTCCATTAAAAAAGCACTCTATATCTTTGTTAAATTTATGCTTCTTCTTTGCTTCTGCTAAATGCTTTGCCTTGTTCGTTGGTAATGACCAGCGTAACATTTCTCTGGATGAAGTAGATGGAAAATATATTTTTTTTCTTGGAATTACATATTTTATAATTCTTCCAGGATGTTCAGGTTTGATAATATGGTCATTTTTGAGTAGTAGTTTTATAAATTCTTCTATCCAGTTTTCTTTAAAATACTTGTTATAAGATTCCCTGCTCTTTCCATAATCATCACCATTAAGGAGTAGTACTACAGTTTTTTCACCGCTTGGATCTGCAAGGCTGATAATCTTTTTTACTATATCTTCGGGTTTGCTGGTTTTTATTAATTTTTCAAATTCTTCTGATAATGGGAAAATAATCAGAGTTTTTCCCTGATCCTCTGTTAAATATATATTATTTATTTCGTTTTTGTTAAGACCGGTTTTTTCAAAACAGTTGTCCTCTAAAAAAGTATATTCAATCCCGTTTGTATTTAACATATAAGCATGGCTTTGTTCCCATATTCTTTCCGTAAGCCAGTTACCTCTTGGACGTTTCCCAAAACGAGACCTTAAATATGTAGTCAATTTCTCAATCTGGCCCATTCTATCTGTATTTGGAATTACAGTCAGAACCGGTTCATAAAACCCACCGGTCAAAAGTTCTACCTGCTTTCTTCTTACCATTTCAGATAAAAGCATTATAAATTCAGGATGATTCTTTTCTATCCACTCCAGAAGTACACCAGAATAGTAAAGGACAATAGGAAATGATGGAAATTTATTTAATATGCTCAGATAAGATTTATAGACCTTTTGATAGGCTTCCTCTATTGTATCATGAGAAACACCAACAGGCTGACTATTGTAAGTTCCATAAATTATATTTATTTTATTCATTATCGTAAAAAATTTATTTTCAGGTTAAAAACCTCTCATTATTCAGTATTCATAAGAGTATCACAATGAAGAAATCTAATAAATTAAATTTCTTCATTTTTTATTATACATTTCGGAGGACATTTCTCTACTGCTAATTTTCTTTCGCTATTTTTTGAATAATCAATCCTTGATAGAAAATTCTCAACAATAAAACCACCTTCCGGAGATTTCTTAACACAGAGTGTACATCCTGTACATCCAACTTTACAGTATTTTCTTACCTTGCCAGCTTTGTCTGTAGAATTACAAGCAACAAAGTAATCTGCAGTTACAGGAAGCATCTGCATTACACCCGTAGGGCATATATCAACACATTTTTCGCAGGAAATACATTTATCCTTTTCTACAAAAACAAGACCCATTTTATCATACTTTATTGCGTCTACAGGACAAACCTTAATACAGCTTCCAAGACAAAGGCACCCGAATAGACATGTTTTATCTCCACCATAAAGAGAGTATAGTGCATTACAATCTGCTACACCACTATAATCAAATTTATATGTTGAGGTTTCTTTACCTCCCCTGCAGAAAACCTGAGCAACCTCTTTTTCAGAATCATAAGTTACTTCCTTGCCCATAAGATCTGCAATTGCTACAGCAGACGGCTCACCGCCCGGTGCACAGAGAGTAAGATCTTCTTCTGTTTTTCCTGCAATAGCCTCCGCATATGAAAAGCATCCTACATAACCACAAGTGCCGCAATTAAGGCCCGGCAGTGCTGCTTCTAATTCGTCTATAATTATATCTTTTTTTACAGCAAATACTTTAGAAGCATAAGCAAGTCCAATTCCAAAAAGAATACCCAAACCGGATACAGTTAAAAAAGCACTAAATATAGCTATAAATCCTTCCAGCATGTTAAATAACTCCTAACCAATCAAATTCTCTAATAAAGCCTTATCAAAAGCCATAAATGCAAGAGCCATAAGCCCGGCTGTTACAAAAGCAATAGGAGTCCCTCTAAAAGGTTTTGGTATCCATTGCGAATCAAATTTCTCCCGTAATGCAGACATAAAAACAATTGCAAGTAAAAATCCGACACCAGCAGCAAACCCGGCTATAAAACTCTCTAGTGGCCCGTAGCCTTCATTAACAACTGCAATTAATGCAATACCCATGACCGCACAGTTGGTTGTTATTAAAGGCAGATAAATACCGAGGGCTTTATATAGAGGCGGAGAAACCTTTTGTATTACCATTTCGACCAATTGAACAAGTGCTGCAATAACTAAAATAAATACAATAGTCTGTAGATATTCCAATTCAAACGTAATAAGAATAAAGTTATATATTGCCCATGTTGTAATCGATGCAATAGTCATTACAAATATTACAGCAAATCCCATTCCTACAGCAGAATCAAGTTTTTTTGATACACCTATAAAAGGACATAATCCTAAAAATTGTGTTAATATAAAGTTCTGGATAAATACATAAGTTATTATTAGTCCTATATATGTCATGCTTTTTCTCCTGTTTCTTCCACATTTGAACTACCTATTTTTACAGGTTCATTATTAAGTTTATCTTTGTTTCTTAATTTTTTAAATTCCTCGAATTTCGGCCCAATCCAGTTGAATAATGCTTGAAGCAGTCCCATTACAAGCAGAGCACCGCTGGCAAGCCCGATTACTCTAGCGGGCATTGTATCTAAACCCGGAACCAATATTGTGCCGTTAAAACCAATTGCTTCTACAGGAAAAATTGTAATGGTTCCATTACCTAAAACTTCTCTTATAATTGATATTAATAATAGCCCTAATGTAAATCCGATACCCATACCAAGTGCATCTACTGCTGATTTTCCTACCGTATTTTTATTTGCAAAAGCTTCTGCACGGCCTAAAATTATACAGTTAACAACTATCAGCTGAACAAAAACCCCGAGGCTGGCTGATAATGCAGGAAACCATGCCTGCATTACAAGGTCTACTACTGTGACAAAAGTAGCTATTATAACTATATAACAGGGAATTCTTATCTTCTCCGGTATAAAGTTCTTTAAAAGCGATACAAAAATGTTTGATCCTAAAAGAACAAATATTACTCCGGCTCCCATTCCTAGGGCATTTACCACTTGTGTGGATACTGCAAGTGTCGGACATAATCCGAGGCCGATTATAAATATAGGATTTTCCTTTAAAATGCCTTTTGTAAATTCTAATAATGATCCTTTTTTATCTAACATTACATACCACCTTCCAGAATCTTGATAAAAATAACACCCTTGGCAAGGGCTTCACTAACTCCATTAAATGTTATAGTCGCCCCTGTAACTGAATCTGTCTGGCCTTCTGATATTCCAAAGAACCACTCACCAAAGGACAGATTAAAACCAGACCAATCTCTTTTATATTGAGCTGTGCTGCCTGAAGATCCTGCAAGCATGCTCTTTGACACTGGAACAGGATATTCCGGCCCGCCCGTACCTATAAATTTATTCATATAATTTTCACCTTCTGCTTTTTTCCCAAGCCCTGGAGTTTCATCATTATCCATAAGCTCTACAGAAACAATCTCACCATCTGTCTTATACAGGGCCATCAGTTTCATGGGCCCTCCATATCCTTTTGCACTAAATTCAACAATATAACCAACTGTAGTTCCATTATTTTCTACTGGATAGTATGCAACAACAACTTCTATATCATTTTCTTTTAAGCTTTCTAACTCTTTTTCAGAAAAGATTATTTTTGTTCCGGCTATGCAATTATTCAAATTCAACTGCTCTTTAAATATTTCTACAAATTTATTCTTAACTATATTTTCTTCTTCTATTTTACGATCTTCTATAGGGCCTTTTGTAACCATATTTAAAGCACCTAATAAAACAGCAGAAATAGAGCAGATTAAGAATAGCTTTAGTCCGATAATTATCATTTTCCTGGTATCTTGATTTTTCATTTTTCATCTTCCTTTGCCGGAACAAAACCAAATTTGACAGGCCCGGTAAGTCTATCTATTAAAGGAACACTTATATTCATTAAAATAATGGCAAGAGAAACTCCTTCCGGAAATCCTCCGAATAGTCTTATTAAAAATGTAAGGACACCTGCACCAATACCGAAAATAATCATACCTTTGGTCGTTAATGGAGATGTTACCATGTCTGTGGCCATATAGAATGCACCAAGTATTAAACCGCCGGAAAGTAAATGGAATATAATATCACCGGAAAAAAGAACTCTAAAATATTCACCGGTGTCAGGATTTAATTTAGTGCCTCCGAACATGAAAGTAAGGAGTGCAAAAGTTCCTAAATAGTATAATGGTATTTGCCAATTAATAATCTTTTTTATTAAAAGATATACTGCACCCAGAAGGAGCAGTACAGCAGAAACTTCCCCGATGCATCCTGAAATATTTCCTAAAAATAAGTCCCAGTATGTACCTGTATACAAAAAGCTATCAGAGCTCGTCGATAATGGCGTTGCGCCAGATAGTACATCATATACATTTGTATTTACACTGGATACAACAGAATAATTTGTTGCACCAAATAAATTACTTAAAAATGAAAACCGCGGAGGTGTCCATGTTGTCATCTGACTTGTCCATGAGAACATCACGAAGACTCTTCCTGCAAGTGCGGGATTCATCCAGTTATTACCTAATCCGCCAAATACGTGTTTTACAACAGCAATGGCAAATACAGATGCAATTACCGGTATAAAACCGGGAACATCAGGAGGCATATTAAAACCAATTAATAAACCAGTTAAAAATGCGCTTCCGTCAAAAATTGCTTTCTTGCCCAGAAGCTTTGTTATTATATATTCTGTTAATACAGCAGAAGTAATAGACGCAAACAATACAAACAAGGCTCCGATTCCAAAAATATAAACGCCCCATGCACCTGCAGGGATAAGACAGAATATGACTCTCCACATTATCTTTGAGGTCGACAGCCCACTATTAATATGAGGCGACACAGATACAAGAAGTTTATTATTTTCTTCCATTCATTTTACCTTTATTTAAGATTTTATTTTTCTTGAGATGAATTTACCTAACTTAAAACCCTGCACAAGAGGGATACGTGCCGGACAAACATATCCACAGCAGCCGCATTCCTTACAGTCCATTAATCCATTTTCCAATGCTTCACTGTACATTTGATGATCTATCTGTTTAAATAATAACGTAGGATTAAGACCGAACGGACATGCTAAAACACATTTTCCACATTGTATACAATTTGTTTTTTTTTTAATTATTGCTTCTTTTTTAGAAAAAGCAATAATCCCGGAAACTCCCTTTGTAACAGGAGAATCAAGATCCGTTAGTGAAAAACCCATCATCGGACCACCGGCAATTACTTTACCAGGCATTTCCGTAAACCCGCCGCATTCCTCAATTAACTCTTTTATTGGAGTTCCTATTCTTGTTTTTAAATTGGCAGGATTTTTAATAACTGAACCTGTTACAGTCACACACCTTTCTATTAAAGGTTTTCCATAAACAACGGCTTCATAAATAGCAAAAACAGTACCTACATTAGATACGACAGCTCCAATTTCAAGAGGCAGCCCTCCGGATGGAACTTCACGTCCTATTAATGCTTTTAATAATTTTTTTTCATCACCCTGAGGATACTGAACTTTAAGCCCGGTAACTTCAACATCAAGTGCCATGTCACTGGCTTTTTTTGTTAATAGCTCTATAGCATCCTGCTTATTTGCCTCTATTCCAATAATAACTTTTTCAGGAGCAAGCATTTTCTTTAATATTTTAACTCCTTCTAGAATCTTTTCAGGTTTTTCAAGCATTAGCCTATGATCACTTGTTAAAAAGGGTTCACATTCAACGCCATTAATAACAAGATATTCTAGTTTTTGTTTGTCTTTTATAGAATATTTTATATAAGCTGGAAATGTAGCTCCACCAAGGCCTACAATTCCCATTTTATTTACTAAATTAAGAAATTGTTCCAGTTTAAGATTGCTCCAGTCATTTTTATCCGAGCTCTTTCCGGATCTGCTGAACTCACCTTCCAGTTCTATTTTAACAGCTTTACATTTAATCCCATTTGGCAAATAAATTTCTGTTATATCAGTAACCTTGCCTGGTACAGGAGAATGTATCTGAGAAGAAAAGAATCCTGTAGATTTTCCTATAAGCATACCTTCCTTTACTGTATCACCAATACTTACTATACATTCGGAAGGTTTTCCCATATGCTGGCTCATCGGTATTATCGATACAGAAGGAATAACAGCATTTCTAATTGGTATCTTATTTGTATACTCTTTATAATCGTGAGGATGTATTCCTCCAAGTGAAAAAGTTTTATAAACATCTCTGGTATTCGCCAATGGTTACTCCAAGAAATAAAATATAATTGTTTTCTTATCTATTTGGCCTTTTGAGGCAATTCGTGTGTACCCTTTTTAATATCATAAATAATAGTTGATGTCCATAAATAATCAAAGAAAAATATTGGAAAAACAACAAAAATAATTAATACCAGGCAATTCCATAGAGAGAAGTCATTAAAATATATATCTTTTATATTATAACTAATCGAGACAGGCTTGCCTTGATCAATAAACAACTTCTCAAAACTTCCTTTACTTATTTCACTAATTACATTAGACAACCAGAGTTGATCAAACTTAAAAACAACTTCATAATATTTTTCTATTTCACCGGTTTCCTTATTTTCTTTATAGGAGTCTAAAACAAGTTCTTCATCCGCTTCTGGTAATTTATATTCTGCTCCATATATAAAACCCTCCTGAAATGCCATATGCACTACATAATCTGAAATATCGGGAACTCCAGTATTTTGTTCAAGGTTGTTCAATATTTTAAGCGAATTCCATGAGAAATCATCTACACCATCAACTTCTTTTGGAACCGGGACCTCTATTTTATATAATGGAGCTTCGATACTAAATAAAATTGGCACAAGGATCATTATTACAATAAGTAAAATTAAGGTTGGCTTGTTTATTTGCTTCCATTTGTTTCGTTTTATTATTGGGACAGAATAAAAAAGCTCATGCGAACTTTTATCAACCTTTATTTTATTAAAATAAAAGTATAGCCCCAATACCGAGAAACAGGAAAAAACCGGAAATAATATTCTTATAATTTCAATCATGACATTGTCATTTGTAATTCGATTAAACAAAGATAAAATTACAACAAGAATTAAATAGCCAAATCTGCCTTTTAAATTATTATAATCAGGATTATTTTCAAACTTTCTGTCAGAAAAATAGATTTTATCATTTAACATACCAATCCCGAGATCAATAATTAAAAATAATGCAGGAAATATTGTGTAAAAAGTAATAAGATCATCAAAACTTCCTGTTAAAATTATAACCATCCAGGATATAAAACTAAAAGAAATAAATATTTTATTCTTTTTCTTTAGATTCCTTATAAACAGAAAAAATGCTGTCATAAAAATTATAGATAATATTTCTTTTGTAATATTAAAATCACTAATAACCCATTTAGTACCATAGTCCGGTAAACTTAAAAATAAATTTATAAATATAAATTGCACAGGTACATCAGATGGTATAAATACATAATTCCAGGAATTATCACCAAAAAAATAGTTTTTAAGGCTGTTCATATAAGGATCCAGCCTCGGGTCCATTTCATCAAACCTTTCATCCAGGTCTTTTAAAGAAATTTCTGAAAAATCATTAAAAACTGTAAAAGTAACTTCAGTGTTTTCATAGGATATTATATCTTCCCATACAAAACCATTCAGTTTCTCTTTATAATTAAAGTCATTTTTAACACAAAGCAAATAATAATTTTTCCATAACTGTTGGTTTGTATTTGGAAAATTAAAAGGAATAAAAGTAAAACATATGAATAATAAAAATAATAAAAATAATATTATGTAATCTAATTTAATCCTTTTTATCATATGTTTTACTTATATTTCTCTAAAGATTTGTAAAAGCAACTGCAATAAAAAAACCTAATAAAATTCCAACTGCAACTTCAGAAAATTTATGGCCGTGGATTTCTTTTACCATTTTAACTTTTGCCCTTTCTTTTTTTGGTAATTTTGTAATTATTTGATTTATCGCAATTGCCTGCAAACCTGCAGCTCTACGTACACCTAAAGCATCTCTTATAAAAAGAAAACCGTAAAATAATGATATAATAAAAACCGGTGACTCTATACCGTAAGTAAACCCAGCTGCTGTAGCAATCGATGTAACAACAGCAGAGTGGCTGCTGGGCATTCCGCCCGTGGCCCATAAAAAGCTAAGAATAATTTCTTTAGCAGAGTGCGGCCGTTCTCTAACTATGCTAATAATTGACTTAAGCATTTGAGCTATAAGCCAGCTAAAAATAGTTGCAAGAAAAATTTGATTCTTAAATAAATTATACATTATATTCATATATACAAAATGACCTAATTGTTCCATTTACTAAAAGTAAAGGGTCTAAATTTTCCCCATATGTATTGGGTTTGTCAAGTAACTATATTAAAGAATAACAATTTTAGTATTTATTTTCAAAAGAACTTGATATAATTTAATATATAACCTACATTTTTTTAAAAAATAGTATTAAATGTTGCTGCTGTTAAAACAATCAACATCCTATAGAGGGGCCATTGGAACAAAAAAAGAACCGGGTTTTTATTGTAAAAGAAGATGATAATAACAGACGCATAGATAGAATCATTAGAAAAATGTTTCCCAATACAGGATTAAGCCAAATTTATAAATATTTGAGAAAAGGTGATATCTGCATTAATGATAAAAAAATAAAGCAAAATCATAGGGTGAAAATCAATGATAAAATATCTATGATGGAGACAATTGCAGAAGAATTACAGAAAAGTAATCCGGTAGATAAAATAACAATAAATTACAAATCAAGAATTAATATTCTTTTTGAGAACAAAGATATACTGGCTGTAAATAAGCCTGCAGAACTTCGAACACATGGCATATCATCTTTAAACGATATGGTTCTGGAATATCTTTCTGCAAAGATTAAAAGTTCTCTTTCATTTAAACCGGGCCCTGCTCACAGATTGGATACAAATACTACTGGTATTATCTGTTTTTCCAAATCATTAGTTGGAGCACAGTATTTAACTTACTGTTTTAAAAATAATTGCTTTAACAAGTATTATATAGCTCTGACGGATGGCGAAATATCCAGAAAAATAATATGGAAGGACTCCATTATTAAAGAAAATAATAAATCTGTTATAAGTAATAATCAAATTAATGCAATTACCACAGTTTATCCTGTTTTAAGCAATTATTCACATTCTTTAATAATCTGCAAAATTGAAACTGGTAAATATCATCAGATAAGGTGTCAGTCTTCCTACCACAACCACCCTCTTACAGGAGATAAAAAATACAAAGGCTCAAATCATTTAAATTCATATATACTTCATTCTGCAAAAATTTCTGTAAAAGATAGTGATAGTATCAATCACCAGTTTAAAGCAATAGAAGCTCCATTACCGGAAAAATCAAAAAAATTAATAGAATCCATATTTGGCAGCAATGCGTCAGAACTCTTATGGAATATGGTTAGTAGTATTTAGTCCTAACTCTAATCGAGATTAGGAAGTTTTATAATCTGGCCTTCTTTAGTTAAAAAAGTTTCTGGAAATATTTTGCGAGCCTCTTTTAACAATTTTTTTAATTCTTTTCCCATATATCTAGGGCTGTAATGTATTAAACCAAGTTTCTTTACAAGGGCTTTTTTAGCAATTTTAGCGGCCTGCTCTGAAGTAAGGTGTTTCTTTTCTGCAGCACTTTCATGTAAATCACTTGCAAACATCGCTTCACAAATTAAAAGATCCGAACCTTTCACAAATTCTGAGATTCCTTTAACGGGTATTGTATCAACTATAAAACTGAATTTTTTACCATGACGCTTTTCACCCATAACATCTGCAGATTTAATAATCTTGCCATCCGGAAGCTCAACATTACCCCCGTTCTGCAATTTAGACCATAACGGACCTTTTGGCACTCCAAATGACACTGCTTTTTCCGGGAAAAAGACACCAGGCCTTTCATGCTCTTCTAATGTATATCCCATACAAAGCTTTGAATGATTTAACTGAATTGATTTTACATTAAATCCATCACTTTTATACACGGTTCCAGGTTCTGTAAATTCTTTAATAATAATTTTATAATTGATATACATTTCCAGGATTCTAATATTTTCTTCTATATATTCCTTCGTTTTAGGCGGGCCTACAATAGTTAACGGTTCTGTTCTGTCTACCTGTGAAGAAAGCATTAGAATACCAGGCAGTCCGGTTATATGGTCTGCATGAGTATGAGTAATAAATATTGTTGATATTTTTTTCCATTTTAAATTTAATCTTCGAATTGCAATTTGAGTTGCTTCTCCGCAATCGAATAAAAAGAGCTCTCCTTCACGGCGGACCATTACTGATGCAAGGTATCTTCCCGGAAGAGGTATCATACCACCTGTTCCCAATATAAATATTTCTAAGCTCATTATATTCCTTTGTCAAAAAATTATTATTTTAGAGTAATATATAGTTCCTCGAACCTTGTTGTCAAACAGGAAAATAGTTTAATTATATAATTTTATTATAGAAATATTCTATTAAACATATATTATGGGTGCGATTTCAAGAACAGGTTTTTTAGGACGCAGATTAACACAGATTACCTCAGATTTTAAATATTTTTCTTTTAATTACAACTGAATATCCAAAATTAATAAGCAATCCAATTATAAGTCCAGTTGCCTTTAAATAGTTCA
>SDBV01006009.1_pt1 | contig 16959 bp, 20 predicted proteins | sample 2277081 | NCBI WGS metagenome assembly SDBV01 (sample SAMN10402039, study PRJNA504765) | marine sediment metagenome | isolation source: marine sediment core GS10_PC15, 223 cmbsf | place: Arctic Ocean: Southern Knipovich Ridge | collected 2010 | reverse complement strand
CAGTAATCGGTAATCAGTAATCGGTAATCAGTAATCGGTAATCAGTAATCGGTAATCAGTAATCGGTAATCAGTAATCGGTAATCAGTAATCGGTAATCAGTAATCGGTAATCAGTAATCGGTTTTCAACGTATAACGGTTTTAATGACAATATAACCATACAACAATCCGCCTATAGGCGGATAACCATATAACAATTTAACAATATAGCAATTTAGCAATATAATTTTTAAACACTATGAAAAAAATTATTTTTCTTTGCCTTAGCCTTAATATTGACCTTTGCATTGCTCAGGATACCTCCTTGTCTGACGGAACTTCAGTGAAGTCGGAAGAAACCATAATATTTTCATTGGTTCCTCAACATTTAATTGTTAATGGATTAAGATTTGATATTGAGAAAAATATTAAAAATACCAATAACTGGGTATTAATTGCACCTCAATTTTATTTGAATCATAAAAATTACGATAGGGATAATTTTCCTTCTTATTACAGAAATAATAACGATTATGATATTATGACCGGCTACGGAATTGACATATCTCATAAAATATTTCTAAAAAAACAAGCCCATCCAAAAGGACCATATTTCAACTATGGTTTAAGCTATCAACATTATTTAATAGAATTCAGGCAATATGCCTGGGATACGTTTACCGACGATGGTTTAGAATATTATAGTTATGATTTATTAAACTGTGAAGAAACTATTAACAAAGTTGGTTTAAATATGGTGCTCGGTCTTCAGAATGTTGTTGAACGGTTTGTTATTGATATTTATCTTGGAATGGGTATAAGATATAGCTTTATAGAAACGAATGCACCTGAAACAAGAACCTTTTACAGATATTGGTGGCACTTTGGATATACAGGAACACTCCCGCTATTTGGTTTTCGCCTTGGTATGATGTTGTAATATTTATGAACGGAATAATTGGATTACATTTGCAGATTGAAATTGAATTTAATAATTATTTTTACATCTTGAAAACTATACAAGAAAAGAACTTATAAACTTATTAAATAAAAGAAAATAATGACTAAAACAACAAATATGAGTTTAAATACAATATCCATACCTGAAAGTTCAATTGTTAATATGTTAATGGATTTGCCGAAAAGTTCACTTATTAATATTTTTTGGCAGGTGATGGCAACATTTGATACTAGTCCTCTTTCTAAACAAGAAAAGGAAGATGTCAAAATTGCAAAAGAAGAATTAAAAAAAAGTGAGACAATCAGATGGCAAGATATAAAGTAGAATTTTCCAAAAAGGCAGCGAAAAATTATAAACGTCTTCCTGAACACTACAAAGCGATTGTTGATTTAGCATTAACAAAGCTATCTTTTGGTAAACCAATAGACATAAAACCAATTAGTGGAGAAAAAGATATTTATAGAATTAGAATTGGAAAATACAGAATATTGTTTATTATTTTTGATGATACAGTATTAATTACAAAAATTGGTTCAAGAGGTGATGTTTACAAATAAAAATTTCATATTTTAATCAAAAAATTGAAACAAGAAACTTTTACAGATATTGGTGGCACTTTGGATATACAGGAACACTCCCGCTATTTGGTTTTCGCCTCGGTATGATGTTGTAATATTTATTTTTGTGTTGGCACACATATAAAAGAAAGAAATCAAAATGAATGACAAAGAATATAAAGAATGGGAAGATAAAATTGAAAAAATAAAGAAACATAATAATAATCTGCTGTCTGATTTTGAAAAATGGTTGAAAAGCAAAGACCTGAAACCAAAAACAATAAAAAATCATATTGATAATGTTGAATTTTATGTCAATGAATTTTTGCTTCGTTATAAAACAATTCCAGCAGAAAATGGGGCATTAGAGATAGGAAGTTTTTTAGGTGACTATTTTATAAGAAAGACAACTTGGGCAAGTAAATATACAATTCAAGAGAATATTGTCAGTTTTAAAAAATTCTATACTTTTCTGAATGAGATAGGAAAAATAGAAGATAATGACTTAAAAGAAATGACAGAACTAATAAAAGGAGAAAAAGATTATTGGATAGAAAAGGTTGAAACGTATTGGGACAACTTAGAAAAAGAATCGTATTTTTGAATTAATAATTCCTGAAAAAAATATTATGCAACAAATAAGTATAGAACAAGCGTCAAATACTTTTAATAAGTTAATTAATTTGGTAATAAAAGGAGAAAATATAGTAATTACTAAAAATCAAATTCCTATTGCCAGAATAGTCTCTCTATTTAATAGAAAAAAGAAAATAAAAGCTGGAAGCGCAAAAGGATTAATCAAAATTGCCGATGATTTTGATGAACCATTGGACGATTTTAAAGAATATTAGTATAGATGAAAAATTTGATGATTATGGTGTTGATCGTTTATGGTAAAATATTTATTTTTGTGATAACAAGTTCAAAAAAGTTACGATTACCCACACGATTTGGACGGGTAAACATAATTTTACGAGGTTGAGGTAAAGGCGATATAAACGTAATAAGTTTAGTCAAATGTTACCGCTAATGCCAAGAAAATGACGTATAAAAAAAACTTAAAATATTTTGAAAAAGTTGTCTGATTAGTTAACTTTGCAATATGGAATTTGTACGACAAGTAATAGCTTATAAAAATTATTTCCTTGATTTTTATACCAGACAATCTGACAATGTTCAAGCAAAAATTGAGTGGACATTGAATTTAATCAGAGTGACAAGACAAGTTCCTGAGAAATATTTTAAGCATTTGGAAGGAACGAAAGGACTTTATGAAATCAGAGTTAAAGTAAGAGGTAATATTTACAGAATATTTTCATTTTTCGACAAAGGAAATTTGGTTGTTCTCGGAAACGCCTTTCAAAAGAAAACTCAAAAGACACCGAAAAAAGAGATTGAAAAAGCAATTAAAATAATGGAGGAATACTATAATGAAAAAGAAAGAAAATAAAAATATTACGACATTGGATGAACTCCTCGACAAGAAATACGGAAAACGAGGAGCAGAAAAACGTAAAAAATGGGAACAGGAATTTGAGGCATTTCGTCTTGGAGTTTTGCTTGAGGAAGCGAGAATAAAACTTGGAATTACCCAGGAAGAACTTGCTGAAAAATGCGGGACAAATAAATCGTACATTTCACGTATTGAGAACAACGCAAGTGACATTAGACTATCAACCTTAATGAAAATAATTCAACAAGGACTTGGCGGACACTTAAAATTGACACTACAACTCTGAATAAAAGAAGGTACATAGCGGTAACAAGTTCAAAAAAGTTACGTTTACCCACCCGATTTGGACGGGTAAACATAATTATACGAGGTTGAGGTAAAGGCGATATAAACGTAATAAGTTTAGCCAAATGTTGTAGGCAAGTAGCTTAAATAATACTCTACTGACTAAATGAACAAAAAAATGAAAATTATTTTAACAGCTTTTTTAAATTTAATTATAACAGGAATAGGATTATGTCAATGGACAAATCAAAATCCTTTACCACAGTTGAATGCTTTATATTCAGTTTATTTCCCCGATGCTCAAATAGGATACGCCGCCGGATACAATGGCACAATTATAAAAACAACTGATAGTGGAAATTCTTGGTCAATACTGACAAGTGGAACTTCAAACTGGATAAATTCAATAATATTTACAAATACGAATATTGGTTATGCTGTTGGACAAAGTGGTATAATACTAAAATCTATTAATGGTGGACTTTCTTGGTCACAACAATCAAGTGGAACAACACATGCTCTTAATTCAATTTGTTTTACTAATGATAGTACATTGTATGCTGTTAATAGTACAGGGTTAATTGTAAAGACTACAAATGGTGGAAATATATGGACAGCACAATCAACAGGGACAAATTATCCACTACACTCAGTTATTTTTACTGACAATAATACAGGCTTTACATGTGGCTATAAAGGATTAATTTTAAAGACAATAGACGGTGGAAATGCTTGGATTTCAAAAAACAGTGATACGACTTATAATCTTGGAGCATTATTTTTTACTTCCAAGAACCAGGGATACGCTATTGGATCAAACGGAACAATAATCAAAACAACAGATGAAGGTGAATCATGGTTTCCGTTGAATAGTGGAACTTCAGAATTTTTATATTCAATTTTTTTCACAGATTCTATTAACGGTTTTGTTGTTGGGACAAATGGTACAATAATTAGAACAACGGATAGCGGTTCAACCTGGCACTTTCAGACGAGTGGAACATCGAAAGGGCTTTTATCTGTTTATTTTACTAATCAAGATACAGGTTATATAGTTGGACTGGATGGTCTAATTCTTAAAACAACAAGTGGAGGCCAAACATTTGTCGAAAATAAAGATAATTCTATGAATATTAATATTTTCCCAAATCCTTTAAAAGATTATTTATTTATTGAGTTTGAACATGAGCAAAGTAATGTTGAAATTGAATTATACACAATAGGTGGATTTGTTATATTAAATGAATTTGTAAATAACCGTACTTTTAAAATAAATTTAAGTGATTTGTGTAAAGGAATATATTTTTTAAAAATACGATATTCTGAAGGTATTGAAATAAAAAAGCTGATAAAAGAATAACAAGAAGTTAGATGAAAAAGCTACCAGCCTACAACAGCAAGCAAAAAACATAGGGCGGAGTAGTGCTTTTCAATAAATAATGTGCTGAATAAGAGGCTGAAATACAAATAAATAAAGCACGGTGGATGACCGCCCGACGATTTTTTGATTGCAACCGTTATGGGCAACCCAAGAAAGTGATACAAAATGAAAAAAACAAATGTAGTTTTCATATTATTTATAATTCTTTTTTCTTGTAAAAACGAAAGAAATACCAAACCGAAAGAATTAGACATTATATCTTATGATATTAAAATTCAATTTGATACCCTAAATAAAAAGTTGAATATTGAATCAATAATTAATTTTGAAAAACCTGACAGTCTTGATAAAATTGACTTTTTATTTTTAGATTTTGCAAGCATAAAAGAAATCAAACAAAATAACACTATTGATAAAGATTTTATACACCAAAATGATACGTTGTCGATTAAAGTAAGCAATAAGAATAAAATTGATTTGTTTATTAAATATACATTACCAATTGATAGTTTTGGGAATAATGAGATTATAACATTAACACGACCTATGAAATGGTGTCCATTTGTTTATGATGATATTTCAATATTCAAAACAACGACTACTGTCCCTGCCAATTTTAAAGTCTATTCATCTGGCGACACTAAAATTCAAGAAGAAAGTAATGCTGAAATAATATTTAAGTCTTATAATAAGCTTAATTCAGGACTTCCATTAATTATAGCAAACAGAAATTATTACAGAGAGACAGAAAAAGAATTAACCAATATGAAAGTTAAATTTTATTTTCACAATAAGGATAGTGTCTTGACAAATTCAATAATTAATGAATGTGTAAATACCCTAAATTTTTGCAACGAATATATTGGAAGCTATAATAAAAAAAAGTTAACATTTATTGAAATACCAAATGCTTTTTACTGCCAGTCTTTAGAAACATTTTTAATGGCTGGGGATTATTTTATTAAATATTATCAACATCCTCAATTTAAGTTTTGGGTTTCTCACGAAACAATTCATCAATGGATAGGTGCTGGATTTTTTACTCCAATAAAAAAAGAAAATAAATTAACATGGTTTATTACAGAAAGTTTAACAGAATATATTCGGTATCAATACATTGAAAAACAATATGGAAAAGACAGCTTAGATAATCAAATTAAATGGTCAATCAACACATATAATACTGAAGTAAAAGGAACAGAACAAGATATACCAATCATTGAAAATAAACCAAACAGGACGACGTATGTTGTCGGACCTTTAATATTTCATTTGATAAGAACAAAAGTTGGTGATGATAAATGGAATGAATTTATTAAAAAACTTTATAATGATAATTATGGAAAAATTGTTACTTATTCAGTTTTTAAAAAAACGCTAAACGAATTCGCATCAGATGAAATAATTAAAAAAATGGAAAAATGGGTGGAAACAAAAGGAATACCAGATGAAATGGTCAGTCCATAACAATATATAAGGCATTGGGCACGAGATGATATAGGGTTTACCTGAAAATTCAAATATCTGAAATATAATTGATTTCAGAACAAGGATTAACGATTTACGATTTTAGAAGTATTTTATAATCAGACACTTCGTAAACCCCGCACATAAATTATGTGCGTGGTAAATCAAAAATCGTTAATCATCAATCGTTAATCAAAATATTTGAAAGATGTATTACATCAAAATGATGATTATTTGTAATAAAATGGGGTATTTATCATATTGAATAATGTTGAAATTGATTGATAATCAACAATTTAATAATTATCAAGAAGACCCTAATTATACGAGGTTGAGGTAAAGGCGATATAAACGTAATAAGTTTAGTCAAGTTACCTGCAAGTTTTGGAGTTTGTTTAATTAAATAAATACTAAAATTTAAACTATTAACAAATATCTTTTATCTTTGTAAAAAAAATAAATTAAATGGATAAACATCAAATAAAGATAAATATTAAGAATATTCGTGCCATCAAAAATGCCGAAATAATACTTGATGGAATTACTGTAATTGTTGGAGAAAATGGTTGTGGAAAAAGTACAATATCTAAACTAACTTATCATTTGTTTAAAACATCTATTGATTTTGATTTAATCGTTGACGAAAAGCTAAGATCAGAAATACATTATATTTATAGAACAATTGATCAATTGTCAAGGGAACTTTCCTATCTTTTAGAGAAAGATGAATATACAAAAATCAGGAACTTATTCAGAAAATTATATAGGAATAGCAATCAAACCAATTTATTTGAGGGAGAATACACGATAAACTCTGCAATTGACTATTTAATAGATAAATTTAAAGATATTCCCAATGTTAAAAAAAGTTCACGAATTGAAAACCGAATCAGTAGAATTAAAAGAATTTTAGCAGATTCTTTAAATTCAAAAAAAATAAATGAGGAAACAGATATTATCGTGCTACTTGAAAAGCTTAAAGAAATCGTAAGTAGAAACATTGAAAAAGCTAATAGGTTAAAAGAAGCAAGACCAATTTCCCTTTTATATGAATCGTTAGATGAGGCTTTTTATGACAACCCTCTTTCTAAAACCTACAATATAAAGGAGTATGACGTTTCAATTATTGACAAAAAAGATAAAAAATTAATTCCATTTCATTCAATTCAGAATGTCGCTTATATAGATACTCCAATGATTGTAGGGTTTGAATCTTTAATAAGAGAACATTGGGAAGATTTAAATTCAATTATAAATCAAAAAGGTATTAGGAAAACCAATAAAAGTATCGAAACAATCTTTAAAAATGATATTATAAAAGGAGATGTTAGCTCTGTAGAAGATGAATCTTTTTCTGATAAATCTATTATTTATAAAAGAGAAGATGGAAATGAATTTGATTTATTGGAATGTGCTACTGGATTAAAATCTTTTGCTATTTTAAGGATATTGTATAAGAATGGATTTTTAAATAATAATTCATTACTAATAATTGATGAACCAGAAGCACATCTTCATCCACAATGGGTAGTTGAATATGCACGTTTACTAATATTATTGCATAAAAAGGTTGGGGTTAAATTTTTAATTGCAAGTCATCATCCTGATATGATAAGTGCAATTAAATATATTTCAGAAAAAGAAAAAGTTACTAATAACCTTCACTTTTACATAGCTGAAAGAATTGAAAATAGTTATACATACAATTATAAAGATTTAGGTGTTGAAATTGAAGATATTTTTTCATCTTTTAATATTGCAATAGAGAGAATTGATTTATATGGGAAAACAGAATAATTGGATATACTGCAAAAATACAACAGAGAATCATAGTCTTTCAATAAGTTATAATGATTGCGTTGAAAAAATACATGAGATTACGCTAAATGAAGGAGGAAAAAAAACTCCATTCTCAGATGAAGTTGCTTTAAATCTGGATAAAATTGAATCTAAAATAGCAAAACAAAAAAAATGCGATGCAAGAAAAACAATGGACATGTCATTTGGAATTAAAAAGGGAAACTCAAAAGAAATGATTCTATGTGAATACCGGCTAAGATATAAGAATATAAATAATATAAGCAAATCAGAACTTGACTCAAAAATAAAATTTTCTATAGACATATTAGGTTATGAAATAGCGATTCATAACATTTATCTATTCATTTTTTCAAATAAATTAAAACAACAAGCATATAATAAATTAAGAAGACTTTATTTTTATAAGCCAAATCATGTTGCTATTGATTTGGAAGAACTCAAATCCACTTTTTTTTAATTAGTACAATTATTAATAAATAAAACCAGCAGACTATCAACCTTAATGAAAATAATTCAACAAGGACTTGGCGGACACTTAAAATTGACGCTTCAACTCTGAATAAAAGAAGGTACATAGCGGTAACAAGTTCAAAAAACTTACGTTTACCCACCCGATTTGGACGGGTAAACATAATTTTACGAGGTTGAGGTAAAGGCGATATAAACGTAATAAGTTTAGTCAAATGTTATGTGTAACCCAAATTTTAAAATAGGTATATGAAAATATCAATTTCAATAACCTGTCTGCTTTCTCTACTACTGCTTATTTTGAACTACTCCTTTGCCCAACAATATAAAATTGACTCCCTTGAAACAGTACTCCAAACCACCAAAGTTGACACAACCCGCATCAAAACACTGAACAAACTCGCTTGGGAACTCAAATCTTCCAACCCCGACACCGCCATATACTACTCCAAACAGGCACTTACTTTAGCAAAAGAAATAGACTGGGTAAAAGGAATAGCCAATTCCTATCATAATTTAGGAGAATTCAACTGGCGAAAAGGAAACTACCCTCTTGCCTTAGAACATTATAACAAAGCATTAAAAATAAACGAACAACTAAATGACAAAAAAGTCATTGCCGCCACCCTCGGCAACATCGGGAATGTCTATTGTAACCAGAACGATTACCCCAAAGCACTGGAATACTATTTCAAAGCGCTGAAAATGGCGGACGAACTCGGTGATAAAAATCGTATTGCCATCTGGCTCACCAACATCGGGCTTGTCTATGCAGAACAAAGCGATTACCCCAAAGCGCAAGAATACTTTTTCAAAGCATTGAAAATGTATGAAGAATTGAAGAATAAAAACGGTATTGCAACAAACCTCGGCAACATCGGGGTTGCCTATTACAGTCAGGATGACTACCCCAAAGCGCTGGAATACTTTTTCAAAGCATTGAAAATGGATGAAGAACTTGGAAATAAAAACGGTATTGCCCACCACCTCGGCAATATCGGTGAGCTATACATACATCAAAAAAAATACCCCGAAGCCAAACGCTATCTTCTGCAGGCGCTGGAACTTTCTACTAAAATTAGAGGACTCGCCTTGCAGAAAGAACACCATCAAAACCTCAGTGAACTATACGAACAAACCAGACAATACAAAAGAGCATTGGAGCATTACAAAAAAGCAATGGTGGTAAAGGATTCTCTTTTTAATACGGATAAAAATAAAGAAATCACCCGCATGGAAATGAACTATGAATTTGAGAAAAAAGAAGCGTCAGTCAAAGCCGAGCAGGAAAAAAAAGACCTTGTAACGTTATTTTCGCTTATATTACTGATATTGGTACTGGGGTTTCTTGTGTTTGCTTTTCGCTCGCTGCGCATTACTACAAAACAGACATTGTTAATAATCCGTAATTATTTTAGTTTACTTATGACTCGTCCTAAAATTTATCGCAACAAACACACAAAAACTTTTCATACAAAAGATTTAAAGAATTAATAATTTCTATTCAAGAAAAGTCAATGCAAGAACAAAAAGAAATCCTTGACAAGACAATAGAGGACTGGAAAGAAAAAGTTGAACAACTTGACGATATTTGTATAATTGGGGTTAGGATTTAATTGAATGAAAATAATAAAGAATAAACCACTGATGTAACATTATATATCAACCATGAGATTTTATATAGAATCAGCAGCTTCCACAAATTGCCCGCCAACGTGCTTTTTAGCAAACCAATCCCATTTTATGACAATATCCCACACATAATTGCTCAGATGAAAAGCAGTTTTGTAAGCAGATACATCATTTAGCTGTAAATATTTATTTTGCATAATTTTAACATTTTAAACCATAAAACCATCTAACCATAAAACCATTTAACCATTTAACCATTATCATATCTGGAAACCATTCCATACAATTATGTTCCGAAATTAAATTAACAAGATACTATACGTTATTTTTTTTACCTAATAATCGTTACATTACCTTTAATTAATTCAGAGCCATTCCCTAAATCAATTATATAATAATAAGTTGCAGCAGGTAAATCCTTGCCATTATATTTACCGTCCCATTTAGTAATTATCTGATTGTTTTTAAAAACCGGATTGCCATTTCTATTGTAAATTTCAACGGTATTGTTCGGGAAAAACCATATATTTTTAATCTCCCAGGTATCGTTTGTACCATCATTATTTGGTGTAAATGTATTGTAAATAATTACATCTTTGCTTAATACGGTAATTAATATATCTGTTGTTTTCTGACATCCATATATATCAGTTACAGTAAGAGAATAAGTTGTAGTAGAAGCCGGTTGTGCAACAGGATCAGAAATTCCCGGATTACTTAATCCTTCAGCAGGGCTCCAGCTGTAAATAAATGATAAATCTCCTGTTGCATTCAACTGAACACTATTCCCCATATATATGGAAGTGTCATTATTTAAGTAAACAACCGGTAAAGGTATGAGTTCTATCAGGACAGAGTCCTTAACAACTCCACAAACATTTGATATTTCAACATAATATAAACCAGATGTATCAACAGTAACAGTTTGAGTGGTATCGCCGGTTGACCAGCTATATATTACATTCTGGTAACCTGCATCAAGCATTAACGAGTCGCCTTCACAAAAAAGAGTATCATTTCCTAAATCAATAAAAGGAAATGGAGCAACAAATAATTCAATAACATCAGAATTTGAACAGTTGTTACTATCAGTAACAACTACCCAGTAAGTTCCCTGTGTAGTTGCTAAAAAAGTAGAATCAAACGAGTCATCCTGCCATAAATAGCTATCAAAGCCAGCTCCTGCATTAAAAGTAATAGTTTGATCATTACAAATAGTAGTATCCTGTCCTAAATTAATTACAGGTAAAGGACTTATATTAACTTTTACAGAATCAGAATCCATTCCGCAAGCATTAGTTACAGTAACATAATACACATCAGAAGAATAAACATAGATAGCTTGAGATGTTTGTCCGGTTGACCAGTTATAAGTAGAACCGGGATTTTGAGCATTAAGCACAAAAGAACTTCCTGCACAAATAATAGTATCGTTTCCTAAATTTACATCAGGAATAGTCTTAATGGTTACAGGAAGTAAATGAGTATTTGGAATACCACAGCTATAAGTAATTAGTTCTACATTATAATTTCCATAAGAGCTAAAAATATGAAATGTATTAAAATCATTAGAAAAATTCATTGCACCTGTTGAAAGGTCATCAAAATTCCAGGAAACAGAGTCTATATAAGTAGTATTAAAGGTAAAGAAAAGAGTTGAATCGCCAAAGCAGGTATTTTGATGATTATATTCAAAGATCAGACAGCCCGCATTACAGGTTCCGGGGGTTGGCGTTTGTGGGACACCATACCAAGTTGTACTTCCATCGGTTATGCGTTGAAACGATAAATTACTGCCCTGTATTGGATGCTGCAGATATTCTATTCCTGGTATATCTTTAGCAGCAAGTAATATTTGAGTTCCGTTACAGGTAGTAGAAGTTACAACACTATGAGCGAACTCTTCCTGAGTATAAAGGTCGTTGGCATCGCCTATACGCACCCAGTAAACTGCGTCAACAGGGTTTCCATCAGGGTCATATATGGCAAGCCAGCCGTAGTCATCTCTTAAAAACCAGCGATCTTCATAACCATCAAGATAAGCGGTTTGGAAGTAAACTAATCTATAATATGTCAGACTAAAATCCAGTGTTGCTCCTTGTAATTGAGAATTGTTTCCACCGATAATAAGAAAGCCCATAGGTGGAATTGTAGTTCCCGAAGGGAAAGTAAATGCTCCCCAGTTTGGATTAGTAGTCCCGGTTGGTGGCTGGGCATTGGCTGCTATTGTGTAGCAGCTGATATCAATAGTATTGCAGGGGTCAGGATTGTAAAGCTCTATCCATTCACGATTGGTAGGAGGCTGGCAATAATCATATATGTTATAAAGTGAGTTTGCATTAATACCCGAGTTAAAATCGCTGGTATCATCTCCCGGGGGACTGGTAAGGATTTCATTAATAATTACTATTTGTGCTGTTGAATAATTGCTCGTAGCAAAAAACAACAGTAGTATAAGAAGGGAAATATTTTTAGACACGTATTACACGAATTTACCCTAATAAAAACAAAAATAAATTTAGACACGAATTACACAAATTTACACAAATAATAACAAAGATGAAAAAAAACAATTAAAAATTAGAAATTAAATTTATTGTTTAGGAATTTAGAAACCACAGATTTCACTGATTAGTCTAATAAGAAATAATTAAATCTGTGTTATCTGTGAAATCTGTGGTTCCAATTCATTAATCACTAAAATCAATTAATCAGATTAAAACAATATCAGAAGCTTGGAGCCAGCCGATATTGCCATCTGATAATTTAATTTCTTGCCAGCTACCCAGACTGTCTATTACTGTAATCTTTGTGCCTTCGTGTAATATGAAAAGGTCGGTGCCGCTATCGTCGGGTGAGCTTTTCACTGTTACGGCAGGTGAAAATACTATTGCTGAATTGCGATTGGTGATTTTTTCGTTTTGTTGATACGAACATAAGAAGGTAGCTATTGAGATAAATAAGAGCAATATACCTGTATAAAAAGAAATCTTTTTAATGGTAATGTTATTCAGAAACAAAAATAACGAGAAAAGCAGCAAGAATACGATAAAGGTGGCAATGCTAAAAATAGCCCATTTATCAGAAGGCATCAGGTTAATTAATTGATTCAGCCATATTGTAGTAAGCATTTGTGGTAATACTTCAATTTTATCAACTACATGTATTCTTGCCAGTTCAAGATTATAATTAATATCCGGGTCGTTTGGTGAAAGAAGCTTTGCACGTTCGTAATTTAAAATTGAGTATGTAATTTTATTTGATTTGTAATATGTATTTGCAAGATTGTAATACAGCTCCGGTGCTTCGTAGCCTTTTTCTAATATCTGTTCATAAGTTTCTATAGCTTTTTCGTATTGCCCTTTTTTATAATGTTCGTTTGCAGATGTTATTAATGCAGATAATCTGGGACTAATTTCTGCAAGCACAGGTAATACAAAAGAAAACATAAGTATTATGATAAATATTTGTTTCATGGTTATTTTATATTTGTCATTGTTTTTAATTTTTAATTGGTTATCCAATTTCCAAAATAATTATCTCAATTTCTGCTCCAGATTTCTGATTGTATTAATTGCCTGTGAGTATAGATTATCCATTTGCGATGCTTCTGTTAGAGGAGCATAACGGGCATATTCGCAGGTATCAATAACATTCATAAATTGAGTAATTAGAGCATTGTCAATATTATAATTTTTTAGTGTATTAGCAGCAGAGTCTTTAGAAAGTTCAGAAACCGGGATGCTTAATTTATCACTTAAATAGCCCCAGAAAGCTCTTAAAACTTCATTGTAAAATTGCTCATTATTTTTCTGTTTCAGATATGATAAAGCAGCTTTAAGGCGTTTTTTAGAAACTTTTTTTGCCCTTCGGTTTTTAACAAGCATAAGATTGGCATTCTGCTTTATTTTCTTACGGAGAAGAATAAAAATAACAAAGAAAATTATAAGAGCAATCAGATAGCTCAAATAAAACATTAGAGAGCCAAAAAGATGCTTTCCTTTTTTTAAAAGATTAAAGTTGTTTGTCTTAATAAAATGAATATCACTTCCGATAAATTTAAGGTCTTCCTTTGATAAGCCGGTAATAATGGTAGTTGCTTCACCCTCATCCGCTTTTTCAACATATATTTTAAATTCGTCAGAAGTTATTGTTTTGTATTGCTTGATTTTTGGAGCAAAAAAGCTGAAAACAATTGGCGGAATTCTGAAATTACCCGCATGGCGTGGAATAATTAAATATTCAAAGGTTTTGCTTCCTGTTACACCGCTTGTTGTATTTTTCAGGTTATTTATGATTTTAGGGTCATAAGTTTCAAAGTCGGGCGGAAAGTCAATTTTTAAAGGTTCAATTAATTTAAGATTGCCATTGCCTGATATTTTTACCTTTAAAGTTATTGCATCATTTGCTTTTACATCCTGCTTATCCATAGTTGCCTGCATTTTGAAATTGCCCACAGCAGCTTTGAAATATTCGGGTTTATTAGCCGGCAGGGGTTTTACGTAAATTTTTATAGGTGAGCTTTTTACTTTCTTTTTAATAGTTTGGTAAGAGCTGAAGAAATAGCTTCGTGGTTTGATTTTTTGTCGTATTACACATTCAATTTCAAATGGCTCAATGGTTAGTTCCCCGCTTCGCTGCGGGAATAAAATTGTTTTTCTGAAGACACCTACATTATAGATTTGTCCGTTAACATTTTCTCTTTGTAAAGATATCTGGTCGGGTGTTTCAATATCCTGTGTCCAGAATCCGTTAAACGAAGGGAATTTTATTTCATCAAAGCCGGCGAGGTTCAGGCGGGTATAAATCTTGATAGTTGCAATAATATGTTCTCCCTGATAAACATTTGTTTTGTTAACAAAAACTCTTACAAACAGATCTTTGCTATCAGCAGGAACAGTAGTAGTAGTTGTTGGTGTGGTAGTTTGCTGTGCTGATTTTGGTGCTGTGCCTCTAACTACTTCAATATTAACAGGATTAGATTTGTATTTTTTTCTGTTAGCAGTTATTTCAGCAGGATTAATAGTAAATTTTCCTTGTTTTGTTGCCTGTAAAATATAAGAATAAGTATAAGAGAAACTTTTAGTCATTTTCCCGTTAATAATCTGAATACTACTGCTGCTTGAAGCATTTGGTCCGGAAAGTATATCAAAATCATTTAAATCGGGTGGTTTAAAGTTTGAACCTTTTGCATTTAATTCATAAGTAAGACGAAATTGCTCGCCAATAGCGACAACCTTTTTTGCTGAGGCGGTGAATTTAATGTCCTTTTGAGCACAGATTGTTGTGCTTAGTAATGTTAGTAATATGATGAGAGTTCTGTGCATTTATATTATCGTTAATTCTTGATTTGTAAAATTAATTCTTAAATGGTTATATTGTTAAATGGTTAAATTGTTATCCGCCTTAGATGGTTAATTTAAACCATATAGCCATAGTGTGCTGTCAGGTGTTTCCACCTGACAGCTAATAGTTTAACTTAACTTCTTATTTATATTATTATTTCACTATAATGTAACAAAGGCATTAATGGTTCTGTTTCTTTAAAATAATAAGAAGCACTTGAATGTTTATAATCTTCTGGTTTTTGTACTAGTCCTTCTCTTACTGGATTATAGTGAATATATTGTAATTTTGTAAAAAATACTTTTGAACTTCTTCTATTTCTTAATGGCATATTTAGATATTTTAATTATTAGTAGGCAGTCAGGTGGAAACACCTGACTGCACACAATTATTCGTAATTCGGTGAATTCGTAATTAGTAGGGGTAACTGAATAGTTACTACCAGTCTTTCTCAATAGTTATTTTATGTGCCTGAGCTTTTGCTTTCTTCAAACGTTTCTGGACTTCTTTTTCATCGTTTTCTAATGCTTTTAATAGTCGCTGTGCATCTTCTTTTGATATTTTATTTTCCTGTTGTTCCTGCTGTTGTTGTTTCTTTTCTTGTTGATTTTTTTGCTCATCTTGTTCTTGTTGATTATCCTGTTTTTGCTGCTGGTCTTTTTGTTTATCCTGTTTTTCCTGGTCCTGATTTTGTTTATTGCACTGGTTTTGCTGCTGTTCTTTTAATTTCTGTTGAGCATAAGCTAAATTATATTTGGTTTCCATATCCTTCGGATTATTTCGCAGGGCATTCTTATATGCTTCAATGCTTTCTTCAAGTGAATCTAATTCTAAAAAAGAATTTCCCAGGTTATGATAAACTTTTGCCAGTTCCAGTTTATCTTTTTCGGTATATCCAAGAATTTGAAACTGGTCGGCTGCATCTTCGTATTTTTCTTGTTTGTAAAGGGCATCGCCAAGGTTAAAGGATGCTTTAAATGAATTGGGCTGCTTTTCTATCGCTTTTCTGTATAAAACTTCAGAATGAGCGTATTTTTCTTTATCATAATTCCTGTTGCCTTCCCTGATAAATTTTCTTTCTTTTTGGGCGTATGAAGCCGATGCTAATATACTAATTAACCCCAGTTGTATAAAAGAAAAATACAACGGGGTAAATACTAATGATACTAATTGTTTCATTATTAAAAGTTGTTAATGTATTCGTAACATTAAACTGTTGATATTTTTTTAAAAGTAGTTAATAAATTTGTAAAATTAAACTGTTGATATACATTGACCCCAGTTGGATAATAAGAAGATCCAACGGGGTAAATATTTGTTGATATTTATCGGAATTGTAAAGTAATTGGTTAATTATGAAAAAAATAATATCGTCATTGCGAGGAGCGGAGCGGTTGCGAGGCGTAGCCGAAGCAAACTCGGAGCGAGATTCTTCACTTCGTCCAGCACATAAATTATGTGCTGGACTTCGTTCAGAACAGGCTCCGCAATCTCATTATCAGCAAGATATGCGATTGAGATTGCTTCACCCCGATTTATCGTGATTCGAAATGACAGCGTTTTTATATCGGGGTTCGCAATGACGGTGTTTTTAGTATATTAAAGTATA
>SDBV01006008.1_pt1 | contig 16960 bp, 16 predicted proteins | sample 2277081 | NCBI WGS metagenome assembly SDBV01 (sample SAMN10402039, study PRJNA504765) | marine sediment metagenome | isolation source: marine sediment core GS10_PC15, 223 cmbsf | place: Arctic Ocean: Southern Knipovich Ridge | collected 2010 | reverse complement strand
GTCTTTTATTTCCTGGGGCAGGGGAATAAATCCGAAGCTGACGTCGGTTACTTCCACTTTGGGTTTACCCCCTTCAACGCCGACATGCGCTCTCGATTTAATCGTAACCTTAAAGCCATAGAGCACACTACCAATTTCAGCTACTACGTTGTTATCTGCCTCAAAGTCTATATGGACACTGGTTATTTCTAATGAGATATCTTCCGGTATTTCGGCCTGGGCCAGCATTTGTGCTGCCTGATTATTAGCTTCCGTTTCAGTAACCACCAGGGTTGCTTCTTTACTCTCACCTGAGGCACAAACATCGGTGATAGCTGTCATGAAATCCTCCGCTTGCTGCTCAAGGCTTGGGGATGGTGGCTCAGATATGGGTTTGCTTTCCTCAGGTGGAGCTGGTTGCTCGACTGGTGGTGTAACTTGCCGGGGAGGCTCTGCCGGGGAAGGATTGCGACCAAGAACGTAACCTACACCAACCAAGATGAGCAACCCTGCGATAACAAAGCTTGTTATAACCAAAGGGCTTTTCATGAATTCCTTAACCCAGGGTAGTCTTTCAATTCACCACCTCGACCAATCCGGTGAAGCAGGTGTAAATGTCCAGCTTAACCAACCCTGCCAGTAGATACTATAGGTCGGTTATAGTATCCTGTCAATCTGCGTCAATCCGATCTGCTTGACAGATGTAGCTGCCAGCTCATATGCTATTTATCTACCGGCAACAAACATCGGCTATGACCGTAAGGCAGGCATCTGGAGAAGACAATGACGGAGAGATACGAGATAAACGAACTGGCCAAGGAGGACTCCTGGCGTCTATTCAGAATAATAGGGGAGCTAGTAGAAGGATTTGATAAGCTCTCCGGCATAGAACCGGCTGTCACCATCTATGGTTCATCCAGGTCGCAGCCTGGACAGGAGGACTACGAAAAGGCGCGGGAAATCGCCCGCTTATTAGGCAAACAGGGCTTCTCTATAATAACCGGCGGCGGGCCTGGAGCGATGGAAGCCGCTAACCGGGGTGCTCAAGAGGCTGGAGCCAAGTCTGTGGGGTTAAACATTGTATTGCCGGAAGAACAGGCGCTCAATGCCTATGCATCTCTCTCCATATCGTTCAACCACTTTTTTGTGCGCAAGGTCATGCTGGTGAAGTATTCTATCGCCTTTGTCATCATGCCCGGCGGACTGGGAACGCTGGATGAACTGACCGAGGTACTGACTCTTATCCAGACCCATAAGATAAAGCCCTTCCCGGTGATACTGTTCAATTCAAGCTACTGGCAGGGGTTCCTGGACTGGATGCGAAACAGCACTCTGGCTTGTGAGTATATCTCAGAGTCAGACCTTGAGTTGCTGAGACTCAGTGACGAACCTTCCGATGTCGTTGAAATCGTGAAGAGATGGCATCAGGCACAGGCAATTGTCGGGCGGCCGGCGGTATCTGATTAAGCTGTTTTTAACCAGGCGGTCACTGTTTATTTCCTTGACCATCCACTTTTAGCAGGGTATAATTTACTTCTATAAGGGCTCGTAGCTCAGTGGTAGAGCGGGCGGCTCATAACCGCTTGGTCGTAGGTTCGAACCCTGCCGAGCCCACCAGATTGTAACTAAACCTGAGACTGTAGATAAATCTTAGCTCAGAGAATTATCGAGGTTCAGGAGGTGATACCGATGAAGTGCAACCGATGCGGCCGGGAAGTATCAGAAATGGAAAGCCACCCACACCAGGGCCAGACCTTATGCGACGACTGCTACATTGATGCCATATCCACAGAAAAGACATGCGACCCGTGGGCGACCTACCTGTCCGGCAAGGAAAGACAGGGCGCCGGACAGAAGGGGACAGAGGGACTTACTGACCTGGGGAAAGAGATTTATGAGTTCGTCATAAGCCAGGGCAGGGCAACTAGGGAAGAGGTTATGGCCAAGTTCGGTCTCTCGGCGCAGGACCTGGGACCCCAACTCAATGTGCTGATGCATGCCGAGCTGGTAAAAGAGCACAGCGAGAAAGGTACCATGTACCTGATTCCTATCCCCATCAGCCAGTAGGCGGCACTATACCAATCTCCTCATGGCGGCTCTTTAACCGGCAGTGAAGTTGACATAATATAGAACCTTCCTTTTTTAGTTTATCCTTTTTACTCATAGTGCTATACTCCTTTCGGGAGGTGATAAAATGAAATTCAAATCATTGGTAATCTGGAATATCGTAGTTACGGCTTTACTGCTAGGGCTGGTTTTCAATGGGTGTGTGGCAGCGCCGGGTAATTTAGATATCAAAGAACAAGTTGACTGGAATACTGCTGCGGTAAAATCTAATAGAGAAACGATTATGGAACTAGCTAAGGTCAGTGAAGAAACGGTAAATTCTAATAGAGAAGTAATTAGACAATTGGCTGGTGAGGTAGAAATAAACAGGGATTCAATTATAGAATTGGCTGATATAAATATAGATTTGGTGCAGGAAATAACTAACGCCTTTGAAAAACTGGAACCGGTAATTGAGGAATATACCCAAGAATATGTGGACTGGTATATTGAAGATAAGGTGAGGGAACTGGTAACACGGCTAATTTTGCAAATGCTGCCGTAAATTCTATTATGGTTGCCTTGATTGAAGTAATTAAGACAATAAAAAACACTTTGCATAAAGTTACAAAGTGCTGAGACTATCTTATTTATTGTAAAGTAGATTATGTAAATGAGTTTAGGGATTGCCTGTTGGGTCATTATATGTGCGCTCAGGTATAAGGTGACATAACACATATAGTGCGCCCCAATATTATACAGTGGGCGCTTATTTACATAATAAAGGGGCACCCCTGGAGCAAAGGCTAAAAGGGAAAAGGAGAAGGAGACATTAACTTGTTTTTTATAATAGCTTCGTAGCTCTTTCGGTTACTTTATTTGCACATTGGTATATTTCTAATTTATTCTTTGGCAATTTCAGTTTATACCCAGGCTCACGGCCTTGGAAATATGGTATTTGTAATTCAATTCGATATCTTAAAAGGGTATCTAATTTCTTCACAGATTCTTGCAGGTCATTATCAAAATTAGAAGCAATTTTGATAATATACTTGTTTTTACTTGGTACCTCCTTGGAATATTTTTCCCATTCATCAATATTCACGGCAGCCAATTCACGTGCGCATTCAATATCATTCACTAAATTCTCCATATCTTTATCAAGACTACCTCGTGAGATACCTGTTGCCCACTCTATAATCTCGTTTAATAGTCTATCTTTTCGCTCTCTTTTTTGAAGTGAGTGGTTTTGCCAAATAGCCCAGAAAGCAACAAGAGCAAGTAAGAATGTAGCGCCGGCGCTAATAGCTAACCAAGTATCAATAGTCATACCACTATTATACCACAATTAGAAGAGTATTATGTAAACTTACAACCTGTCCCCTTTGCCTGGATTAAACCGGGGTGTTTAAGAGGGGCTTCGCCCCATCTTCTAAAAACCTTCCCCATCCCTTGCCAGGGGAGGCTCTGCCCTTAAGGCTCAGCCCCAAGGGGCAAAAGCCCAAGGGGGCTTCAGCCCGGAGGGGGGATAAAGGGGGTGGGTTGTCGAATAAAAACCCGCCCCGGGACAAAGGAAAAAGGGGCAAAAAATAAGGGGCTGTTTTCCCCGTTTCGTGTCTCCAAGGCACTAACTTCATTCAGAAGAACTTACAGGGGCTTAGATTTGGCTCTCCGTGCGTCATTATTAAGAGGTAAGGAAAGGACGGAAATTACTGGACAAGAAGGAAGGCGCCCAATATCGTAGCCACTATCCCAACAAAGACTTTCCAGGTAAACACCTCAATATTGCGATTAAACAAAAAGGATAAGAAGAAGATAAGCAAACCGTTGGTAGCTACAAGTGGTATTACCAGACTAACCGGACTGTAATTAATAGCGGCAAATCTAAATAGCTGAGCGAGAGAAACAAGTATCCCGGCAATGATAAGGTGGATTAAGGATTTACGAGGGAGTTGAAACAGTTGCTCTCGCTGCTTTTTGCCAAACAAAAATCCGGCTAATACCACAGATGCAGCAGCATAAGAAATTAAGCCAGCAGCATAAGGAGAGCCGATCTCAGTAACTGCCGGCTTAATCAATACCCCTGACGTTCCCCAGAATAAGGCACCTCCGAACCCGGCAAGAATGCCTCTACCGCGTACCTTGGCAATTTCACCTCCTCTTTGGGTACTAACCAATGTCGCCCCGACAGCAATGCATAAGACTCCCAGGACAAGGAAACTGGTAAGCGACTCATTTAAAAAGATAATTCCAAAAACCGCAGCATAGAACATTTGGGTTTGTAGAATAGCGCTTGCTCTATTGGCTCCAATAAGTCGATAGCAGCTATAACTTAACCATCTGCCTAAGATAAAGTGGCTGATGCCGGCGATAACAAGTAATATGACTGCCTGCCCAGACACAGACCATAGTTTATCCCAGTCTCCGCTTAAGAAAAGTGAGGCAGTGAAAAAGGAAACTCCCGTAAATATGCTGATGGCGACACCAGTGAAGGATTCACCGGTCTGATGTACTGCCTTTCTGAGATAGACTACACTCACAGCGAAACAGAGTGCAGCGAAAAGAGCAAAAATTAAGCCTTTTTCCATCAAATCCCCTATATTACTAAAAGAAATCCCGGTTGAAACTCACTAAACCGGTTGTGCTGCTTCGGTAAGTACCCGGCTGATTAGCGCCAGGAGTTTGTTTAACCCCCATCTCCTGGCGGCAGAAATGGGCACCATATTTTCTCTCACGACATCACATTGCTCAGCAAGGTAATTTACGGCAGTTTTCTCGTCCCAGGTCTTATCACTGCCTAACAAATCGATTTTATTTAAAACCGTAATCATCGGTTTGTCCCTGAGGTTGAGGTCGGCCAAGATATCCTCCACTGTTAGACATTGCTCCGCAGCGTTATGTAAGGTTATGTCAACTACATGAATCAGCAAGGTGGCTTCGGCTAATTCTTCCAGGGTGGCTCTAAAAGCAGATACAATAGTAGGCGGCAACTTTCTAATGAAACCAACCGTGTCAGTGAGTAACACCGCCCTTCTGTCAGAAAGAGTCAAGCGCCTGGTTATCGGGTCTAAAGTAGCAAAAAGCTTATCTTCTACCAGTACATCAGCCTGACTGAGAGCATTCAATAAAGTGCTTTTACCGGCGTTAGTATAGCCAACCACGGCTACTACAGGGATACCGCTCTGCTTGCGCTTTTGACGGTACAGCATGCGGTGTTTTCGTACTTCTTCAATACGTCCCTTCAAGCGATTTATCTTATGGCGAATAAGCCGTCTATCCGTCTCAAGTTGTGATTCGCCCGGGCCCCGGGTACCAATACCACCACCCAATCTTTCCAGGTGGCTCCACTGACCGGCAAGGCGAGGCAGAAGATACTGGTGCTGAGCCAGTTCCACCTGTAATTGACCTTCACGTGTTCTGGCTCGCCGGGCAAAGATATCCAGAATCAATGCCGCACGGTCGATAACCTTTACCTGAAGAAATTCTTCCAGGTTCCGCTGCTGCAGTGGTGAAAGTTCAGCGTCAAAAATCACCACATCATAGTTGATACTGTCCTTTAGCGATATTAATTCAACCAGCTTGCCTTTACCCAGATAATGTGTTTTTGAAGGTACCGGCAATCTCTGGATTAGCTTGCCGACCACATTGGCGCCTGCCGTACCGGCTAATTGAGCCAGCTCGTCTATAGAGTCTTCCGCTGTCCATCTATCTCTGGCTCTTTTGATGTCTACGGCGACTAAAAATGCTCGCTCTGGAGCTTTTTGTGTTACAACAATTTTGCTTCTAGCGATGACTTCTCCCTCTTTTAAACACCCGCATATTATGTCAATTTACCCGATATACTCATGTTGGGCTATCTATTTTAGCACGGCGCCCTTCCGGTATTCCTCCACGCCGCCAGTTTTGACAAGCCCTTCGCCAAATCGGCATCAGGGATAGTTAAAGATAACCGTATCTAGCCCTCTCCGTTCTCACCGTAACCCACCCCGGGAGTAACCACTATGCCGACCTTATCCAGTAAGTCGGCGGCAAAGCCCACGGAGGTATAACCCTCAGGAACCTTAGCCCAGATATACAGACTTGCTTTCGGTGCTTCGGCTTTAAGCCCAATCCTATTTAGCGTCTCTATAACCAAATCACGGCGTCTCTGGTAAATCAGGTTATGTTCCTGAATACAGTCCTGATTCCCCGTCAGAGCCTCGATAGCCGCCCGCTGAATAGCCTGCGGAATCCCTGAATCTAAATTTGACTTAACCCTCTTCAGGGCATCTACCATTTTGGCATTACCCACCACCATGCCTATGCGCCAGCCGGTCATATTGTAGCTCTTGGATAGAGAGTGGAACTCCACCCCCGCTTCCCTGGCGTTATCAGCCTGCATAAAGCTGACCGGCTGATAACCGTCGAAGGCAACCTCGGTATAAGGTCCATCGTGACAGACCGCCAGACCGTGCTTTTGAGCGAAGTCAACCGCCCGGTCGAAAAAATCAAGTTCAGCCACGGCACCCGTAGGGTTATTGGGGTAATTGAGCCACAAAAGCTTAGCTTTCTTTAGAGTATAACCCGGTATGGCCTCCAGGTCAGGGAGAAAACCGCTCTCCGCACGCAGCGGCATAAAGTAAGGCTCTCCGCCAGCCAGCACGGTGCCCACCGAATAGACGGGATAGCCCGGGTCAGGCACCAGCGCCACATCACCAGAGTCGATGAAACATAGGGCAATGTGGGCAATACCCTCCTTGGCGCCGATAAGGGGTAAGACCTCCTTATCAGCATCAAGGGAAACACCAAAGCGCCTCTGATACCAACCAGCGATGGCCTGACGCAATTCAGGCAAGCCCTCCGACTCCGGGTAGCGGTGGTTAACCGGGTCTCGCGCTGCCTGACACAGTTTATCGATGACATGAGGCGGTGTCGGAATATCAGGATCGCCTATACCGAAGCTGATTACCTCCTCGCCCTTGGCCTTTTTGGCGGCAATCTTCCGGCTAATCTCCACAAAAAGATAAGGCGGCAGATTCTCAACCCTTCTGGAAAATTTCATTTACCAACACCTCGGATGTAGATTGTTCACTTGTCCGGCCATTCCCCGGTAAATACTATCTCCGCCGGACCACTGAGGAATACCTCTCCCGTTCCGTCCCACTCTACCTCCAGTGTACCGCCCGGCAATTTTATGTCAACTTTATTATCGATATAACCATGAAGTCGGGCAGCCACGGCTATAGCGCAGGCGCCGGTGCCACAAGCCAGTGTCTCCCCTACTCCCCGCTCCCACACCCTGCCTTCTATCAGTTGCCGACTTATCACCCTGGCTACCTCAAAATTCGCTCGATTGGGAAATATCCGGTGCCGTTCTACTTCCGGTCCCAGCCGGGATAAGGGAAAGTCGGATACCGGCTGCTGAACGAAATAAACAGCATGGGGATTACCCATAGAGACAAAGCTCAGGGATAACTCATCGCTCCCTACAGCAACAGGATAGCTCGATATTAGTTTTATGTCAAGTAAATCCCCTTTATCAGGCTCTATCATTACCGGAATATCTTCGGCTCCGAACTTTGGTTCGCCCATACCAACCTGAATTTTAGCTACTTTACCCCCTGCTCCATAGAACTTGATTCCGCTTATACCTGAGAGCGTTGCTACCGATATTTCCCGAACTCCAGCCTCAACCAGCCCCATCTCGATAATATACTTGGCCAGGCATCTCAGCCCGTTGCCACAGGCTTCAGCTTCAGAACCATCAGGGTTAAAGATACGCATCTCAAAGTCAGCAGTATCTGAAGGTAGCACCAGCAGCAAGCCATCACCACCAACACCGAAGCGGCGGTCGCACATGACTCCTGCCACCTGCGGCCAATCCAGAGCCAGTTCACCGGCTTCAACCAGTATAAAATCGTTCCCGGCACCCTGCACTTTAGTAAACTTCATAGTTACCTCTAAAGCGTTGATTACGCTCCACTCACCCCTTTATCGACTCAGCCAGCAATTTTATAATTTCCGGCTCTACTTCGTTTTGCATATCAAACCAGTGTATCCTCTCATCCTTCAACCGAAACCAGGCATATTGATGGCGGACAAAGCGATGGGTTTCAAACTTGATTTGTTGCATGGCCGCTTCCAGGCTCAGCTCGCCTTTCAGAAACATTCCAATTTGCTTATAACCTATGCCGGACATAGCCGGCATATTGACATGATAACCCATACCGACCAGCTTTTCTACTTCAGCTATTAAGCCCTGCTCTATCATTTCATCGACCCGTAAATCAATCCGGCGATATAGCTCTGCCCTGTCTGCGGTTAAACCTATTATCAGGGTGTCGAAAGGCGGCGTCTTCTTCTGCTGAAGCCGGGAAAACGGGGTTTCTGCCTGCCGGCATACTTCAAGGGCTCTTATCACGCGGCGAACATTACGTCGGTCAATTCTCTGCGCCGCAATCGGGTCGACCTCCATAAGCTGCTGATAAAGCTCATCCCCACCCCCACTGGCTGCCGTCTCTTCCAGATTATGCCTGAATTCCAGGTCGGGTGGAACCTGTGGTATCACCCACCCTTCTAATACCGACCAGACATACAGTCCGCTACCACCCGCTAACAGGGCTAGTTTCTGGCGTTGATGGATATCCTCGATAGCTTTGTAGGCCAGCTGTTGATATTGAGCCAGGCTAAAATCCTCATCAGGGTTGATTATACTGACCAGGTGGTGAGGGACGAGAGATAGCTCGGCCGGGGCAGGTTTAGCGGTACCAATATCCATATGACGGTATACCTGACGGCTGTCTGCGCTGACTACTTCCCCGTCAAAGGTCTGAGCCAGGTGAAGAGCCAGCCGGCTCTTGCCGACACCGGTAGGACCAACTATAGCTACCAGAGAATTCATCTCACTGGTCTGATTTTTGAGGTCTGCTTGACGATACTCAAAAATTGGTCTGTTTTCAGGCTGGCTCCACCGACCAGGGCGCCATCTATCTCAGGCTGCTGTATAAACTCGGCAATATTATCAGCCGTTACGCTGCCACCGTATAGAATACGCAAATCCCGGGCAACCCCTTTACCATACTGGTGAGAGATAGTCTGGCGAATAAAACCAACAGTCTTATTTGCCTGCTCACCGGTAGCTGCCCGGCCGGTGCCAATAGCCCAAACCGGCTCATAAGCTATAATCAGGTCACTGAGACCGCTTACCCCGTCTAAAGATGATTTGAGTTGCCCGGTTACCACATCTTCCGTCCTTCCCGCCTCATAATCGTCCAACCTCTCCCCAACGCATAAAATAGGCTTCAGGCCGGCTCTCAGCGCCGCCAGTACCTTTTTACTGACCATTTCTCCAGTCTCATCGAAGTAGTACCGGCGTTCGGAGTGGCCGATAATAACCAATTCACACAGGTCGGCAAGCATCGGTGGCGAAATTTCCCCGGTATAGGCGCCCTTTTCCTCAAAGTACAGGTTCTGCGCCCCCAATTTTATTGAGCTTCCTTCGATGAGTTTCTTTACCGGAACCAGAGAAATAAAGGGCGGGCAGATTACCTTGTCAACGTCGGCTATCTCATCAAGCCCCGGTCGCATCTCATTGACCAGTTTTACGGCTTCACTCACCGTGGTATTCATCTTCCAATTACCAGCGATCATCGGGGTACGCACTTTTTAGCCTCCTAAGCACCGAATTTATCCAGCTTCAAAGCGTTAGCCATGGCCAGCGACATAACCTGCGCAGCTGGAAATCGTCCCAGGCCACCCAGAAGGCAAGCCGACTCAGAAAACCTATCTGTTCCATCAGGACGGCACCACCTGGAATGCAGGAGAACCGGCACCGGGTGCCAGCTATGCCCTCTAAGCAAGGCTGGTGTCGAGTGGTCAGCGGTAACCACAATGACATCAGGTTTAATAGATGTCAGGCGGGGTAAAGCATTATCAACCTGCTCAATAATTCTGACCTTCCGCTCAAAGTCACCATCCTCACCGGCCGAATCGGCCTGCTTTATATGCACAAAGAAAAAGTCATAGTCATTATAGTGCTGCTTTAGTGTCTCAAACTCATCCTCAATAGTAGTTCCTGTTTCCAGAATCTCCATGCCAACTAGTTTAGCCAATCCACGATACATGGGATAGGCAGCTATGGCTGCCGCCTTCAACTTATAGATATCGGTCATGGTGGAAATTTGAGGTCGCTTGGAAAAACCACGCAGCAGTATCATATTGGCCGGATAATGCTTGCCTAAAATCGCCTTTGCCTGAGCGATAAACCGGTTGGCGATGTCAGCCATACGCTCTGCCGGCGGGCTTAGATGCACGATTTCTCTGGGCACCAACCCCGTCTGCTGGGGATCAGAATCACCGACACCTGAAGCCAACCCCTCACCGCGAAACACCGTAATGAAACGGTGCTCCTTTACTGGACGAACACTAAGTTTAACCCCTTCTATCTCCAGCCCGTCGAGCAATTGAGATAGCTCGACGCATTTCTCGGTAGAGATACGCCCTGCCCTGCGGTCGGTAATCAAGCCGTCTTCGTTTACGGTACAGAAATTTCCGCGGGCAGCCACATCCTCGCGCTGCAGGTCAAAATCTATCCCGATTGCCTCCAGCGCCCCCCGGCCAATATTATAGCCAACCGGGTCATAACCGAACAGGGCCAGGTGACCTGGAGCGCTACCCGGGGTTATCCCCGGACTCACCGGGTCAATTAGACCGCATACACCCTCAGCAGCTAATCGGTCAAGGTTTGGGATATTGGCTGTTTCCAGTTCTGTCTTGCCCGTCTGCGGATTCGGCAATCCGCCTAATCCATCAATGACCAGCAGTACAATCCTGGTAGGCGAAGACTTGGAAATTGGTTTTATTAATTCCAAACTATCCATCATAACTGTACCTTTTTGGAAGAGATTTTTATGAGGTCGCTGATTTCATAAGAGCCTTCAAGCTATTATCGGACAATGACCTCTTATCGAGCAGCGCCTCTACACCGGGTAGTGTCTTACCACTCAGGAATCTAAGCGAGGCGCCACCACCCGTAGATATAAAAGTCATCTTGTCAGCTAACCCCAATTCATTCACCACCTCAGCCGTTGACCCCCCTCCGATAATGGTAGACGCATCAAGACTGGCTAAAAACTCGGCCATGCTTTTTGTTCCCTCAGCAAACTGAGGCATCTCATATATGCCCATAGGCCCATTCCAGAAAACTGTTTTACACTGGCGCAATTTCTCCTGGAAGTTTCCGATAGTTTGATGGCCTATGTCAACAATTCTCAAATGGGGTGCTATATTTTCTATAGATACAGTCTTGATGACTTCTGCTTCGGTACCGACCCCATCAGCCACAACCACATCAACTGGAAGCAACAGGCGTGTTCCATTTCTTGCCGCCTCTTCCATTAATCCGGCGGCAGTATCCAGCATTTCTGTCTCAATCAGTGACAGTCCTGTCTCATAGGATTGAGCTTTTAAGAAGGTAGCTGCCATACCGCCACCAATCAGCAGATAATCCACTTTGCCCATAATGTTTTCCAGCATAGCAACCTTGTCACTTATCTTGGCACCGCCAAGAAGTCCGCCAAAAGGATGAGCCGGGTTCTCCAGAATACTACCTAGAGTCTCCAGTTCCTTCTTAAGCAAAAGCCCGGCTACCGCCGGTAAATGCTCAGTAACGCCTACTATTGAGGCATGTGCCCGATGAGCGGTACCAAAGGCATCATCAACATATATGTCAGCTAATTGAGCTAAAGCTCGAGCAAACGAGGCCTCGTTTTCTTCTTCTTCAGGATGGAACCGAATATTCTCTAATAACAAGACCTCGCCATTTCCCAATTTTTCTGCTGCTTTTTCTACATCAGGGCCAACACTATTCGCGGTAACCGTCACCTGTCGTCCTAAAATTTGAGACAGGCGCTCAGCAACAACGCCTAATCGCAGCTTTTCAACAACCTTCCCCTCGGGACGACCCAAATGGGAGCAGATGATAACCTTAGCTCCTTCCTCAATAAGATATTGGATGGTAGGTAATGTGGCTCGGATACGGCTATCATCAGTGATAACACCGCTCTTTGTGTCTAAAGGAACATTAAAGTCAGCCCTGACCAGAACCCTTTTGCCAGCGACTTTTATATCCTGAACCGACACTATAGCCATTTATTTCTCCCCATGTACCAGTGCGCTAAAGATCCATCACACAGTAATTTCCTGATTGACGGAGAAAGCCGAAATATTAAACACTACTGGCCTGCGCACCAAATTAGTTTAGAAGCTGACATCATACTAGCAACGCAGATAAACGATTGTCAAGCAGGGGGTTGATAATTACTATCTTGACCTCTACCTTCACCTCGTGCTACATTTTAAGGGTAAACAACCTGTCCCTGTAGCTCAGGCTGGATAGAGCGGCTGCCTTCTAAGCAGCGGGTCGCAGGTTCGAATCCTGCCAGGGACGCCACGCTAGACTCAATTTGAGGCTGTCTTAACCCTCCGAAAATCGGGCAATATCCTCCGAAATTTCCAAAAAGACCCGCTGCTTCGTCAAAACCGCACGATGAAAAAGACCCGCTACCTTTTGCGTAAAACGGAGGATAATAATGACAGCCAACATTCAGCAAGAGCTAAATCATATCGTTGAAACAAGGGGCAGGGCAACCCAGCTCGATAACTTGATCCAGGGCTACCGGCTCTGCGCCCGCACTGAGGGTAAAAGTGATAAGACCATCCTGATTGCCGCCACTGCGCTTAACAAACTAAGGCAATTCCTTGAGTCCAGAGGGTATCCCACAGACGTAATCGAAATCGGTACCCAAGAGCTGAGAGAGTTCATTCTTTACCTGCAGGAGGTAAGAGCCTTCGAGTATCATCCTTACACCAGACCGCAAACCAGGGGGCTTTCCGGACATGCCATTAACACCTACCTGAGGTCGATAAGGGCTTTCTGGTCTTGGTTGGTGCGCGAGGAGGTTATTACCTCAAATCCTTTCTCGAAGGTAAAGGTTCCAAGACCACCTAAGAAAGTGATCGCCACTTTCTCGGAAAAGCAGCTCAACGCTATTTTCAAGTCGATTAACATCGCCACCCCTGCCGGTTTCCGGGACTGGACGATGATCCTGATGCTCCTTGATACCGGGATCCGGGCCAGCGAACTTGTCGGGCTGACCATGGACAATATCAATCTGGAAGAAGGCATAGTCAAGGTCTTCGGCAAGGGAAGCAAGGAAAGGATAGTCCCGTTCGGAGCAAAGGTACAGAGAACTCTCTGGAAATACCTGCAGCGTCACCGTCCGCAACCTGCTAACCCTCTTCGCCCGACCCTGTTCCTGACTGCAGCCGGTAACCCGATAACTACTGACCGTCTCAGAACGATAATTGAGAAATATGCGTGGAAGGCTCGTATTGAAGGCGTCCGGTGCTCGCCGCATACATTCCGGCATACTTGTGCTATCAGTTATCTTCGTAATGGTGGAGATGTCTTCTCTCTGCAACGGATACTGGGGCATTCCAGTCTGGAAATCGTCAGGATTTATGTAAACCTTGCCGAGGCGGATATAAAAGCCTGCCACCGTCGGTTCAGCCCCGCCGACAACATGGATATTAGATAAACAACTGCATTCAAACAAGGGAAGCTTTATAATATAATCATACACTGAACAGGATTCAGGAGGACGATATGGAGAGGCAGACTTTTGAAATGGCACTTCATGCCTGGGATAAATGGCATGACTCAATAGAGCAGAGTCGGAACCTACTGGACTACGATCCCAAATGGCCGAGAGACACCTGTATCAACTGGATTGAGAAGCATTATCCGGAGATAAGGAAGCAGGCAGAAGACGAACTCAAGAGACTGGAATTACCCCCCACTTTGTATCAGTACTGGGAAGATTGCTTATACAGCGATTATAAAACCCAAGACGGTAGGACTGATTACAATAAAATAACCAGGCGCCTAGCTGCCCACAAATCCCTGCCCGAGTTGCCGTGCGACCACGGGGTTGTCTGGTACGATCGCGAGAATATTCACGATCCCTGGTTGCGCGTCGAGATTAGGTTACACGCGCGCTTTGCGACGAAAGAACTCTTCAACTATGCTGCTAAGTATGCCTACGAGTCCTTGCAATCGTATATCCTCTCGACAAGCATAAAGCCACATGAATTAGTTAAATGGCTGCAAGGGGGTCGCCCGTCGATGAATAGAGATCGTGCGCTTGAATGTGCTCGACTTGCGGATGAGCAAGGAATGACGGAAGTTGAGATTGGTAAAATGTTTAACTGGGCTATTCAAGATGATAGTTACGGAAAACCGACGCAGTGTCGCACTGCAAGGCGTTATATACGATTTGGAAGAGAATTGATGGAAAATCAGCGGACATAAACCTGCTGCCCAGTTTCTGCCCGATTTATCAGCCACCTCGTTGATGCTATTGTGGTACCAGAGGTGGCTGATGGTTTTAAGAACGGAATACTTCACTAGCTTGAGTACCCTACTGGGGACCTATCAAATCCAGGCTAAAACTGAGGGGAAAAGCCCAAATACTATCCGCATATACACGACCGCACTCACTATATTGGAGCGTTTTCTTAAGCGGAGAGGCCACTCTACTGGAGTAACTGGAATCGGCCCGGAAGAGATAAGAGAATTCATCAGTTATCTCCAGAATACCAAAGCCTTCATGGAACACCCCTTTACCGGTCCTCAGCAAAAAGGTTTGACCGGCCATACGATAAATTGTTACCTAAGGGCAATTCGAGCCTTCTGGAGCTGGCTTTTAGCCGAGGAATTTATTGAAACTAATCCCTTCGATAAAATCATAATCCCTAAGCCGCCGAAGAAAATAATCATGCCGTTCAGCAATGACCAGATACGCGCTTTACTTGGTGTCATAGATACAAAATCGCCCATCGGTTTCAGAGATTGGACAATCATCCTGACATTACTGGATGCAGGTATCCGAGTAACTGAGCTAACCGAATTAAAGCTGGAACACGTAAACTTGATGCAGCGTTGTCTGAAAATCAATGGGAAAGGTAACAAGGAGCGAATTGTCCCCATTGGGATATCTGTTCAGAGAGCTTTAGGTAAATACATCAACAAATACAGACCAAATCCTATTTATCCCTTATCTGATAATCTGTTTCTAAATAGAGACGGCATGCCGCTTACACCGAACCGCATTCAGTCAATCATCGAACGATACGCACTGAAGGCCAAAATACAGGGGGTCAGGGCATCGCCGCATACATTCAGGCATACCTTTGCCATTTCCTACCTTAGGAACGGAGGTGACGTTTTCACCCTCCAGAGAATATTGGGGCATGAGACATTGGATATGGTTCGTAATTATGTCAACCTAGCTCAATATGACCTTCAGGAAGCCCACCTGCGCTGTTCTCCGGTTGATAACCTGAAAATTAAGGCAAAGCCGCTTGGAGCATGCTTACATACCGACTAACCTGAGTAATACTAACCAGTTACTGACTATCTACCAAGTTACTCAATAACACTATAGGGAGGCAACACAATGAGTGTCACTTGTGAAATTTGCGGCAAAGAATTCAAGACAACCCAGGGTCTGAGGGGACATAAAACTTTTGTGCACCGCAATGGTTCTCCCAACAGTGCCCCAGTTACTCGAGTAGCTAGTGAGCAGCAAGTGAGTTTACTGGAGGACAGACTCCAGCAGCTCGAGCGAGTTACTGGACTACGTGAGTTAGACTTAGATTTCTGGCTGAGTGATACTGAGCCACTTACTGACGGACTAACTAATATTGCTGAGCAGGTGGCTAAACTCAGTGACACTGTCAGTAAACTGAGTGAAGAGGTAGAACTGAGCAAGGTCACTAGGGATGTTGAGAGCGAGGAATTCAGCAAGCGGTTAACAGACTTGCGGGGAGCTCATAATAGACAATCTGCCGTAATAAACGAGCATCGTGATACCTTCAACAACAACTTCAACGTTGTCGTGTCCAAGATTGGTAAAGTTCAAAAGATAGTTGAGGACTTGGATGAAGGTCTGAATACAGTTAGAACAAAGCTAACCACACATGGGCATGATGGTCTGAGGTTAATACCACAGTTGAGTAGTAGACTGGAACAGGTGGGTGAACAGATAGCGGGGCTGCAAGCAGGGGTTGCTAGAGCTCAAACCCTTTCCGTTCGTAAGCCAACCGATGACTTTGAGAGGCTAGAACTGGCTAATGGGTCTAATCATACTTTTCGGGTATATAGGGGTAAAAGGGGATTATCTAACCCGCGTCGGATTAGTATAGACCCATTTTTCGGTGATAAGTATGTGGACTTGGCCGAGACAGAGGATTAGCTATGCGATTGTTTCCAATGTAGTCGCTGTAATGAAGGGATATCCCAGATGGCGGATTTGGAAGGGCATCTCTAGTTTTAAGCATTTGGCAATTCGTCGTTGCACATTCAGAAGGATTGTGTAGAAGATAACACTCTGACTTTTAATCAGGGTGTCACAGGTTCGAGACCTGTACGGCCTACCAAGACTGGAAGGCTTTCCTCGCCGGGGAGTTTTTGAAAGAATCAGGGTGTCAAGACACTAGGTCAACCGACACCCTGATTTTATACTTTTATTGCCAAAATATCAAATAACTATGCCCTAAAAACGTTCCTTATTACTGGTGATTTAGCTTCAGGTGGTACTTAACAGTACCACCTTGTCATTTATAATGGTGAAAAGTTCGTTAGCAAAAATGTTAGCAAGAAGTAAGTACAAATGCTAAGCTGGGCTAGCTTTTACAGCGGCTACGATTATTAGTCTGCCCATAACCTAATTGTTTAGCTTTATCAGTCCAACCACGTTCAGTCTTGAAAGGCATTCCTTTTTTACCAGCCCAGTATGCCCATTCACACCGAAATTCTTTACATACTTTTGGTTTGGTATTGTGGATTGTGCAGATATATTTATAATTACCAACTTTCTTAATAAATGGGCAAAAA
>SDBV01006007.1_pt1 | contig 16962 bp, 11 predicted proteins | sample 2277081 | NCBI WGS metagenome assembly SDBV01 (sample SAMN10402039, study PRJNA504765) | marine sediment metagenome | isolation source: marine sediment core GS10_PC15, 223 cmbsf | place: Arctic Ocean: Southern Knipovich Ridge | collected 2010 | reverse complement strand
TTTTTGCGGTCCACGCTTCATCATATTTTTTACTACCTTGTATACTTTGCGAAAAATTCTTCCCTCAAAGTATACAATAAGCCGACTGGCTTTGCGAAAAATTATTTAGCGGGAGTTGCTGTAGCCCGATAAACCCATTGTTTTTAACAACTCTTTATAGGGCGCATTGCGATCAATTGACTGTTTATGGTTTGATAAACAGTTCCCCTATTAATGACATTTCAATAAGAAATTGCTATACTAGGCCCAATCCTATAAACCCTCTATAAGCTAAAAATCGAGGTGCATTGCCATGGTACAACAACAGAAACAGAGGTTATTATTAGGGGCCCATATGTCTATTTCAGGAGGCCTAGATCAGGCGATCATCAAAGCTGATCAAATTGGCTGTACTGCAATACAGTTTTTCAGTAAAAGCAACCGACAATGGTATGCCAAACCTTTAACCAGTGCCGCCATAAGGCAGTTCAAAAAAGCCGTTGTTGACTCCTCAGTTCAAGCTACGATAATTCATGCAAGCTATCTTATCAATATCGGTTCTCCTGACGAGCAGATAAGCAAACGGGCAACAGCCGCACTTCAAGATGAATTGATCCGAGCAGAACAACTTGCAGTTGATTACCTTGTTTTCCATCCAGGCTCTCACAAACAAGAGGGAGAAACTGCATGCCTTGATCGCATTGCACATAACATTAATCTCATTCTATCTCAAATTGAAGCTGGCACTACTAAACTATTACTAGAAACAATGGCCGGTCAAGGAAGCAGCGTAGGCCATACATTTGAACAACTTGCCTCTATTTACCAAGCCATCGAACAAAAAGATCGGGTTGGTATCTGCCTTGACACCTGCCATATATTCGCTGCAGGTTACGATATATCTTCTCGATCAGGTTACGAACAGGTAATGGCATCATTTGATGACATTATAGGACTAGATAAACTGCATGCACTTCACATCAACGATTCAAAAAAAACACTCGGGGCCCGTGTTGATCGCCATGAGCACATAGGCAAGGGAACGTTAGGGCTCATGCCCTTTAGGTGTATCTTTAATGATAAACGCCTCGCCCATATTCCAAAGATTCTGGAGACACCCAAAGACTCTATCGAGGATGACATACAAAACTTATGTAGAATCAAGAAACTTATTGAAAAACATGATTGGCTCTATGAGATAGACAAGAAAAGTAATAGATCTGACCGTCAAAAGCTAAGAAGGAATTGTAGCTAAGTAAGCTGTACTGGCCACAATCTATTACTTTTCTCAGCAAGCAGTGCATTTAACCATACTCCAAAAGCAAGGAGCATGATTCAAGCTTAAGACTCTTCCAATTTCTACCTATTTGCGTAAGAATGCAATTAAATTTAGCACGCAAAAAAAGCAACAACAGAATTTTGTGGCTTTTTTAACTGTTTTCCCCCAAAATCAACTTGCATTTTGCTCAAAACAACAAAAATGCAACAACTTTTGATCATCAAATATTACCAAAAAAAAGAAGTTCTGTTGTTGAAAAAAATACAATAAAGCCATGTCATCAAAAAGATTTGGCCCAGTACAAGCAAGGTTAAGAAATCTATGCGCCCCAAAGCAAATAGCATCGAGCTCAAGCTAAGCATACATGAAGCAACTATAACAAAACCTAATATGTTGTACTCTGTGTACCCCTTTCTTTTTAAATATAAAGCAAAATGATCCTTACTGGGATTATAAAACGGAATCCCCTTCCAAGTACGGATACAAATCAAACCACATACCTCTAACAATGGAATTGCTAAAATAACCAAGGGAATAAGATACCCATAGGGATGTAATCCACCCCATGAAAAAAGAAACGGAATCGTAGATAAAAAACCACCTATAAAAAGAGAGCCGGCGTCTCCAAGATATATTTTAGCTGGAGGTCGATTAAAATATAAAAATGCCATAAGGGCGCCTATCATTGTACACAGCAAAAGAGAAGTTACATATTCTTGTGCATAGAGGGCAATCAATAAAAAATTAATAGAGCACCCCAGTGCAACAACAGAAGCAAGACCATCCATAATATCTATTAGATTAAAGGCATTAATTACCAAAAGCATCCAAAAAGCTGAAAATGGAATACTCCAAAAATGATAAAAAATGTGTGCCTTCAAATAAAAACCAGCCTTTAAAAAGCATAAAACTGCAATGCCTTGCGCAGCAAACTTCTGATGGGGACGTAGGGCAATAAGATCATCAATCAATCCTACATAAAACAGTAAAGTGGTTCCAATTAAAAAAAGAAAGAACTGATTATCAAAAGGAAACACAAGGCCCAGGGTACCCAAAAAACCTAAATAGATTGCAGCCCCACCTAAATATGGCGTCGGCTGCTTATGCATTTTAATTCTACCATCAGGATGATCAACCACACGATAAGTATGTGCAATCTTAATGCATATAGGTATGAGATAATAGGTAAATAAAAATGATAGCAAAACGCCAAAACAAAGCTTGAAACAAACAAAATCCATCTATAGCCCTTACACTCATAACGTAGAATACAGGACTCAAGCATAAATGAAAATGAAAATTAAACAAAAATTTAAGCGGTATTTTCAGGAACAGAAATAAAGCACTCAACCCGATCATCGATGGCAAAATCATCTAGGCCCTGCGCCATAAATGCACACTCAAAACCTGCATGCACCTCTTTGACCGTTTTTCCTTCACGTTGGAGACTGGTAATTGTGCCCTCTCCAACCTTCTGTTTGTTCCTCCAAACAACCATCTTTCCCTTTCTTGAAAAGATGCCATCCTTCACATAGCAACCAGCGATTATGCCGACCTTTTTGATATCAAAGACTTTGCGAATAACACCTTCACCAATCTTTTTATCCACCATGCTTATTTCTTTTGTAAGCTCTGCCCGCCCTTCAAGGTCTTCTAATAGCTTATAAATAATATCAAAAAGAACAACCGAAACGCCCTCTTGCTGAACTATTTGCATTGCATTTACAACCTTAACATGCAAACCAACTATTGAAGATTTTGTTTGAGAAGCAAGCATCACATCCCGCTCACTCACATCACCAACACCAGATGCAACAATATGAAAATCGATATGATCGATTTTTTTTGAAAGCTTTCTAATGGAATCTTCTAGCGCTTCTTTTGAAGAGTTTGTATCTGTCTTAATGATCAAATTGATCGCTTTTTCTTTGAGCAACATTTTTGGCGCAACCTTGGTTTGCACGCGCGCTTTTCGTATCTGATCTTTTGGCATTACTTTAAAAACATCTCCAGCATTAGGCAATGATGAAAAACCAGCAACTTGGGCGGGATTCGACGGCCCCACTTCTTTTAGGTGTCTCCCGTGTGAATCTGACAATGAAGACACACGGCCAGTCACTTGCCCACTCACAAAGTAATCTCCAAGATTAAGATATCCCTGCTGCAAAATAACGGTCGCAACAGGACCGCGCCCTTTCTGCAATTTCGATTCAAGCACATAACCCCTGGCAGGCCCAGCAACATCCGCTTCAAGCTCAAGTAGCTGCGCCTGAAGATCAACCATCTCAAGCAACTCATCAACACCGGTCCCAACTTTAGCAGAAATAGGCACAACAACAACTTGCCCCCCCCATTCCTCTGGCAACAGATCATGCTCAGACAGTTGGCGCTTTACCACCTCAATTCGAGACGAATCGGCTTTGTCGATCTTATTAACAGCAACAATAATCGGCACCTCCATCTCCTTTGCAAACCTAATGGCCTCAACGGTTTGGGGCATAATGCCATCATCTGCAGCAACAACAAGAATTGCAATGTCAGCAGTTTTTACACCACGAGACCTAATTTTAGAAAACGCCTCATGACCTGGCGTATCAAGGAAAACAATACCTCCATGCTTGGTATCAACCTGATAGGCGCCCAAATGTTGTGTTATGCCCCCTTTTTCACGCGACGCAACGCGCGTTTTGCGAATAAAATCAAGGAGCGTTGTTTTACCATGATCAACATGGCCAAGGACAACAATAATGGGAAGGCGCGGCTTTAGCTCAGCCTCTTCCGAAATAAACAGCTCTCGTTTTTGTTCTACTTTTCGCTCAGGACTCTTAGTGGTGACCCCAAAGTGCTGTGCCAATCGAGCAATGATATCTTCATCCAATAGTTGATTTTTTGAAGCCATTATCCCCCACTTAAGGAGCGTCAAAATAACTTCATTAGGCTGCTTTTTAAGCCTGCCTGCTAAATCAGCAGCCGTCATTGGCTCTAAAACAATATCTGCGATTGGCAACGCTTCAGCGGCATTGAGCGGGACAGTTTTGTGCTGAATATTATTTGCGACATGCAGTTTTTTGGAAGGCGCACCACGCGACTTCTGTGAGCTATTTATATATCTTTGATTCAAAAATTCAATCTCCTTGTCAGCAAGAACTGCCATGTGATTGGCCACATCGAAGCCCGCATTTGAAAGATGCTCTAAAATTTCTTTTGATGAGAAGCCAACCTTTTTGGCATATTCATATACACGCATGACACTCGTCTTACTGTTAACAAAAATATATTTATTCTATCGCTTCCTGCTCATCAAGCTGCAGTTCAACTTCCTTTGCTGGGCCTGGCGCCCCTTGCACAAGATCAATATCCATCTCATTTAATTGTGATGCCAAAGAAATGTTTTGCCCCCCCCTGCCAATGGCCAGGGACCGTTGATCTTCATCTACCCATACATAAGCCTTGCCGTCCCTCACCTCTACGTCATTAACAACGGCTGGCTTTAAGGAATTTTTAATCATAATTTCAGGGTCGTCACTCCATGACAAAATATCGATCTTTTCACCACCCAGCTCTTTTAAAATCGGCTTTATACGCACACCCCCAACACCAACACAGGTGCCCACAGGATCAATGTTTATGTCATTTGAAACAACAACTACCTTTGACTTATAACCCGGAAATCGCACAATCTTTTTTATCTCAACAAGCCTTTCATAAACCTCCGGAATTTCTAACTCAAAAAGTTTATGCAGAAACTGGCCAGACGAGCGATCCAAAATGAGCTGACTTTCATTGCGAGGCTCCACCAGAACCTCCCTGAGAAGCGCTCGTATTGGGTAACCAACAACACACTTATCTGTTGAGCTCATCAGTGATTTTGGCAAAAAGGCCAACGAATCCTGCAACTTTACCACAATGCCGCCCCGCTCACATTTGTGCACAACGCCGTGAACAATGCTGTTCTCTTTCTCTTTGAACTCGTTATAAATAGCTTCGGCCTCGATTTTACGAATCTTATTTGCAATGACCTGCTTCGCTCGCAAAATCTCTATTCGTCCAATGTCACCATCAAAGGGAACCCACACTGTATCGCCAGCCTTCAGCTTTTTATCTATGTGGTGGGCCTTGCGAGTGCTCAACTGGGTATCACCATCTGTAACCACCGACATCACCTGCTTTTCAACTTCAACCGCAACATCCTCTGCCTGTTTATCATGGTGAGCACGCAACAAAAGGCTAGGGAACTTCTTTTGATATGCAGCAAGCATCCCCTCACAGATTATGTTGTTTAGTACGTCTCTGTCGAGCCCGCGCTCTTCAACAAGCTCTTCGATTACAGCAGAAAGTTTCACAGTTTCCCTTGTTCTTCAGTATCAATTTTTGAATGGTGCTCATCAGTGTAACATAAAAACAGGCAAAGGGAAGGAAACGCTTATAACTCTTTTTTATATTATTTATACTTATTTATAAGATGGTAGTAATAGGCGAGCCGTTTTTTGGTGGATAACTTCGCCCCGAACTCTGCATATAAGCTCTGAAAGGTGGGGTTCGTGGGGTGCTGCCTGGTGGATAACTTGTTGATAAGTGGTGGATAACTTGTGGATAACTCAAATTTGGGCTTTCATTTCATTGATTGGGTCGGACATAATCATTGATGTCAAAACTTGATACGCGCAATGGGTGGGCGATTTGGGTGGGGTGCCAAAAAGTTATCAACAAGTTATCCACCACTTATCAACAAGTTATCAACAAGTTATCCACCAGACACATAGTAACATTGCTAGATAAATTGTTCAAGACTATTTCCTTTTGAGTTTTTTCCTGGGGCTTTATGCGTGGGGTGGCCCTTCTGCTTTTTGGCAGGCAGCAAGAATGTCTTGGGTGAGCACTTTAAGTTCCTTGGGATTGCGCAAAATAAAGGCCGGATGGTAGGTGGGCATTATCAAAAAATCGCCTAAATTAAAGGTTTTTCCACGCATCTTAGTGATAGGCATGGGCTTGTTGAGGAGCCCTTCAAGCGCTGAGGCGCCCAGGGTGCATACTACTCGTGGGCGAATGATTTGCATCTGTTTGAGCAGTAGGTTGCGCCCTCGGTTCATCTCTGCCGGAGTGGGTTTTCGATTGTTGGGAGGGCGGCATTTGACAATGTTGGTGATAAAAACATCTTTGCGTTCTGTGTTGGCTAGCTGCAGGAGCTTGTTAAGCAGCTTTCCTGATCTGCCAACAAATGGCCGGCCTTCAAGATCTTCTCGTGCCCCTGGCGCCTCGCCAATGAGCATGAGGTGTGCATCGGCACTTCCCTCACCAAATATAATCTGTTTACCTCCGTTTTGAACCAACAATGCATCTGATTTCCTGTAGGGTTCATAGAGCTTGTTAAGTAGTTGTTGTTTGAACTCTCTTGCGTCCATAGCTTTGCCATACTGTTAAAGGATGAGTGCGTATTATCAGTATACGCACTCACATAAAAAACAAAACCACTGTTGGCCTTTTTAGCTGCTAATGTATGTCTGCACCAAGCGTATCCAGTTGTTTTGATGGGCAAATGGTGATTTTGGGTATGAGCTGTGCATTCGGTGCTCGGGAAAGTAAATAGAGATGCCGTGAGCTTGCTTTAGATTTTTTCCAGACACATTTGCCAGCACTAGTTTGCGGATGATTGCTCGGCCATGGTCAAGCAGTTTGCGCAGTTTTGTAACAATTTCGGCTCCTGCTTGTGTGTTAGTGAAGCTAAAGTGCTTAAGGTTATGCTCAAGATTGATACAAAAGTGGTGCAGGTCAATATAACTTGGTTCGTCAAAGTGTGTGCACAAGAGTTTGTTTTTGCTTGCTCTAATTGCATTGTGAACGCTTTTGTTTTTTTGCAACTTTAATGCTTCAATGAGGTAGTTTGCGATCTCGTTAATATTGTCTTCTAGGAGCGCAAGGTCATCTAGGCAAACTGCAGATTGTGTGTAATCATTGGTAATCTTGCTATAGGTTTCTTCATATACGTGAGTTATATGGCGCGCAAAATCTCTTTTGTCTAATGCTTCGTGCAGGAAGGGCTCGAGTACCTTTTGGTAGTTCCATCCGGTTCCGAGTTCTACCTCTTGTGAGCCGACCATGATATGGGCATGTTTTTTCAAAAGGTTGCCAACTTCCAGCATAGACATAAGGCATGCATCAAACCCGATTATGCTAAATTTCTTATTATTAAGGCATTCTTTTCGTATGGTGGTAAGCGCAGTGTCTAATTTTTGATTGGTTAAATAGTTTCCTGTAGAGTCATCCCAGCAAATGCCTTTAGAGTCCTGATTAAGCGGTTGTCTGCAGTCATCCATATCTGTTGCATGTAGAATGTCGGTAATGTCTTGCCAGTTCGGACTGTCATCGAATTGATTGAGAAACAGAAGTAGATCATCCGAGCTGTGTGAGCTCCTTATATCAATGTCCCCCAAAATGCTGGTGGATCGATCAAGCTCTAATTTATTGAGTGCGGGGTTATACGTAAAAAGCTCCGTTGGGCTAATTATTCGCCCATGCCCGGGGTCCAAAATTCCAGTTCCATGGTTCCAGAATACAAGGACATATTCATCGGCAGGAAAATTGGTAATGGCCCATTTGCATGCTGAAACAAGTGTGTCTGGTTGTCCGCTGTCCATCTTTTGTGTGTGAGGGTCATTCACATTCATGTGTAAGATTTTATCTTGCTCTATATAGTACCTACGTGTTATTTTTTTGTTTCCTGTGATGCGGATGTCAAGGTGGACGGCGAGGTGTAGATGTTTGTTTGATCCAATTGCTGCCATCTGCTTTATATTTCGGGCGGCAAAGCTTCGCAGGTCATTATCTGCAGCCATATAGAAAATGATCGTCGTGTGCGCTTTTGGATATTTCTTTCGTTGCGTTAGATTTGCATGTTGCTCTGTTGTAAATGTGCGTTTTAGGCCTTGTTCTGTTATAGATGTGCGTACTATGCATAGTGTAAGGATAATGAACAGAGGTTTCCAATAGCGATATTGCTTCATGCGCTCTCCTTTTTTGTGTGAAAACGTTAAAATAATGATAGGAAAAGGGGTGCTTCATTTGCAATGTTTTTAAGGAACGGCCTGCTTTTGATGTGTTGCGTAGTGATTTGTAATTGCAAGCGCTAGTGTAATGCCAAAACTTAACTGAAAGTCGAGAAAAAACATGAGCATTGGATTAAACAATAAAAATAAGCATCCGAGCATGGTGATGATGTGAATCATGTTTATTTGTAAGCCCATCAGATGACAGCATTTATACCAAATAAAACTGAAGTATGCACGAGCGAACGAGATGCTTTGCCAGCTCAGTGCTGTGTATAGTCCGACTAAGCATAATAAGATTATCTGCTTGACTAAAAATGGAGCTGGTATCCGCCCCAAAAAGAGTTGTAAGAATAGAACAAATATAACCAGGTGTATTCCTGATCGCGCAAGAAAGTGGATGATGCCCCAGTTGCAAAACAGGTCCTTTAGTTTTAAATAGTTTTGTTTTACATAGAGACGGTTTCCAAAGAAAATTGTAGAGATAAGCGTTATAGCCTGTGTGCTAGATTTTTGGCGTATGTTATCAAGTATAGCATATTTGATTTGGTGTAATGTGCGGGTGAGGGAATATGTTGGGTGGTGCAGTATGCTCTGTGCATTCCAACTCAAGAAGGTAGTGGCATGAATCCCCTCTTTTTTTAAGTAGTCACTAAATGAGCTTTTTGATTTGGTTGATATTTTTATATTATCAAGTTGAATGGTATCGCCGATCTGACCCTTTGGTGTGCATTTGGTGTAGCATTGTAACTGCCAGGGGCGTTCATATGCAATCTGCGCTTCATGCTCAACATAATGGGTTATGTTAACGAGTAGCGTATAGCGGTACTGTTTATTTTGGGCTTTTTCGATAGTTTCAATTGTTCCTATGTGTGTCATATGAGCGCCGATCTGATCAATAGTTTCCTGGTGATGATAAGCCACCAGTTGTAAGCGAGCATAGCCGGCTATAAACAATAATGGCATAAGCAGGAGCCGGCTCTTTTTTCCCAGGCACGCATAAGATAGGCATAGCAACCCAATCAATACGAAGGGAGGAAGGCAATGATGGCTATAGGCAAAAATGATGCCCAACATAAGTGATGTTGCAAAGTAGAGGCTTTGGATTACGTAATCGGTGAAATGGTGGCTGTCGCATGGTCTTTGATTCATCTGCATAGTCGACCAGTATACCACCCTTTACTATTTATGCTATAATATTTTTCCGGTTTATTTCCATTTGAATTACTCGGAGTTTGCCAGATGGTCAAATTTGATTTAGACTATAAAGAAATTATTAATTTTTAAGGTATGTAAATAAGGTATGTAAATAAGATGTTTGGAGATATTCAACATAGTGTATTAAAGAACGGCCTAAGGGTTATTATTAACCCTGACTATACGGTACCTAAGGTTTCGATACAGTTGTGGTATGGGGTTGGATCTAAAGATGAACAGGCGGCCGAAAGGGGCCTTGCGCATCTGTTGGAGCATATGATCTTTAAAGGAACTAAAAGGCTCTCAGAGTCTGATATAAATCTTATTACGAGCAAGCTTTCTGGTTATGCTAATGCGTTTACCTCGTATGATTATACTGGCTATATATTTGATTTTCCCAAACAGCATTGGACTGCCGCGCTAGATCTGCTTGCTGACTGTATGGCCAACTGCACCTTTGATGAGGATATGCTACAATCAGAACTCAAAACGGTTATTCAAGAACTCAAGCTTTATAAAGATGACTATTGCTCAAGTCTTGTAGAGGCCATGGTTGGTAATATGTTTCCTGACCATCCCTATCATTATCCGATTATAGGCTACAAACAAGATTTGTGGTCTATCAATCAAGCGGGGCTTCTTGCCTTTTATAATAAACATTACCGACCAAATAATGCCACGCTAGTTGTTGTGGGGGCTGTTGATCCTCAAGAAGCCTTGAAAGAAATAGAGGCCTATTTCGGGTCAATAGAGCCGGCGCCAACAACAAAAAAGATTGCTCAGTATGCTCATCAAGACATGCAAGCTACAGGAGTTACGCTTTATCGTGACGTTCAGCGCCCACTGCTATTATTTGCTTGGCGTGTTCCTGGTATTAATATGGGCGCGGAGTTTTTAATGCAAGTGGTGGCATATCTTATGGGTGAATCAAAGAGTTCATTGCTTTATCAACGCTTGGTTGATGAGCTGCATATTGCAACTGATGTGCATATGTATTTAGATGATCTGTTTGAGCATGGCGTGCTTTTCTTGCAGGTTGATCCTATTGATTGTGAGGTAACTCCTCAGATTGAACAAGAGATAAAAAAGGTTATAGATCAGCTTCATAATGATGAAGTTACTGATGAGCAGATCGAACAAGCAATGAAGCAATCACACACAGAATATCTCTTGCAGGCCGAAGAGTTTCAAGAGAGAGCGTATATGATTGGTAAAGGTTATCTAGCTGCCGGTGATCCATTTTGTATTAATAAGTACATTCAAACTAATGCCATTACAATCAAAAAACAGGCGAGTGAGCTTATAAAAACATATATACGCCCTGCCATTATGCACAAAGGGAGCCTCTTGCCATTACCGGTTTCAGAAAAAGAGCATTGGCTTGCAATTCAGCAAGAAAGCGACAAAGCTGATGCGGTTATACTTTCACGCAAAGTGCGAGAAACACAAGTGGAGCCGGGTCGTTATGTACATAAGGTAGCAACAAAAGAGTCGGCTGCTTTTGGTGTTCCGCAACATGAGAGAGTTGTGTTGCATAATGGACTGCAAATTTTGTATCACAAAACCGATCGTGGCGATAAGGTTGAGATACTTGTAGAGTTTGATGCGCAGTATTATTATGATCCAGATCATTTGCAAGGGCTTGGCAATTTTGTGTTTGCGGTTATGCAAGAAGGCACAAAAAACTATACCAAAGCAGCATTCATGCAAGCATTGGCCTCCAGGGGAATGCATTTAGATGTTGGCGCCGGCCTTATGAGTTTAACACTCTTAAAAGATGATCTATCATATGGTCTTGCCTTGTTATATGAACTGCTTGAGCATGCATTATTTGATGCAAAGGCAATTGAAAAAGTTCGCACGCAAATGCTCTCTGATATCGATGACTTCTGGGATGTGCCAAGTCAGTTTGTGCAACAGTTGGCGCGCGAGCATATTTATAAACAGCATCCATATAGTAAGCGCTATATGGGTACGGTTGAATCTATACGCAATATCACTCAGTCTGATCTTATCGATTATTATAAAAAACAGGTGACACCAGCAAATGCACGCATTGCTATCGTGGGTGCTTTTGACGATAAGATTGAGGATCTATGTGAACAGATTTTAGGTAAATGGTCTGGGGGTAAATCTTGTTCCTTGCTATTTCCACAACTTGAGCTTCCACCAGCAAAAGAGATTGTCTATCCCATTGTGCGCGACCAAGTGGTTTTAGCATTAGCGGGCCTTTCGGTTGATCGCCATAATCCATTATATGATTCATTATTATTATTTGATCAGATATTTACTGGCGGGGCACAGCATTCGATGAGTTCACACCTATTTCAATTGCGAGAGCAAACGGGCCTTTTTTATACGATTGGTGGCTCGTTAGTGTTTGGTGCTGATAAGCAGCCGGGCATGTTTTATATTAAAACTATAGTCTCCCATGATCGTCTTACAGAAGCTGAAAAAGTCATTAAGCAAACAATGCAATCAGCTCCACAAAGAATTACCTCTGATGATATAAAAACTGCAAAAGATGCGATTGAGCAGCAACTAGTCGATCAGTTTTCAACACAAAAAAGTATTGCTCAAAGTTTTCTGTTTATTGAGCGTATGCAATTGCCGAAAGATTATTTTGCACGACGTATGGAGACGATTAGGTGCATAGAAAAAGAACAACTGATTGAAGCTGCACAGCAGATTATGCAACTGGATAAGATCAGTACATTTAAGGTGGGCAGATTGTCTTAGAATTTACTTCTTGCTTCCCACAAAATAAAAATCCTCATGATTGATTTTAGCTTGTTGGGTTGACATAGGCAAGCAAGAAACTCCTTCGTCTCCGTCCTGTAGGGCCTGTAGAACACTTTTTTTGTGCTCTCTAATTGGCATACCTGAAACGCTGCCTTCTTTCAGGACTTGTTTGATTGATGCCCACACAAACTTTAACACTTCTTTTCCATCGGGGGTAATATCTTGCCCATTATAGGGGGCATGAAAAACGTATGTATGGTTGGTTGGGACACCCCCAGCTCTTGTTGTCTCAAGGATGCCAAAGAACGTTAAATGCTCTGGTGATAATTTCAGGCCAAGTTCTTCTTTTAGTTCACGAATGGCAGTATCAAAGACTCGTTCGCTTTTATTGCTCATACCCCCTGGCCATACGGCATACTTTTTATCTTTTTCTATTGTAAAAAGGGCTTGAAGTACGCCGTCTATCTTGCGGGTGATGACGACCTTTGCGCCTGAGTTGCCTGTAAGGAAGTCGGGTATGTCAACGTCTAAACGTTTTACTAGCCTTGTTTTCTCGTTGTCTCCGCTGTAAAAAGAGAGGCCATGCTTTTCAATAAGAAGGGTTGTTAATGCTCCATTTGTATAGGGTATGTCAACAAAATATGACTTACTGGATTCATTGTGGGCTTTAATTTTATATAAAAGGGTTTTCTCTGGGGTGTTGTCGCCTACGATTATAATAGAGTCACCAAATTTGTTCTTTTCAACTTTCAATTGGTCAGATGCACCATTTAGTTGAAGTGTAGCAAACAGTAAAGCAAAAGAATATGTCCATGATTTCATTTTTTTTAGTCCTGTAAATATTGTTGTACTGTTATTCATAAAGAATATAGTTGGGCAGTTTGATTTTAATGCCAGTATGCTCTCCCTCAAGATCGCTCCATTGATCACCAATGCATGCAATGATTTCGTAACCTTCGTTCACTAAATCATATCGTTTCTGTTTTTTATAGGTATAAAATGGGACCTTTGTGTCTTCTTGTGTGCGTAGTGCTATTCGTTCAAAGGTGTGATAGCCAGTCTTTTTGAGATTTGTTGCTGTTTGTTCATAGATTTCAATACCACGGCAAGAAATAAACACAACTTTAAAGCCCTTCTTTATAAGCTTTTTATAAAATGAAAGCGTTGGTTTGATTACATTGCAATGGCCCAGACTTTTCCAATACCTAAATGCAACTTCAGTGCCTTTTGTGAAGCCCATCAATTTAAAATAATCGTAATTTGATAATGCTGTTTCATCGATATCTATTATGATAATCGAGTTATCTTTAGGTGCTATGCGCTCAATTTGCTGCCAGGCTTCTTTATATACTTGCACCATCTCTTGATCAAGCAACCCCGACTCATAATGATGTTCTATAGCTTTTTTTGCAAGACTTAAGTTTACAGGTTGCTGTGCTTGCAAGTTAGTGCACAAGAGGATTACGTTAACTAAGCTAAATAGTCGTAGAAATTGTGTATTGATCATACTTCTCCTTTAAAATGTTATAAGTGTGATGTAGATCTTGTGCAAGAAGTGATGTTTTGCCAATGATATGAATCCAGCTCGTGTCGTTGTGCCAACGTGGTAGAATTTGCACATGCAGGTGATCGGGTTGCCCGTCCAAGATTAATGCCAACATTTGCCCCATCAGCGTTGAAGACATCAATAAGGGTATTCACACTTAGTGTTATTATCTCCATCAGTTCGGCTCGTGCTTCTGTGGTCATCTTATCAAGTGAATCTACATGGTCAAAAGGGAGAACTAAAAGATGCCCTTTTTGATAAGGGAACAGGTTCAGCGCAACAAAGTTATGCTTAAAACGTTTGATGATAAAGGTGTTAGCATCATCATACACATTAACATCTCTGCAAAAGACGCATTCTTTTTCTTGCTTGGTGTCACATTCTTTATCAAAAAATACTTTTTTGTCATATGCTGCTCGATTGGGTTGATAAAGGCACGACCAGCCAAAATCAGCTGTGTTGCTATTGAGTGATGACCATAGTAGAATAAAAATAAAATATTTATGTAGGTTCATAATGAGCTCCTGGGCTGGTTTAATAATTACGTTATATATATACTATCAATAGCAGGGTAATGCAATGAAAAAAGAACTTTTAGTTGGCCTTCTTTTCCTTCAATTTCATAGTAATTTTGGCAAGGATATACACATAATGACTATTGAAAAAACAGTTTTATCTAATGGTTTGACGGTACTGGTTAAACCAAACCACATCATCCCAAAAGTATCAATGCAGTTATTTTATAACGTTGGGTCAAAAGATGAAAAGACGGGCGAAAAAGGCATTGCACATCTGATTGAGCACATGATCTTTAAAGGCACCAAAGAGATGCTCTCCGAATCTGATATTAAAGTTATTGTACATATGCTTTCTGGTGATTGTAACGCATTTACTTCATACGATTATACCGGTTATAAATTTAATATGCCATCGCACCATTGGCGTGAGATGTTGCCTATTATGGCCGACTGCATGGTCAATGCTTCATTTAAAGATGATCATTTAAATTCCGAAATGAAAGTGGTAATTCAAGAGCTGAAGATGCTCAAGGATAATCATGCACGCCAAGTGGCTTTTGATCTTCTGACTACCATTTTCCCCGATCATCCATATCATTATCCTTTGATCGGTTATAAGCAGGATTTATGGTCGGTATCCGGAAAAGATTTAGAACGTTTTTATAAAAAACATTACCATCCAAATAATGCTGTATTGGTTATTGTTGGAGATGTTGATCCAAAAGAAGTGTTTGCATTAGCTGAGAAACATTTTGGTAACATTCCTGCTCATAAAGAATATGCACGCGAGCAGTTTTATCACAATGAGGATATTGCTGCAAAATCAATTACCTTGTATCGTGATATTCAACAACCGATAGGTATGCTCGCTTTTGTTATTCCTGGATCGAAGGCTAAAATTGCTCATCTGAGCGACATAAGTGGCATCATACTCGGAGGAGGTAAAAGTTCTCGCCTTTATAAAAAGTTGGTAGATCAAGAAAGGCTTGTTACCTCATTAACGGCAAGCTCGATAGACTTGTTTGATCATGGACTCTTTTTAATTGTGTATACACCTAAAAATGTTGATGATATTACAAAAATTGAACAGATTATTTTGAGGACCATACAAGAGATTGCAGATCATGGTTTGCAGCCACAAGAATTGCAAACGGCGCTCAATAAAGCAAAAATGTATGAATATATTTTGCTTGAAAATAATGAAATGCAGGCTTATTTAATTGGTCAGTACTATTTGGCAACAGGTGATCCCAATTATGTCTTTAACTATTTGAATGTGTCAAAAGATATATTTAATGAGCAAATACAAACATTCTTAAAGCAATATTTTAGACAATCAATTATGCATAAAGGTTTAATCTTGCCTTTGCAAGAACATGATAAGCCCCAGTGGATAAAGCTGCAGGAGCTTGCAGATCAGCAAGATAATCAGATTCTTTCAGCTCGTCAGCGAACGACTGAAATTGAACCACCAAAATATGCACAAAAGATCACGTTAGGCCAACCACAAGACTTTGACTTTCCAAAAGCGCAAGCATTAGAACTTTCAAATGGCCTAAAGGTTTTGTGGTATAATAGCGATCAAACTCCTAAGGTCAATCTCTTTTTAGAGTTTAAGGCAAAGAATTGGTTTGATCCTGATGACAAACAAGGGCTTTTCACCTTTGTGAGCCGTATGATGACTGAGGGTACCAAAAACTATACAGCCGAGCAATTAGCAGACGAACTTGAATCCCGTGGCATGAGCTTGGTTGTTTATCCTGGTGGTGTTTCAATGTCCATGCTTCGTAAAGACCTGGAAAAAGGTCTTGATCTTCTAAAAGAGGTATTGACTCAGGCAACATTTCCTGAGGATAAAATAGATAAGGTTCGCTCGCAACTGTTTGCTCAGTTAAAGCAGTTCTGGGATAATCCGTTAATTTTTTCAAGCCAACTGACAAATGAGATAGTGTATAAAGATCACCCTTATAGTAAAAATAGTATGGGGACTTTTGAATCAATTGAAACCATTACTCGTGATGATCTTGTGCAATTTTATAAGAACTATATCTCGCCCGATGGAGCCACGTTAGCACTCGTTGGCGATCTTGATGGCATAGAGATTAAAAAAGTTCTTGAAAAAACTGTTGGCGCATGGGATGGTCAGAAAGTACAAGATATTGCATTTTCAGCATTGCAAAAAGTATGTGACGATCAATTAAATTTTCCCATAAATCGCGATCAAGTTGTATTGACCTTTGCCGGCCTTTCGGTTGATCGAACTGATCCTGATTATGACAAACTGCTTCTCTTTGATCAAATTTTTGGTGGAAGCGGTTTACATTCACGATTGATGCAATTGCGGGAACAAACAGGTATTTTCTATTCGATTAATGGTTCTACTATAGCCCAAGCTGGTAAGCAACCCGGAATGGTTATGGTAAGAACGCTGGTTTCAGTTGATCGACTCAAAGAGGCTGAAGATGCTATTAAAAAGTTGATAGATACCGTTGCTGATTCTATTACTGAACAAGAACTAGCTGAAGCCAAAAATGCGGTAGCAAATTCATTGATTGGTATATTTAATTCTAACGATAATATTGCTCAAGCATTTCTATTTCTACAGAAATATGGTTTTGCCAAAGATTACTTTGATCATCGTGCCAAAGATCTATCACG
>SDBV01006004.1_pt1 | contig 16963 bp, 22 predicted proteins | sample 2277081 | NCBI WGS metagenome assembly SDBV01 (sample SAMN10402039, study PRJNA504765) | marine sediment metagenome | isolation source: marine sediment core GS10_PC15, 223 cmbsf | place: Arctic Ocean: Southern Knipovich Ridge | collected 2010 | reverse complement strand
CAGTCTGTGGTGTCGCTTTGTGGTGAGTGGAGGCTGTGAGTGTGGTCGAGGTCGTGTGGCTGCCGTGCGGGGTCTCGCCTGGACGTTGGTCACGGCGTGCTCGGGCGTGCGAGTGGTCCGGACGTCCGAGACGTCGTGCAAACCGCACGGGTCAGCCGAGAAGAGAGGTGTGTGCGCTGTTTTATTGATTCGTAAGATCTAATGCCCCGGCCGCTATCGCGGCCCACGATCTGGTCAAGAAATCTCGAACCTGGGGCCGCCTTTTCCACGCGCCTTGCTGATACCAGGGGCTCCTGCGCAACCCCTAACAAGGGACCACATCCTTGCGCATCTAGAAAAACTGGCCGCCAAGATTTGACAAAGCCGCAAATGGCGCGCATAGTTGATAGCGTAGACGACGATACGCCGACGCCAACGGGCGTTGGCAACGTCGCTGTTCTTGTGCCCGCGGTCCCGTGGGTTACTCCACAGTGACACGAATCAGTTGCGGCGCGACGCCCTTTCGAGGGCAACGCGCTGTCGAATTGGTTGAGGTGGCGCGTGGAGTGCAAAGAGACTACCAGCCAGGACTTTGTAGACGAAACGACCATTGCCGAACACTTCGGGGTGTCAAAAGCGACAATTCGCCGCTGGGTCCGGGCGGGGCGCATTCCGCACTACTGGGTAACGGATAAAGTTGTCCGCTTTTCGCTCGCGGAAGTGAAGGCGGCACTGCGCCGACCGGTGGCGTGCGCGGGGGGATGCACCGAGTGACTGAGGCGGCGCCGACATTCGGGCTCCCGGCAATGCTCCGCAAGAGGGAGGCGGCGGAGTTTCTCGGTGTCTCGCTGCGCGCCGTTGATCGGATGCTGGATGACGGCACGTTGCCAAGCGTCAAGCTCGGCGCCGCGCACTCGGCACCAGTCAGAATCCCGCGAGATTTGATGCTCGAAAAGTTTGGGTTGGCCACACCGGAGCGACCCCGGCGACGCGCGGGGGGAACCGAACACGAGCGGCTCATGTTGAAGTTGGGGATTGACCGATGACGCGGGCTACGTCTATCGATACTGGCAGTGATAGCCACTTGGAAACCGGGTCTCACGAGCGCGTCGCGGCCGCGGATCCCAACGACGGCTTCGCGTGCGACGGCTGTGGAGCGGTCTTCACCTGGACCGACCTGGCCGGGTTCGGGGGCGGGCGCCGCTACTGCGAAGGCTGCGCGGTCCGGATGGAAGTCGCTGTCGAGGGGGCAACGCCATGACACGGGAGCCGGCAATTCTGACCACCGATTCTCGCGAACAATTGCCCTATCGGCTCGACCTGCATGTGTCGAAGTTCGTCGACTTTGAACATCGCCGCGCGGCGCTGCCAGAGGGCGACTACGCCGCGCACCTGCCCGACGATGACTCGCCGGAAAGCACGATCTGCATTGAGCGCAAAACCCTCAGCGACCTGCTCGGCTCGTTGACGGCGGGGCGGGAAAGATTCGTCCGCGAACTTGAACGCCTGGAGCCTTACGGCCACCGAATGCTGATCATTGAGGCGAGCTTGTTTACGCTCGCGCGGCCGTCGGCGCTGTCACACGTTCACCCCGCGAGCGTGATCGGCAGCCTGCTCGCTTTCAGCCAAAGGTACAACATCCACACGGTTTTCGCCGGCGATCGTCGCTACGCGCAAGCGTTCACCTTTCGCGCTTGCGAGCGCTGGTGTCGCGATCGCGTCGCTGAGCGGGTGGAGGTGCCAGCGTGATAGGCTCGGTACAAACGCTCGAAACCGCGCACCGGTCCGTCCGACTCACCCCGGACGAAGCCGACGTTCTCGCCTCACTCGCCGAGCGGCTGAGCGCTGCGGAGGGGATCCCGGTGGAATTGGACGACGTGCTCAACGCCGCGGCGGAGGCGGCCGTTGCGGCCGAGCATCGCGCCGTCGATGTAACGCTCGAAACCTGTGAACTGGCGTTAGTTTTTGCACTCGTGCGCCGCCTGGAACGGCGTGGAGCGGCGGTTGTGTTTGTAGGCCCCAACGGCCACGCGGGCATCGTACTTTGTTGAGCCAACCATGACAGGTATCGAGCAGAATGTGAGCGGCGGCCCAATTGAGCGGGTGCTCGCGCAGCTCACGCTTGTACGCCGTGAGCGGGAAGGGCAATGGCAGGCGCGGTGTCCGGCCCACGATGATCGCACGCCGTCTCTCAGCGTCGGGATCGGCCGCGACGGCAAGGTGCTGTTGGACTGCAAGGCGGGTTGTACTTATGACGCCGTGAAGCGGGCGGCGGGGCTCACAGACGCGGACCTGTTCCCGGAGCAGATCGGCCGCGAGAGCACGCCTTCCGGCGCGGCCGCACGGGGTAACGGCAAGCGGTCGGTCCGCGTGTACGCCACGGCGCAGGAGGCGGCGCAGAGCTTCGCGGAATGGAAAAAGGGGACAGTCGAGGCCGTCTACGAATGGTCCGCGGACTGGCGCCGCGTCCGGGTTCGGCTGGCCAAGGGCAAGACGTTTGGTGAGATCACTCGGAACGGCGATGGGTGGATTCTGAGAGGGCCGCGGAAGCCGCATGCACTTTACCGCGTCGGCGAGCTTCCCGGTGTCGGAACCCTCTACGTTGCTGAGGGTGAGAAAGCTTGCGACGCCGGCTGGTCGATCGGGCTGCCGTGCGTCACGAGTGGCTGTGACAAGTCGGCCAACTCGGCTGACTGGACGCTGCTTGGCGGGCGCTCGGTGGCGATCCTGCCGGACCATGATCAGCCAGGCATGAAGTACGCTCGCGCGGTCGCACAGAAGCTCCTGGCATTGAACCCGCCGGCGGCCGTGAAGATCGTACAGTTGCCGGGGCTCGATGACGGCGGGGACCTCCACGATTTCGTACACGAGCACCGCGATTCGCACGACGCCGACGACATCCGGGCCGAGATCGAGGCGCTCGCGAAAGCGGCGACGCCGGCGACGTTGGAGCCTGGACGGCCGAACTTCAATCTGACCGATCTGGGCAACGCCGAGCGGCTTGTGCATGAGCACGGTGAGGATCTGCGGTACACGGATTCGCACGGCTGGCTCGTGTGGACGGGCTCGCACTGGGAGGTGGACACGCGCGACGCCGTGCGCAGGTTTGCAAAGGCGACGGTCCGCGGCATGTACGCCGACGCATCGCGGCTGGAGGACGCCAACGAGCGCCGACGGCTGGCGACGTTCGCGCTGCGGTGCGAGGCCAAACGCGCGGTTGAAGCTATGGTCGATCTCGCAAAACCGGAGCCGGCGGTTCGCATCCAGGCCGAAGACCTCGACACCGATCCATGGCTGCTGAACGTGTTGAACGGGACGCTTGACCTGCGCACCGGGGAGCTACGCCGGCATGACCGGGCGGATTTGATCACGCGGCGCTGTCCGGTGGAGTATCGGCCCGGTGCTCGGGCGCCACGCTGGGATGCGTTTCTCAGCGAGATCATGGACGGTGATAACGAGATGATCGGGTTCTTGCAGCGGGCCATCGGGCATTCGTTGACCGGTGACACGTCGGAACGGTGCCTGTTCCTGTTGTACGGCGGCGGGCTCAACGGCAAGAGCACCCTCTTACATATCGTCCGCGAGATGTTGGGTGCGTATGCGATGCACGCGCGGGCGGAAACCGTACTCACGAGAAAGGGTAATAACATCCGCTGTGACCTTGCCCGGTTGAAGGGCGCGCGATTCGTGACGATCACCGAGCTTGAGGAGGGCCGCCGGCTTAACGTTGCCCAGACGAAAGAACTGGTGGGCGGGACAGACCTCATCACCGCGCGTTTCCTGCACAAAAACGAGTTCTCTTTTCGGCCGGAACTCAAGCCGTGGATAGCGACGAACCACAAGCCCGTGATCCCGGACGCCACCGATTCGATTTGGGATCGACTTTATGCGGTCCCGTTTGAGGTTCGCATCCCCGAAGACCGGGTCGACAAGGAACTGCCGGCCAAGTTGCTGGCCGAACTACCGGGCGTGCTGCGCTGGGCCATGGAGGGCTGCGCCGCATGGCAAGCCGCAGGCGGGTTGGAGCCGCCGGAGAAAGTGCGCGCGGCAAAGGGTAAGTACCGCGTCGAGATGGACACGCTCGCGCAGTGGCTCGACGAACGGTGCATCGTTGGCCTCGACACATTGCAGGCCCGCGGCGGGGATCTGTGGAAGGATTACAAGGCCTGGTGTGACGACTCCAACCTGCGACCTATGAGCACCCGGAAGCTCAGCGAGCGATTGACGGAACACTTTCGGAAGGAAACCGCCGGCGGCGGCTACAGGACCTACTTCGGAATCGGATTGAGGGCTGAGCAATGATCGACCCGGAACCGCGCACGTCGGAGCCGACCTGTGAGCCTTGTGAGGATAGTGAGGGTAGTTCCATTAACGGCTACACGAGGGGAATACAGGGGAAAAAGCGAACTGGGCTCACAGGGGTCACAAGGCTCACAGATGAGGGGGCTGAGCCCGCTGACAAAGGCCCCGAAACCGAAGGTCCGGATAATCTGGGGCCGCCGATTCTCCGCGGTGAGGGCGGAAAGTACCTGGAAGGAACGCGCGCGGGACCGGGCCGGCCGCCTCAATCGTGGGGCCGTGCCCAGGCGCTCCGGGTCCTGGACGATCTGGTCGCGGATGCGGGCAACCAAGAGAAACTTCGGGTTGCGATGCAAGTGGCGTTTGATCAGAACCCGCTCGGATTCTTTCGCCGGATCGTCATGCCGCTTCTGCCGCGGTCGGCGATGCTCGGTCTCGCGGACGGCAGCGGCGGCGGTATCACGATCAAATTCATCTCGGGGGTTGACGAGAGCAAGCTGTGATTCGCACACAATTCTTTAGAATTATGGTTGACAACGGCGGTAAGTCGTGGCATCCTATCAGTATAGGGCCTGATAATGGAGACAGCCATGCCAGCCAAAACGGACGCATTCGCCTACCTGAGAGTGAGCAGCCGGGGCCAGACAGACGGCGACGGATTCGACCGGCAACGCGACACGATCCAGCGGTTCGCACGTCGGGCGGGGCTGCGGATCCTCCGGGAGTTCCAGGACGCCCACACCGGGACGGAAGCCGACAGGCCGGCGCTGACCGATCTGCTGGCAACGGTGTTGGCGAACGGTGTGCGGACGGTGGTAGTGGAGAGCTTGGACCGGTTCGCCCGCGACGTAGTGGTCCAGGGTGTGCTGCTGGCTCGGCTCCGCGAGCATGGCGTCGCGTTGCTGGTGGCCAACACGGGGGACGACGTGACCGCGGCGATTGCGGACGACCCGATGCGCGAGGCCATGATCCAGGTTCAGGCCGTCTTCTCACAGGTCGAAAAGAAGCGGCTGGTTGCCAAGCTGGCTCACGCGCGGCAAGCCAAGCGCGATGCGACTGGCCGATGCGAGGGCCGGAAGCCCTACGGCGAGCGCCCCGGCGAGGCGGCGGTTGCGGAGCGCATCCGTCAGCTACACCGCAAGCCCCGTGGCGGCCGGCGGCTGTCGTTCAAGGCGATAGCGGATCGGCTGAATGCCGAGAGCGTCCCGACCCGCTACGGCGAGCCCTGGCGTCCATCGACGGTGGGGAGCATTGTCAAGCGATTCCAGCGACGCTAGGCATCCCGGTCGCCCTACAAGCTCTCGCGGAGCATGACACCACCAGCCAGGGGGCTTGCACTCAGCCACGGGCCTCTGAGGGGCCTTCTCGGCGACGCCACGGGGACCCACTGCCACGACGCTGTGCTCTCACGTCGGCCCCCGCCGACCCCACGGCGATCCCGGCAACCCCGCCGGCCGGCGTGGTCCCTGGTCAGCAAACCCCGCCGGCGTCCACGTGCCCGGCAGATCGGAGGAAGATGAATGGCGAGTTTCAATAAGGTCATCCTAATGGGCAACCTGACGCGCGATCCCGAGTTGAAGGACACGCAAGGCAACGTCGCCGTGTGCAGCTTCGGCCTGGCGGTCAACCGGAAGTGGCGCGACCAGAGCGGTCAGCCGCGTGAGGAGACGACGTTCGTTGATCTGACGGCGTTCGGTCGGCAGGCCGAGACGATCAACCAGTACATGGCCAAGGGCCGCCCGCTGCTGATCGAGGGCCGGCTGAAATTCGACCAATGGACCGGGCAGGACGGGGCGCGGCGATCGAAGCTCAGCGTGATCGTGGAGCGTGCCCAGTTTCTCGGCAGTGGCCAGCAACGTGACGGCGAGCAAGGTGGGCAGACCAACCGCGACGAGGCGCCGCCGGACCATGGCACGCCGCCGGCAGACCGCCCGCAGACCGACCGGCAACCGAGCGACCAGCGCGGCGGCGAATACCGGGACGGCGGCTACCGTGACGCTCCGCAGCCGGTGAGCGAGCCCGCGCCCGCGGCGGCTCCGACTGGCGATGATATTCCATTCTGAGGAGTGAGCAATGCCTGAACGTGCTACCCGACCCGACTGGGATTCGTACATCATGGCGCTGGCCGTGATCGTGGCCACGCGCAGCCATGACCCTGACACGAAACACGGTGCCATTCTCGCCGATCACAATCATCGGATCATCGGCGTCGGGTACAACGGCTTCCCGCGCGGCGGCGACGAGAGCCTGTACCCCACGAGCCGCCCGGAGAAATACGGGTACATGCTCCACGCCGAGTTGAACGCGCTGCTCAACTGCGCGCTCCGGCCGTGCCTGGCAACGCTGTACGTGACCGGCCTACCGTGCTCCCGGTGTATGCAGGCGCTCATTCAATCTGGCGTCAAGCGGGTGGTGTACGGCGGCCAGAGTTCGGTGAGCGTCGGGCCGGATGAACGCGGCAACGTTGACCTACTCGCGCGGAATCACAGCGTTGAACTGGTGTCGTTTCCCGAGCCGCCGGTCTCGGTGTTGGAATCCGCAATCGCACTGGCGAGGGCAATGGTATGACCGCAGCGACGGACACGACCGAGTACGTGTACGAACCCCGCGGCGGCGCGAAGCGGCTGTTCGGATGCCGCGATAACGAGGTACTGATCTGCGGGCCGGCTGGCACGGGCAAGAGCCGCGCGTGTCTCGAAAAACTGAACGTCTTGTGCGAGCTTCACGCCGGCCTGCGCGTGCTTCTGGTTAGGAAGACTCGCAAGTCTCTGTCCGAATCGGTACTCGCTGAATTCGAGAACTCTGTGCTTCCGCCCGGTTCACCGCTGCTGCTCGGTGCCGATCGTCAACACCGATCGAAGTACGTCTATCCGAACGGCTCTACGATCGTGCTCGGTGGCATGGACGATGCCGCGAAGATCCTGTCGAGCCAGTTTGACGTAGCGTATTGCGCTGAAGCAACCGAGTTGACCGAACACGAATGGGAAATGATCTGCTCGCGGCTGCGCAACAACGCCCTGCGCGATCGCAAAACCGGCGAGCCCTGGCAGCAGGCTATCGCGGACTGCAACCCGAGCCACCCGCAGCACTGGCTGAAACGGCGGTGCGACTCCGGCCGGATGACGTACATCGAGAGCCGCCACGAAGACAACCCGTCGATCACGGCGGACTACCTGGAACGGCTCAAGGCGTTGACCGGCATTCGGTACAAGAGGTTGTGGCTCGGGGAATGGGCCGCCTCCGAGGGTACCGTTTTCTCGGAATGGGATCGCGACGTACACGTAGTGGACCGGTTCCGACTCCCGGTCAGTTGGCCGCGGCTCCGAGCTGTCGATTTTGGCTTCCGGGATCCACTCGTGTGCCTCTGGCTCGTCGTCGATCCACGCGGACGCATCTACGTTTACCGGCAACTCTACATGACCGGTCGGCTCGTAGAGGATCACGCGAAAGACATCCTCGAATTCAGCCGCGGCGAGTCGATCATCACGACGGTCTGCGACCACGATGCCGAAGGCCGCGCAACCCTGGAACGGCGTAGCATTAGGACGTGGGCGGCCGACAAACGGAGCATTGTGAACGGCATCCAGGCACTACAGGGCCGCTTGCGACGTGCCCCGGACGGCAAGCCGCGGCTGTTCGTGCTGCGGGATTCGCTGATCGAGCGCGACGCATCGCTCGCCGCGGCGAAAAAGCCGACCTGCCTGGAGGAAGAGATGGAAGCCTACGTCTGGTCAAACCCATCGCCGGGCGGCGTGTTGAAGGAACTCCCGGTCGATCGGGACAACCACGCGATCGATGGGCTTCGCTACGGCGTACTGGCGATCGACGTGGGGGTGTGCAAGGAAGGCCGCCCCATACTATCCGAAGTGACAATCACGGACGGCGGCGAGAACCCTGCCGGCAAAGTAGCCGGGTCCGGCCCGTTGTTATGGTAACAGCCTGCACAGGAGTACAACTATGAACGACGCATTGATTCTCAGTCAGATCGGCGACGGCTTCGCACCGCTCTCGGGCACGACGCCAGATCACGGTGTCCCGACCCGCCGCTATCACAAGGCGTTGATACGGGTCGGCGAGTACGTCAAGGCCGCGGCCGGCGAGCGGTTCACGGTGACACCGGAACTCCTCAGCCATTGGGCGCGCACCTTTGGCCAGATGAAAGCGAACGGAGTCGAGGTCGCGATGCCCGTGACGCACGAACGCGCGGGCGACCCGGACGCCAACCGGGGGTATGTTGAAGACCTGTTTGTCGAGGGCGACACGTTGATCGGCGTCTGCCGGCTGATCGGTGAGGACGCGCTGCTGGCCGCGGCGCGCAGCGACGTGTCGATCTTTGCGCCGGCCACGTTCACGGACGGCAAGGGCCACCAGTACAAGCGGCCCATCGTCCACGTCGCCCTCGTCACGGACCCGGTGATCCCCGGGCTCGGAGCGTTCATCCCCCTGGCGGCGAGTCTCGCGGCTGGGACGGATTCCGCGGACAACAGCGATGTACTTGTGAGAAGCGCAGAGGCGCGCGTCGCGCAGGAGTTGCGGATCCTCCCGCCGCCTGACGGGTGGGGCGAAGCTGATCGCAAGTGGCTCGCGCGCGTCCACGAAATGCGCCGGCAGCGTCGGCGGGAACTGGACACGGGCCGGCTTGAAGGCACATTCAATTTCGAGGCTGAAAAAGAACAGGCGGCTCGTGAAGGTGCGCATGACGCACTGCTCGCACTCATTGACCTGGCTCCGCCGACCGAGCCCGGCAAGGCGGAGCTAGAGCGCAAGTTGATCGAGTCGATTCTCGACAAGCCGATCGATGATTTGGGCCTCTCGCACAATGCGGCGGGCGACGTCCTCGTTAAGAACGCGCAGGCGCGGGCGGATGCCGCGGCCCTTCACGGCTATTGAGGTGGCAACGTGGCCAAGACGAGGCGACGATCAAAGGCGGTGGCCGTGACGCTGAAAGGCGCCGCGCTTATTGAGGTGTGCGAGTTGCTCAGTGTCAGCCCCTTCAGCCCGTCGCTGGCCACCGAGATCGTCGCGGGCGTCAAAGCGCTCCAAGCGAGCCTGGAGGCGGCCCACGATGCTGAATTGCGTAAAATGAGAGGGCCGGCGTGGGTCCCGCATCGGCAGAAAAACAAACGATAGGAGTCTACAACATGCCACCCGTACCATCGAAAGAGAACCTTGTGGAACGTCTGAGTGCCTTGCCGCATATCCCGCGGTCTACCTTGCAGCACTTGGACTTGGCGATTCGTGCTATTGAGCGCGGTGAGCGCGCGGCCCACCTTCAACGCGAAGCCGCCGAGGCGCGCGCCGCGCTGAAAGAACGCCGCGAGCAACTGGTGTCAGAGTTCATTACGGCTGAGACTGAATTCGGCGACGGGCTATCTGCGCCGGCGAACAAGGTCTATTCGGCCTACACCAAATGGGTGCGCGGCCGCGGTACGAAGGAAGACGAGCGCGCAACGGAACCCAAGCTTTGCGAGCTTCTGCTGAAAATCGACGGCGTGGAGCAGGGAACCGTTAGAGATGAGGGCCTGACCTTCATCGGTCATGCCCACGGCTTTGTTGGTCTGGCGTTGAAGCAGCCCGACGCGGCCGACGGCGCAGACGGCGACGGCGCAGACGATACGGACGGCGCCGAGGCGGACGCCGAGCTTGTGGAGCAAGGTAAGTAAGGTCTCCTGTTTGAGCGCGGTGGCGTGCGACGGGCGTGGTCAACAGCGCGCCCGCCGCCGCCCCGCCACTGTAGACAAGGGCGTGCACAAAGGTAGTATGTATCGCAGAGGTGTATTATGCCAAACGCGAGCGTGACAGCCAACCTAGTAGTGCGAGATCAACAGTTTCAGAGCAAGCTGCACCGCGCTGTCCAGACCATGAACAAGGTCGCGGCGCGCATGCAGAACGTCGCGGACCGGGCCAAGAGGATGCTACTCGTCGGCGGGGCGGCGGCGGCGGTGTTCGTCAAGCTCGCGGCGGATCAACAAAAAGCTGAGGCCATGATGGAAGCCGGCCTGGCGGGGACCGGTGACTCGATAGAGCAGTGGTCGGCGAAGCTCAAAAAGGTCGCGTCGGAGATCCAGAAAGTCACGGTACATGGCGACGAGTTTGTGTTGCAGCAAATGGCCAGCGCGTCCGCCCTGGGGGTGAACGCGGACAAGCTGGAGGAAACGATCAAGCTCGCGATCGGGCTGGCGCAGGTCATGGGCACTGACCTGACAGCGGCGGTGCGCTACGCCGTCATGGCCCAGCAAGGCGAGTTCACGATGCTCCAGCGCTACATCCCGGCCATTCGCAAGGCTCAGACGGAGACGGCGAAAATGGCCGCCATACTCGAAGCCGCCGCCCGCGGTTGGGGCATGGCCGAGGCCGAGGCCAAGACTTTCTGGGGGCGTCTGATTCAGCTTAAGAACTCGCTCGGCGATGTTGGCGAGGCGCTGGGGGCCACGCTCATACCATACATATCGCGTGCTGTAGACAAGCTCCGAGAGGTAATCCCGCGAATCGAGGCGTGGATCAAGGTCAACGGCGAGTTGATTGTCAAGAACGCCGCGCTAATCGCCGGCGGCTTGCTGCTTCTGGCGGTGTTGCCCCGCTTGCTGCTCACAATGGGGAGCGTGGTTACCCTCATGCGCGCTGCGGCGCACGCCTTCCGCGCACTCACGGCCGCCATGCTCGCCACCGCCGCGATCGATTGGGCCTTGGTCGGTAGCCGCATCGCCGGGACGGTTTCGTTGATCGGAGCGGCGGCCGTGGCCACCAAGGGGGCACTCGTTGCGCTGCTCGCGAACCCCGTCGTGGCCCTAGCGGCGGCTGTCGTTGCACTCGGCGCGGCCGTGCTGTACTCGGTCAAGCGTATACGGGACGCTAAGAAAGAGCTTGAGGGAGTCCAGCAATCGAGCCGCGACTTCGCGGCGACGTGGAGCCAGTACCGGGGTGCCAAGGCCGACTTCGGCGGGGCGAAATCGCTGGAAGATCGGGCGGCCGCCTTGAAACGAATCGTAGAGCTTGAACGCGAACTGGCGGAGCACGCCAAGACGGCCGGGCAAGCCGAAGTGGAAAAGAAGTGGACCGAGGCGGCGGCGGAGCATGAAGAGCAGATCAACCGCGTCACGGAAGCGATTGCCCGACGCGACGCCGCGGCCCAGGGGGCCAGCGCCAAAGAGCAAGCCGCCGCGGAGGCTCGCCGCAAGGCATTCGAGGATGAAATGGCGCGCCTGGAACTCGATTTGGAAATGCTCGGCCAGGCCGAATCGGTGCAACGTCAACTGCGGTGGATCGCGCAGGGGCGGACCCAAGAGGAACTGGCCGCGCTGGAGGCTATTGCCCAGCAGGTCGACGCAAGGCAGGAACTCCTGGACCTGGACGAACAGCAGCGTCGCAAGGCTGAGGAAGCCGCCGATGAACAGCAACGCGAAGCCGAGCAGCTCGTTGCCGAACATGACCGGCTGATCGAGTCGCTGAAGCGCCAGGCCATGACGCAGGCGGAGATCACGGCCGAGAAGCGGGCTCAGATCGAGGCCGCCCGGCAAGCTGGGGAGATCACCGAGAAGGAGTACGCCCGGCTGGTGGACAAGCTCAACGTGCGGCGTGAGGAACGGCAGGAGGTAGCGTTCACCGCCCAACTGCAAGGCTTGCAGGCGACGTATAACCGCATCGCTACGGCGGCGGCCTCCCGGACCGCGGCCGGCCCGCAGGCGGCGCAGGCGGACGCCATGCGCAACGTGGCCGTCGCGGCGCGGGATAACGTGGCGGAGACCCGCGGCATGAAGAGCTACCTGAAAGAAATCAGCGAGAAGATCACTCGCATCGGGCGCGAACTGCCGCTGGTCGGAGCGTTCGGAGACTGATATGTCCGCGGTGAAAAAGCCAACGCTGAAAGTACACAGCTTTCCCGGCGAGCCTGCAACCGCGGCTCCGACCGAGCACAACGAATTCAGCGACGACGGCGGCGGTGGTTATAGGCTGGCCTTGCGGCGCATTTCGCTCTTGCTCGTAGTCCTGTACACGCCGGCAGAACTCCACAGGATCGCCGATATGTTCCAGGACGACTTTGCCAAGCGAACCAATCCGAATCGGTCAAAGCCGAGCACGGGTACACCGCCCGACAAGCCCTGGAAGCCGGCATGAGTAACCGCCGAGAACTCAAGGCCACGCCCCGCCGGCCACTGGCGATCGTGCTCTCGCGGTTGCCGTTCGCCGACCGGCCGCTCGTGCTGCGCGCTTTCGAGGCCGACCTCGTTTGTGTCCTCGAGCGCAAGTGCCGACGCCTGGACGCCGAGCAGCGTTTGGCGGGGGGGATCCCCAGCGAGATCCCCCGCGACATGCTCGGGGACCGGGAGCCGGCCGCGTTCGTGTGGTTCAATTTCTGCCGCTGGCGGGTGCTACGCCTGGTCGAACGTCTGCGCCGCCAACCGCTCGGCGTGCAGGCTTGCCGTGACGTTGTGAAGTGGCAGCGCCGAGTGTGTGCCGCGCGCGAGGGCATCGCCCTGGCAAACAAAGGCCTAGTCATCGTCCGTGCGCAGGCCATACGGCGCGGCCCCATCCCCTACGACGACTGGCTCGGCATCGGCTACGTCGCCTTGATGCGCGCCGTGGATCGCTTCGATGTGTCCACCGGCTACAAGTTCAGCAGCTACGCCTGTGCAGCAATCAACCGGGAGCTTCTGCGGGCTCGACAAATCGCGCAACGCAGCGGCCAGTGGGAGCCGGCTTCGCTCGACGAAGCGCGGAGTGAATACGAAGTGCTGGACCGCCCCGAACCCGCGGAAGTGCGGGAAGTCAAAGACGCGCTGGTGCGCAACACCGCCGATCTGACCGGGCGCGAATTCCGCGTACTACGATTTCGCTACGGCCTGGATGGGCGCCGGGTTCACACGCTAGCGGAAGCCGGCCACCTGGTCGGCGTCTCGAAAGAACTCGTGCGCCAGATACAACTGCGCGCCCTGGATAAGCTCCGCGCGGTATTGGATCCCGCGCTCGCATCCGATGATCCTGTGAGGAGACCAGCATGAGCCGCGATGTGAAAGTCAATCTGGAGCCACTGCGACGGTTCGCCGCGACCGTGGAGCGTGATCTTCGCCGCGGCGGCAATGGCCCCGTGCGCAATGCGGTGCGCCAATGGGCGGTCCGCTTCCGGTCATTCCTGCAAGAGCGTTTCGACCGGCTGAGCAAGAGCGGGGGCGGCGAGTGGGCGCCGTTGAAAGCATCGACGAAACGCCGGCGACGCAAGGGCAAAGGCAGGACGGTCAAGGCTCGCGGCAAAACCCGGACGTTTGCGCAGGGCACGGTCTCGATCCTGCGCGACACGGGGACGCTGTTCGGCGCGCTGCACCCGCAATTCACCCACAAGCCCGGCCAGTTGCAGCAGGACATTCCGATGGGCGTGCGCGTCGGGTACGGCGGGCCCGCGAAGCACCCGGGCGGCAAGGCGAGTATCGCGGACATCGCGCACTTTCACCAGGTGGGCAACCTGCCTCACCTGCCGGCCCGGCCGATCATCGTCGACCCCGATCAGCACACGGTCAACCAAATGGCGCGCGATATGGAACGGGCACTGATCCAGGCCAATCGGGACGCGACGCGGTGATCGGGAGCAGCGTAAACGCCGTGCTGGAGGCGGTTTCCGGCCCGCTGAGCGACGCGCCGGGCCGGGGTGGTAGGTTGGATCGGCCGTGTTCGGCAGGCGGCGATTCTGGCGGTTTTGGGGCTTGACGGGGGCGGACGGGTAGATGTAGGATGCCCGACGCTATGAACACTGAGGCCATTTCACGATCGCATTCTGGCGCGCTTCGGCGCGTTCAAGGAACAGCCCCGTCCGACCTGTGGGTAGCTGCGAAGCCCCTACCGTTACTCAGTGACGGTTAGCCAGGTCGGGCGGGGTCTGTTCCTACGTGGAGGTAGACGTTATGTCAGCAACGGGAACAGAGAGAGTGAAGGGGAGGCCGGCGCCGCCACCAACACCTGACGTACTCTTGGCCACGGGCGGCGACGATGGACGGTGGACTGCCGAGCCGGCGGAGACTATTGAGCACTGCGACGGGTTCGGCCGGCGGTTCTGGATTACGCGCGACAGTGGGCACTGTTGGCTCCAAGTACCCTACCCTGACGACCTTTACGGTGGGCCTGTGGTTCCGAATTCGTTGGTAGGCAGCATCGGAGCCTTGCTCGACAGCTTCCCGACTGAGATCGACGACGTGTCCAGCCAGTTTTTCGAGCAACGTCGCCAGACTGTTCCGCCCGATAGCCGGCCCCGAATCCTCGATATATTCGTCAATCCTGAGGGGTGGGAGGATAAAGGCGGCGTCACTGTTGCGGAGGTGCGATTTGTCGGCCGCGCCGACCTGCCCGACCGGCTGGCGGCGGACATGCGACGGCTGGCGGCCAAGTACGCACGGGAGTACGCGGACACGCTTGAAGCCAGCACGGCACGCGAGTGCCATATCCCCATCGACCCGAACACCTTGCGGCGGCTCACGGAACTATGCGACACGCGCGCGCTTCTCAGGCAGCCCTTCGTTGACCGCTTGTTCGGCTGGGTCTGCGGGCTACCTGTCGAGCAGGCGATACTCTTGTGGACGCAGATTGTCGACCAGGCCGGAGAAATGACCACGAGTCTGCCCGCGACACCGCAGTGCCAGGAGGCGGAAGATTGCGACAGGCGGTGAACACTCGGCGTCAAACTCGGAATCGAAACACCGTGCGCGGCGGGTTAGGGACTGTACCGCAGCAGGTTCGCGCCTGTGAGTCTGGCCCGCTGCGCACGTCATTCTTGCGGTGAGTGCCTGGTGTGAGGATGGACGACAATGCACGTAGCCCAAGAAATCGGACTTCCGGACGGCAAGGGTGGCCGCGTGAGGACCTATCGCGTCCGCGACGTTGCCGAGATGCTGAGCCTGTCACCTTCAACGGTCCGTGAGATGTGCGCCGACGGCCGGCTCAAGGCGGTCAAGTATCCCGGCCGGCGAGGTCCTACGAAGCTCGGCGACTGGCACGTTTTCGAGGCTTCGGTTTGCCGGTTGCTCGGGACCGATGCTTCGTCTGTCCGGCCTTCGACGCGCGACGTGGAGCGGCGGGTGGCGCGGCGCGCGGCTGGGAAGCTGACCGGACGGGGGCTGCGGAAGCTGTTCAAGTGACTGGCGAGGGTTCAAGTATGGCGAACGACGGCAACGAGAGTGCGAAGCGGAAAGTCACGCGCGCGGATTTGGATGAAGTGCGGAAGAGCATGGCGTTGATCTCGCCAGAGATTGACCAGTTGCTTGCGGCGTGGCACGAACACCTGGAACTCGCCGTAGTCGAAGACATGGCCGAACTCGGGTACGCGGCGGCCGCTGAGAAGCACGGAGCGGCGTACACACGCGCACAGTTGGGACTGTTGTGTGGGCTTGGGATGGCGCTTCGTGCTCAGCGCCTTGGAATGCGAGCCCTGGATACCATGGAGAATGACCTTGACGACGAGGGCTGACAAATGGCACGACCAGCGAACCCCGAACCCCGGTTGAAACGCGGCTACTGGACCGTCCGCATTGCGGGCAGGGATTATCATCTCGGGAAGGATCGACGCGCGGCGTTCGCGAAGTTCCACAAGCTCATGGCGCGGCACCTGGACCCCGTGGCGGCTGACCGGCCCGAGCAGGTTGCGGGCGTGATCGAGCGGTGGCTGCGGTTGCATCCGTCGCCGAAAAACGAGACGTGGGTACGTCCGTTCGCGAGAGACTTCGGACAGGTGTGCCTCACCGACGTGACGCCCGATCTGCTGCACAACTTCCACGACGTGCTGCTCGCGGCCCGGTACCGGCAAAAGGATTTCAGCGGCCGTCCGTGTGGCAAGGCGCGACCGTACGCGCAAGAGACGATCAGGAACTACACGCGGACGGCGGTGTCGATCATGCGGCTGGCGGCTCGGCGCGGTTGGTGTGCCATGCCGGAAGTTCCCGACGTGAAGAAACCCCGCTGGCAGGATCGGCACGTCGAGCAAGATAAGCTGTGGGCGGTGCTCGACGCCCTGCCGGAGCGGGCCGGGCGGTTGCTGCGGTTCGTTGCGGCTGCTGGTTGCCGGGTATCGGAAGGGCGTCTACTGCGATGGGAGCACGTCCAGCTTGCCCGCAAGGCGTGCGTCCTACCGCGCCACAAGACGGCCGACGCAACCGGGGAGCCCCGGATCATTCGGCTGACAGACGACGCCCTGAACGTGCTAGCTGAATTGGAGCCGGGCGACGGCTACGTATTCCTCAACCGGTTCGGCAAGCCGTACACGTTGAGCGGGTTGCGGTCGATCCTGAAACGGCACGGCCACATAACGCCCGACCAGTTGCGGCCGTCGTTTGCCCAGACGGCGATCGACGCGGGCGCGGCACCGGAGACCGTGACGCGGCTGCTAGGACATAAAACGTCGAGCATGGTGTGGACGTATGCCACGATCCGGGAAGACCGACTTGACGAAGCGGCCCGGTCGTTACGTGTCCGTCCAGCGGCGGCGGCGGCCGGATAAAGGGGGAAAACCCCGGATTCAGGGGTAAACGGATAAACGGGTACGGTTTACAGGAATTGTAAGTCGTGCCCGTTTCGCTACTTACAATGGGCGTTACAGGACTCGAACCTGTGACCTCATCCGTGTGAAGGATGCGCGCTAACCAGCTGCGCCAAACGCCCGGGTGCGGATTGCCGCGGACGACATATCCTAATCCATCATTGTGACCGC
>SDBV01006003.1_pt1 | contig 16964 bp, 12 predicted proteins | sample 2277081 | NCBI WGS metagenome assembly SDBV01 (sample SAMN10402039, study PRJNA504765) | marine sediment metagenome | isolation source: marine sediment core GS10_PC15, 223 cmbsf | place: Arctic Ocean: Southern Knipovich Ridge | collected 2010 | reverse complement strand
GCAACCTAGTCCCTTGAGCCACAAGAACTTAATCATGCTAGCATTTACCGCTTCCTGCCTGACATCTTGAAAAAATTACTCAAGAAAACCTGGGTAAACCTAAGGTGCTTGCACCCACCCTACCTTCCACTAGGAAGGCTCTGCCAACAATTCCTCTTGGAGTTTTGCGATTTCGATCGGCTGGCCGCGCTGCACGCTCTGGAGCGTCGCCAGGCTGACCAGCGTGGTGGCGATGAGAGACTGGACGTCGATGGGCATTTCCGTGCCGGTTCGCAGCGCGCCGACAAAGGCCGCCACTTCGGCGGCGTGGCCCTTGTCGGCCTTCACTAATTTGCGTCGTTGGGGACGTTTGCCTTGGCCGTAGAGCTGCAATTGGCGGAAGTCTTCCAAGACCGCCGCGCATCCGCCGGCAAACGCCTCGATGCGCTCCTTGCTGTAGGAAGGCGGCCCGACGCTGGTGTAGGCGAGTTGACAGACCGACCCGTCGGCGTAGGTCACCGTAACCACCGCGTCGTCGATGGATTGGGCCGGCGCGGCCGCATGGACCGTTTCCGGAGCGGCGCCGGTGAGGTAGGCGAAGAAATCGAAGAAATGGCAGGCTTCGCCCAGGATCCTTCCCCCCTCGGCGGGATCGGAAATCCAGTGCTCGGCGGGCGCCGGCCCGGCGTTGCACCGATACTGCACGGTCAGCGGTCCCCGACCTTCCAGAAATCGCTTCATCTCCAGGGCAAACGGAGAGAACCGGCGATTGAAGCCGACCATCAGGCCGTGCGGGTTCGCCTGCCGTGCGTCGTAGACCTGCCGAAGCTGTTCGAGTGTGATGGCCAACGGCTTCTCGACGAACACCGACTTACCCGCCGCCAAGGCGCGGCATACTCCGTCGGCGTGTTGCGAGTGGGGCGTAAGGATGAAGATCGCATCGGTTTGATCGTCTTCGTAGAGTTCCTTTTCGGCCGACGCGCAGAACTCGAACCCGAACTTCTTGCCGGCCAGCCGGGCGGCGATGCCCGACGCGTCGACGACTCCCCGCAGCCGGGCGTCGGGTTGCTTGGCCAGGTTGGGCAGATGGAACGAGCGGGCGAACCCTCCCGCCCCGATGAAGGAAACGCCCACCTGCCCGGTCGACTTGCGGCCGGCCGCGGCGGGCAATTCGATTCGCGAGGTTTCGCCTTGGCCTTGGCCTTCCTCCGGCTCGGGGTACGTCAACACCACACCGAGAAAAGGTTCGCTGTTGGTGAGGATCATCTCGAAAGCCGTTTCAGCTCGCTCGATCGGGAAGCGGTGGGTGGTGCACACCTTGGGGCGCACGCTGCCGGCGGCCACCAGGTCCAGAAACGCCTCGAGGTTGCGGTTCTCGGTCCAGGGGACGTGGCCCACGGGATAGTCGTGGCCGTATTGCTCGTACTGAGGATCGTAGCGGCCGGGACCGTAGGAGCGCGACACGATGAACGTCAGCTCTTTCTTGAAATAGGGCGTCCGCGGGATATCCATCCCGGTCACGCCGACCATGATCACGCGGGCCCGGTCCCGGGCCAGTCGGGCGGCCTGCTCGACGGGGGCATTGCTGGACGTTGCGGCGGTGATCAGGATCGCGTCGGCGCCTCGGCCCCGCGTAAACCGGAGCACCTCGGCCTCCGTGCGATCCGGCTCGATCACGGTGGCCAGATCGGCGCCGTTGGCGGCCGCCAACTCGACGCGATCCGCGGCAAGATCCAGGGCCACCACACGGCATCCGGCGGCCCCCAGCAATTGGACGGTAAGCTGTCCGATCAGCCCCAGGCCGAGTACCACGGCGGTTGCTCCGACGCGGACGTCGGCGTTGCGGATCCCTTGCAGGGCGATGCTTCCGACGGTCGAATAAGCGGCCGACTCGGCATCGACTCCGTGGGGCACGGGGACCGCGAGCAACCGGGGAACGTAGTTGACTTGGGCATGGCTGGCGTATCCGGCTCCCGCGCAGGCCACGAGTTGTCCCACCTGGAACTGCGGCGCCCGGCTGCCGACCTGCATCACGTCGCCACAGGCGCTGTATCCCATCGGCACGTCGCTGTCGAGGCGGTCGCGGACGGCCTGGAACGTGGCCAGGAAGCCGTCGCGGCGGAGTTTGTCGAGCACCTTGCGGACCAGATCGGGTCTTGCCCGGGCCTTACCCACCAGGCTCTTCTTGGACAACTCCACCATCATCCGCTCAGTACCCGCCGAAATCAGCGAGGTACGGTTGCGCACCAGAATTCCCTCGTGGCGCAACATCGGGACGGGAACGTCGACCACGTTGATGTTACCGTCTTTGAGGTTTTGAATGACTTGTTTCATGCGAGTGTATTCCTGTCGGCGATTTTTCCTATCGGCTATTCCGATCCGGTACGACCCGCTATTCTCGTTTGGGTTTCCTCGCCCGAATCACCAGATAGGCGCCCATGAAGGCGTCAAACGTGGAGGCTTCTTTGAGATAGAAGAAGTCCGTCCACTTTCTGGGGGAGAGGTACGTACTGAGTTTCACGGCCAAGGCCAAAGGCGCCAGCAGCAAGTTGGCCTTGGCATAGTGGGTGGCGCGGATGCACTCCACCTCCATTCCCACCGCCTCCAGCGCGCTGAGCAGGTTGGCCAGCGTCAGTCCGTAGCGGAACACGGCGGCGGGCGTTTCGGCGGCGGGCGAAAAGGCTTGCGGGGGACCGACGATCGTCCAACTCGGCGAGGCCGTGATCATGTTGAGCACTCGGCGGCGGATGTCCCCATGGTTCGGGATACTCACGATCAGATGTCCTCCCGGCTTGACGACGCGTACCAGCTCACCAACCGCGCGGCCGCGAGCCCAGACCCGCTGCAACCCGTTCAGACACGTCACCGCGTCGAAGCGGTCGTCTTCGTAACCGAGGCGATCGTTGAGATCCCCAAAATCGCAGGCAATCTCGGGGACCTTGAAAACCTCCGGACAGATGTCACAGCAGGCCACGTCCAACCCGTCCTCGAGCAGCAGCTTTGCCAGCGGGCCTTCTCCGGCCGGACAGTCCAGCACGCGGTTTGCCCCCAGCCGGCGGATCATCTTCCGGACGATCTCAAAAACGTTTTGCGGTGATCCAATCCGCTCTGGTTCGGTCGTTTCCGGGGTCATCACGGTTCCTTGATCTTGCCAGGTGGTCATCAATGTCGGTCGTTGGTCCGAAGGACAGGCAGTCAACAGTAGTCTTGCCGCTGAAGCATCGGCTTCATGATCGGCAGAATCGTTTCCCATTGCTGATCGGTCAGGGGCGGCGCCTGGGAGTCGAATTCCGGTTCGACGATGTCCGCGGCGGCCGCCATCATTGGCCGGGGGTCGCCCAGTTCGCAAAACTCGGCGATTCCCGCGGCCTCGGTCGTGGGGTCCGCCAGCAGCGTCTCGTAGCGCACGCGAAGCACCCGGTGGGAAGGGAAATCGGCCAGCGCGTCCTCCGCCATCCGAACCATGGTGGCCCATTGGTAGGCCACCGTTTCCAGCACGGAATGCGTCCTGGCGAACTCCCGTTGTCCCGGAACGGTAGGCCCGCAGCTTGCCTTGGGAAAACCCATGCGATTGCGACAGTAGTTTCGAATCCATCTCAGCGCGGATCGTGGAAGCGAGGCCAGCCGCAGGTTGTGCCGGCGCGAGCTGCTCAAACGCCGCTGGAGGATTCCCGAGACGGAGTCGGCGCTGGTCCAATACTCATACATCCGGGCGACGTTGTCCCGGCCATGGCGGAGGACGTAGATGATGCGGGCTTCGGGCAACACCTTGATGCTGAAGGGGAGTCGGATCGCGTGGTGGGCCAGGTCGTCGACGTAGCGCGTGCCGCCGAGCTTCTCGACGTACTTCTGCAATCGCGTCCGGATCCGGCGGACGAGCTCGGGGGTCGCCTCCGCCGCCGTGCGCGCGTCGTCGGTGAAGTCGGACATCCCGGTGTTCCAGATCATGAACGGTTCGTGGCCTCCGGCGATCTCCGGAAGCGAGTTCAGGATCCGTTTGACCAGGGTCTTGCCGCTCCGGCAGGCTCCGACGATCATGATGGGGCGATCAAAAGGCAAGGTGGGGTTCCTGAGCTGTCCTTTGGGCGTCATCTCTGAAGCATTTGTTGGTGAACCCGTTCGAGGTCCAGCATCAGCCGGCAGCTTCGCTCGACGGACCGGATGGAATCGCCCTGCTCGCCGGCTACGATCTTTCGGTAGATCGTGGTGTACATGAATTTGTAGCGGCGGGGCTTGTTGATTCGTTTCCTTCGCACGATTCCATGCCTGTTTTCGGCGACGTATCTGGCCCCGTTTTCCACGGTCACGGTTCCCCCGTGGGCCCTCAGTTCGACGTGCTGCTGCATGCCGATGCGGGGGCTGCCGACGTCGGTCAGGCACATGCCAAACACCGCACCGTTTTCCAGCTCGACGCTGACGTGCAGGTCTCCGTTTCCACCCTTCCAGAGGTCGTATCTGGCGACGGCGGCAAACGCGTTGATGAAGAGAAAGTGGTCGAGCCAGTGACAGCCGTTGCTGATCAGACGGCTACCCGAATTGACCCAATTGTACCAATGTCTCCGCGGCAAGGGGGTTTCGAAGACGATGCAGTGGTAGTGTACCGGTTGGCCGGCGGAGAGTTGCAAGTCGCGGCGGGCCAACTGCCAAAGAACATTATACCGCATCTGAAAACACGCGAAGAACCGTCCCGGGTGGTCCCGCATGGCCGCCAGCAGCCGATCCAACTGGTCGGGGGTGGTCACCAGGGGCTTTTCGACCACCGTGTAGGCACCGCTTCGCAAGGCGTGCACGGCCAGGTCCGCGTGGGTATGGTGATATCCGTTGATCAGGTAGACCTGGTAGTCTTCTGCTTCGCGCACCTGGGAGCAGCTATCATAAGCGACCGAAGGGTTGCGACGGGCGCCGATCTGCGTGGGATCGATCTCATGGACGCAGTCCACGCGAATCCGCGGATGGAGGTTCCGAATCACGTTGATTTTGGCGTAATGACCCAGGCCGAAGATCACGGCACTCAAATCACCGGCGCCGGTACGGGCCGGTTCCACGCGTTCGGTAACGGGCGTGGGCCGCCCCAGCGGCAGCAGGCGAGCCCTTGCGGTGTCCAGTTGCTGGAACTCCTGCCGTGCCCACGGCAGCAGTCGGGACGCGGAAGCGGGCAGCGGTCGTCCGGCGAACCTGCTCCACCCCGCCACTTCCGTCCAGTCGGCCGCCGCCTGGGGATCGCAGTCTTCGAACAGGTAGATGCCGCCGGCGGCGGAAAAGCGCTCATAGAGCCCGGTGGGTATTTCGGCGGTGCACGGGCCGGGCAGGACCAGGCGTTCCAGGCATTCGGGATGGCACGGTGCAACGAACACCACGGGTGAACCTCTGGTGTAGCCGAACTCTTCGCCGCCCTCGACGACCTCCCCGATTCCCACGGCCAACACGCGACGGTCGCGTAACGACTCCCTCAATCGGGACCGGATTTTGGACAACACCGTGACGATCCCCACCTCGCGCAAGTAATTGAAAACGCGGCGGAGACTTCTCGGCTGTTGCAAGTACACGTCGTTGAGGCGCTCCAGCGTCCACCACGCCTTGGTGGCGATCCGCACCTCATCGTCGGACCGATGGTAATCCAGATACCCGTCGCTCCAGCTCTTCCCAAGGATATGCAAACCGTTACCTCATCATCACGCAATTGCTCACGGGGCGGGCTGCACTTCGCTGACCCAAAACCGGTTCAGCGCGAGGCTGCCGAAAGGGAGGAGGACCCTCGTTGCGAGACTATACCGGCGAACTCCTCCAGCATCGGGACGACGGCGCGGGCGAGACGATCCTCGGCGTAACAGCTCGTCGCTCGTCGGCGCGCGCTACTTCCGACCCGCAAAGCCAACTCCTGGTTCTCAAACAAGTTCAACACCTGCGCGGCCATGGCCTCGATGTCCGGGCAGACAAAGAAATCCTCGCGGTCGGCGCCCTCGACGCCCTCGATTCCCGTGGGGGTGGTCACCAGCGCCTTGCCGGCGAGCATGGCCACAATGCTCTTCAGTTTCACCCCCGACCCGATCTGTTGAGGATTGATGAAAACCAGCCCCTTTTCCAGAAGCTCGCGGTCGTCGGGAATGAAACCCAACGCCTCGACTCCCTGATCGGGTTGGGCGAAGCGTTCCGTGCCGCCGCCGGCCAGGATGAAACGTGCCTGGGGCACTTTGGCTCGGATCGCGGGCCAGGCGCGATCGATGAACTCGATCAACGCGATCGCCTTGCGCTGGTCGGTCGAGCCGATGTGAATCACCGTCAACGGATCGCCGGGCTTCACCGCAGCGTAGCGCTCGGTGTTCAAGCTGACTCCCAGCACGCCGTGCGATTGCACACCGAGCCGGCTCTTGTACTCCTGCGTATCGTTCCCGCTGATTACCCAGAGCCGGTGGGATAGATCACAGACCTGGCGCTCGAAGCGCCTGATCTTGCCCAGTTCGATTCGCCAGCAAAGCCTTTCCGCCGCCGAGCCCTGGCGGTGGCATCCGTCAAACCCCTTGATCAGTACGTTGTGGCTCCGCTGCGCCACGGCCACGTCGGCCAACTCCTTGCGGATCGCCGGCAGCGAACAGGCGGTAGGAACGTCCTCGTAAACGATCGCCACGCCGTGGCCGCGCTTGCTGGCCTCGTTATGAATGCGGCGCACGGCGGCGCGCACGCGAGCGTTGGCGGGCGTGAAGCGCATGCAGAGAGCCGGAAAACGCCGGGGCAGGCTTAGCAGAAAGCAAAACCACTTCGATCGCACCGGAACCGGAATATGAGTCCAATCGATCGGCAAACCTTTCCACCGGTCCGCCTCGGTGAATTCCCGGCGGACCAGTCCGAGGAAATGCACGCGCCGGAAGACCTTCACGAGCTGCCGCAGGCTGGCTTCTACGGCAATCCCATAGCCGTCGCCTTCCGCCGGCCAGCTCGGCGAGATCAGGATGACTTCCGCGTGTTTCGGTTTTTCTACCATCTGCCGAACTCTTGCACTATTCTACGACACCGGCGCGTCTGAAGCTGCGTCCCAAGAGAAGCCGACGGCGCAGCGCGCTAAACCGCACCAGCCGCATCACGCGTCGCTTCTGGTCGAGAGCCATTTCGGGGAGGCGATCGCAAAGCCCGATGCCCAAGGCCATCATGACCGTCATCGAGGACGGCATCAGGGTCTGTGACGCCGCCAGTCCGTCGAGCATGGCCGCCCCAATCAGGCTCAGCGGCAGGATCGCCAGCGTGGAAATCCGGGGCTGGCGGCGGACGAAGTTGTACATGCGCAAGGCGTGGTAGGTCAGGACGGCCAAGGTCGTCAGAAACAGGGCCACGCCTAAAGCCCCCATCTCGACGGCCACTTGCAGAAACACGTTGTGCATCGTGGCCGAAGCCGTCGTCAGACGTCCCTCAAGGAAGATCCAACCGTGACCAAAAAGGGGTTTCTCCAGGAACAGGTTCCACGCGTGGGGCCAGATTCTCCCGCGGGTGAACTCGGTCGACATGAGTCGTTCCACCCGGACGTCGGCGTCGACGAACTCAAGCACGATGAACGCCACACTCACCGCGAAGACGGGTACCATTATGGCGCGCAGCCGGCGTCCGCTCTGCGGCAGCAGTTGAATCATCAGGCCCAGCACGACCGCCGCCGTCGATCCCCGGCTGCCCGTCATCATGATCAGCAACGCAAGCACCGCGCAACACACGTACGCGACCGGCTTCCAGAATCGGGAGCGGTCGTTCAAGGCAAGGTAAGAGGACAGCAGGATCAAGGGTGCCAGGTTCGAGGCAATTCGCGTCGGCAGCACGCCCGCGATGTGCATTCGCCCCCAAGCCAGGAAGTCTTGCGGATTCGCGAGGAAAATCGTTAGCACGAAGGTGGCCATCAAACCTCCGGCGACCGCCAGCAGACGAAAGCCGTTGAGCAGTTGCCTTGGATTGGCCGCGGTATGGGCCAGGGAAAGACCGACCAGCACGACCAGCACGACCTGGCCTTTGTACATGAACGCGCGGTGCGGCAGCGGACACCAGCTTCCCGCCAGAAGGTACGCCAAGACAAACGCCAGCCACACCAGCGTCGCGGGGCAAAGGGTTCGGTGTCGATACTTGAAGAAAGCCACCAGGACCGCCAAGACCAGCGCGTAACCCCGCACAAACTTGATGGCCATCCCGATGGCAAGCTTCGGAGCGGCGGAGAACGGCGCCAACACCATGATCACCGCCACCAGTATGTAGAGCGGGTTGACCCACCGCGAGGCCACCAACAGCACGACGTGGGCCGCGATCGCGCCAAACAGCAGGCCCATCATCTCGGCAGTCGACAGTTCAGGAATCATCTACACTACTCCGCCGTTAGGGTTTCCATCTCCGGCCGTACATGCGCTCTCGTATCATGATACCAAAGAATCGAACAAACACGCAAGCTGCCGCGTCAACTCTTGTCGTTCATACCGCGCGACTACTTGTTCTTCCAGATCAACTCCCAACGTCTGGGCCATCTTCTTCTCCACCAACTCCTCCAGCAACGACTTGATCGCGCCGACGTCGCACGGATCGACGCACCAGCCGGCGCGGGCCTGCTTTACCAGGTCTCGGGCGTCCCCTTCGGGAACGGCGGCCAAGATCGGCCTTTTGGCGGCCATGTATTCGAAAATCTTGCCGCTGTAGTTGGGGCTCCGCGTCCCGTCGGTCGACCGCTTCATGGGCAGAAACAGCACGTCGGATTCCATCAGCAGGCGGATGCTCTCGGCGTGGGGAAGATAGCCAAGCACCGAAACCGCGTCCTGAAGCCCGAGCTCTCGAACCAGATCCTCGTTCCGCTCGCCGAAGATTCCCGCAAACGACAGCGAAATCTTGTCTTCCAACTCGGGACGCTCGTCCAAAAGGGCCCGAACGGCCCGCAAAAGATAACCGGGCGAATGCGTCGAGAGGTCCGTAAAGGAATGACGAAACGTGATCCGCGACATCCAGAACCTGGTCAGCGGCCCGCGGCTGCCCCGAATCGTGAACCGGTCGTGGTCCATCAGCCTGCCGGTAAACCCGATCCGCAGCTTCGAGCTCGTCGGGGCCCCGTTGCCGCAGGCGGCGAAGTCCGCCGCATCGAAGCCGTTCGTGATCACATGAACCTTGCCCGCCTGCTGCGGATACCTGGCAACCATGAGCTGTTTCATGGTAGGGGTCACCACCACGACCGCGTCCGCCGCTTCAACGACTCGGCGCTCCTGGCGCGCCTCGATCCGGTAATGCAGCTTGGTGGACCAGAACCTGCCGGGATCGTCGGCCCACGGATCGCGGAAGTCCACCACCCAAGGGACGCCGAGTATCTTCTTCAGCTTCCGGCCCAACAGCCCGCTGCTGAACGGGGAAACCGAAGTGTAGATAACGTCGATGGGATACGCTTCGGCGATCTGCACGGCCATCCGCTTCGCCTGGGGTAACCATGCCAGCACGTTGCGATCCGGCAAAAAGCAAAACTTCAGCAGGCGACGCAGCAACTCGATCTTGTCCGGTAATCGTATCAGCAGGTGCTCGGCGCCGCGACACGAAAAGACCGTCGCTTGCCGGACGTCCTCCAACAGGCTGTGGTCGATGCTCCGCGTGAGGGCGTCGATCTCCTTCTCGGCGGCCGTCAACACCAGCGGCCGGTAGCCGAAATCGGGAAGATACTTGACAAACTTCGCACTCCGCTGCACCCCCGATTCCCCGCGCGGCGGAAACTCGTAGGCCACAAACAGGACGTTCTTGTCTGGGCTATTATCTGTGATGGGTTCTGGCGTCATGGCGTGCTGAGGATTTGTACGATTTGCTCGGCCGAACGTCCGTTTCCATACAGCAACGGACGCGCACTCTTGCCGTCGGTTCGGTGTTGCTCGACGGCGGCCACGATCTGCTGCGGATCGGCCCCTACCAACCGGTTCCAGCCGACCTGAACGGTTTCCACCCACTCCGTCTCGTCTCGCAGCGTCACGCAAGGAACGCCCAGGTAATAGGCCTCTTTCTGCATCCCGCCGGAATCGGTCAGAACGAATGCAGCGTTTTGCTGCAATTGAAGCATGTCCAGGTAGCTGACCGGGTCGATCACCACCAGCCGACTACGATCGTTCGAAGAGACCGGCGGACTGTCGAACTGCACGTTCAATTCGTGTTGCTCGATGGCGGCCCGAGTCCGCGGGTGCAACGGCAGGACCACGGGATACGGGATGCGGCGGAGCCCCTCGAAGATATCGGCCAGGCGGGCGGCCACCTTGGTGTTGCCCGCCCGATGCACCGTAGCCACGCAATACTCCCCCGGCCGGACGCCGAGTTCCTGCAAGATCTTCGAACGTTCTCGTGCCCGCGGGCCGAAACGGCGGATACAGTCGGCCATGATGTCGCCCACGTCGTACACTCCGTCGGTCACGCCTTCGGCGGCCAATTGGTCCACGGCGGTCTGCGAAGGCGCGAACAGCCATCGCGACAGGCGATCGGTCACAATGCGATTGATCTCTTCCGGCATCCGGCGGTTGAAACTCCGCAGCCCCGCCTCGACGTGGGCCACCGGGATCTGCATCTTTGCCGCGGCCAACGCCCCGGCCAGCGTCGAGTTCGTGTCGCCGTAGACGATCACGGCGTCGGGTTCAGCCTCCTCGAGGACCTCCTCAATCCGTTGCAGCATGGTGGCGGTTTGGGCGCCGTGGGGTCCGGATCCCACCCCTAATTGCCGGTCGGGGGCCGGTATATCCAATTCGTGAAAGAAAACTGCCGACATATTCTCATCGTAGTGTTGGCCGGTGTGGACCAACAACTCCGTATGCTCCCGGCGGAGTTCCTTACTCAAAGGAGCCGCTTTGATGAACTGAGGCCGGGCGCCGACAATCGTCACAAAACGCATTAGCTTACTTCCGTAATCGTGGCTCGCGCCATGGTCCGAAGACAACGCACACACCGCCGTCCCGGGGAACACAGGGCACCTTTTTCCCCGCCGTCCTGGGCAGTGCTGCAAATCGAGTACCCTTGGGACGGGCAAATCGATCGATCATCGGGTCAAAACGGTATCGCCGTTTCTGCGGCCTCTTTGGGCACCGCAAGCGAAGCCACGGCAGGAAACCGTTACTGGCGTGGGTGACTGCACGCAACATGGCGTTTTCATTTCGACACGCTGCGATCCGCCCCCGACTCGAAGGTTCACCCCCCAACCGGTGGTTGTCATGGGCGGTGGATCGCAGGACGGATCGCACCACTGGCGTGCGGAACGGATCGGAAAAGTCTTGTCACCGTATGCCGCCAACGTGTTGCAGGTGCCCCCCACACTACGCGCAACTTCGATATCTACCAGGATCTATTATCGCAAATGACTGCCCGTGAGTGCAACCCACCCATACGGACTGGTTTATGCCCTCTTTGCAGAGTGCCAGGAATCCATTTTTTGAGTACTCGGGAAGTTACGGAATCAAATCCGTGGTTGTCCTGAGTCCGTTGGGGGGTGCTTGACACGGCGTTTCCCCCCAGGGATTCAGGGCAACCACGGATTGGTCCCCCAACAGCGAGACAATCAGTTTCGCGAGCGTTTCGGCCGCCCGACCTTCGGCCATGGGCCCGGCGTGACGTTCGAGAAACCTTTGTCGTCCTGCCTCCAACTCGTGTTGGGCCTGCTGGGAAAACGCGCGAGCCATGGCCGCATGGAGCTTCTCCTCCGATCCAGCCCCCAGCGACCCCCCATTGGCCACGTACGGATAGCGGTCCGTCTCGTCGGACAAGTTGACGCAGATCGTCATGCGGCCCAGTAGGATCGCCTCGAAAATCGTCGTCGACGACCCGCTGACCAAGACGTCACAGGCCGCCAACAGCTCGGCAAACCGGTCGCGAAAGAACCGCACGTTTTCCGCGCCGACTTGCCGGGCGATCCCGCGGTAAACGTCCAACGGCACGTCGACCGGGTGCGTCTTCAAGCACACCAGGTAATCCTCATGGTCCTTGGCCGCCTCGAAGATCGCCTTGGCCACCTTCTGAAACCACGGATAGAATTGGGTGGCCACCAACACGATTCGCTTCTGCTGCGGCAACCCCAAGTTTCTCCGTGCGGCGGCGGCGTCCGGTGGTTGCTTGACGAGGTAATCGAACCGCGGTTCGGCGGCCAGCCAGACCCGATCGGCCGGAAAGGCCCCGTGGACTGACACCGTCTGTTTGGCGTGCTGACCATAGGCGGCGAAGTAGTCGGGGGCCGGCGCACCTTCCAATTGTCCCGGCGGGAGCGTGTAGATCAGGTGCATCGGGAAGATCGTTCCGTGCTGCATGCCGATCGAGGGGATACCCAGCCGGCGGGCGGCCGCGATATGGAGCATCCCAATCGGGTACATCTCTTCGGTGAGCACCAGGGCTTTCAGGTTGCCCACCACACGGAGCGACTTGACGATGCACGCCACCGCGTGCGACCACTCGGCTAGTTGGCCGATCGCGCGACGCAGCAGCGGCACGTAGAGATGGCAAACGTCTGCACCGGCAAAGACCAACGACTGCCTGAAGGCGGCGCTCCGTTCCAGGCGAGCGTAGCGGAACGTGGCGGCAAGCTGAGCAGGGACCGAGCGGAGCCACGCACCGCAGGCGAGGTGACTTTCCGCCAGCGGTACGGCGCGCTCGACGCGGCGCAGCAGCCGCCAGTCGGTGACGTGCCGACGGAGCACGTGATACCAGTATCGCACGCTGAGCCGCCTTCGCCACCGCCGGGCCGGAACATCGAATACCCTTCCAAGGTTTCGTCCCAGGTACCGGCATCGCAGCTCGGCGTCCGTTCTACCCAGCGCGTCCCAGAGTTCGCGCCAGCGGCCCAACACGACCCGGCCTTGGTCGATTCGGTAATCGATCCAGGGTGAGGCAAAGACGACGGCCGGTGTCTTGCGTTGTCGGCAGGTTTCTCGTGGGGTTCTTGCCAGCAGTCGCACGCATGCCGCCCGGCTCAGGATCCACCACGGAAACCAGACCAACGAGACAAATGATCCAAGCAGCCAGAGGAGTTGGCCGCCGCAAGGGTTCGGCCGTGGATTGGCCGAATCGGGCAGGAACTCGTACGGGCAACCTTCGCGACAGCTCCGCGAGGCCAATGATCGGGCCAGGCCGGCCTGTCGCGTTTGAATCAGGATCCGTGTGGGCGAAAGGGACCGGATCGCCCGGTCGCAGATCCACAGGGTCCTCAGCTTCGGGAAGATGCCTATGTCGGGATGTCGCTCGATGCCCGGGCCGGTCCACCAGAGGGAGTAACCGTCGGGCCGGCGAAACATTTGCTCGAAACTCTTTTCCTTCAGAAGCGGCTGGCGAGGCCAGGCGTCGACCAGCGCCAGGAAGTCGCTCCGCAGGGCCTCTTCATCGAGCAGTTCGGCGAGCGGCAGCCGCCGCCAGGATTCCGGAAGGGGCTCGTCCTGGGCGTCCGGGTCAAGGCAAAGGACCGACACGGGGTCGTCGGCGTATCGCTGCTTTGCCCAACTCAGCGCTTGTCCCGGCCGGTCGGTAATGATCAAGAGGATGTTTTCGGTCGGACCACTCATGCTCACTGCACGTTCCTGTCCGTGATCGCACGGAGCCTTCTGAAAACGAAGTTTTTTGCCCGCCGACATTCGGCCGTGCTGATCACACGCAGTCCCCAAAGCGCAGGCACGAACGCCGCCAGCAGAAGCGTCTTGAAGAGGATGGCTTGCAAGACGATCGACCAGGCGCCGGCGCCGTCGCTGTGCGGCGGCGGCGAAAGCCAATGGTCGAGGATCGCCAGCGCGCCGGCACACGCGAGGATGCGCAGGATGGCCGTTACGTGCCAGGGGAGGCGATAAAGGTAAACGCTGGCAGCGGCGGCGACCACGACTCGGGAGGCGAAGCACCCGACCATGGCCCAGGCCGCCCCTTGGATACCGAACGGTGGAATCAAAACGAAGCACAGAATAATATTGACGACCACGGAGGAAACCGTGGCGGTGGCCAACCAAAGCCCGCCACCGAAGAAAAAGACCGGCTGGGAAACGATCATGTAGAGTCCCTGGAACATCCACGCCAGCGTGAGAATCAACACGACCTCGGCTGCCCGATGGTACTGCGACTCGGTGAGGATCGTGATCGCCATGGGGGAAAACAGGGCCACCGTGAGCGTCAGGCCGGCGATGACGATCACCAGCAGTGTATAGAGACGACTTTGTTGCCGTTTTGCTTCCCGGCTTCCGTCGGTCATCAGTCTGGCCAGCGTAGGATAGGCCGCGTTGCCGAACGAGACCAGGGACATCTGGATGAGTTGTGGAAACATGGCGGCTACGGCATAGATTCCCAGGGCGTTGGAGTCGACCAGTTTGTTCAACAACCATGCATTCAGTACTACTGCCAGGAGGCCGGAGAAACTGTGCGGCACGAACGTTAGGCCGGTGTGCAGCGCCGAGCGAAACAGGGCGCGGTCGAATCGGCCCGACCCCCAACGCCACACAATCCAAAAGCAAACCGCCGCGACGATCAGTTGGGCCAGGAAGATAGTCCCCTGGCGTCCGACGCCTTGCCATCTCAAGGCGGTCACGGCCACCACGCCCAGACCGGCTTGCAAGAAGAACCGGCAGAACGAGATCCCCACCGAAATCCCCGCCCGTTCCAACAATTGTGCCAGGCCCATCGACAACTGCACCAGCGACACGCCAAGACACGCCCAGACAATCATCAGCCACAACCCGAATACGCAGGGGCGACTCAACGGTTGTCCTTTCTGGTCTACCAGATTCGGCAACAGCACTTCGGCCAGCCAGATTCCCGCTACCGAGAGCAGCGAGCAGATCACCACGGCTTGGACCACCTGGCCCAGCAGGATGGTCCGCACCAATCTGGGCCGGAGCGTCTTCTCGACGCGGAAGTACTGCATCTTCAGCGCGGCCCATAGCCCCAACTGAACCAAGATCGCCATGGGGGCCGTCACCCGGGCCGCCAGCGAAACGATTCCCATTTGGGTGGGCTTCAGGTAGTACGTGAAGACCGGCAGCAGGAGGAACTGGATGGCCAGTGGGGCGACCGTACCCAGCGTGTACAACGTGGTGAGCTTGCCGATCTTCAGTGCACTTCTGGAGAGGCTCACTCCCTCTTCGTCGGGCGCCAACGGATCGTCCGTCGCAGAGGTCATCGATCAGCCCACCAGCTCCAAGAGTTTGTCAAAATGCCTGAGGTGATGGTGGCAAGGTGCGCCTTGCTCGCAATTGTAGGCCACCGCCGTGAGGCCGGCCCGCGTCGCGCCCTCCAGCTCCTCGTCGTCGTGGCCGACGAAGATGGTTTCGATCGCAGTCACGTTCAGCCCGGCCATGGCCGCCGCGTACGCCCGGGGATCCGGCTTGACGTAACCGACGTCGACGCTGGTGAGCACCGCATCAAAGCAATCTTCGATGCCCAGATCGGCCAAGCGGCGGCGGACGCGGGCTTCACGGCTCTCGGTATCGGAGAGGACCGCCAGCTTGAGGCCCATCGCCTTCAATTGCGCCAAGGTCTCGGCCACACCGTCGAACAGTGTCCGCTTTTCGATGCCGTCCGCTTTTTGCCGGGCGAAAGCGACGGCCCGATCGACGGCGTCGTCTGTCAGGGACAAGTCGGCCATGAACTCACGAAACGCCTCCCAGTACTCGCGTCGGGCCAGGTAGACGTCGACGAGTTTCGCCTCCCAGCGGCGGCAAAGTTCCGGGTAGTCGATCTGAACCGCGGCACGTTGCAGGTATTGGGTGAGCGATCTCCGCCAGACGGTAGCGTCGAAGAAGATGTCGCCCATGTCGAAAATCACGGCCTGGTAACGCATGGCGAGCTACTCGAAGCCGTCCTCGGACAGTGTCACGTCGGCGGGGACGTCGCGTTTGGCCCGTTTGCCCACGATCCGGCCACGCTCGCTCCACTTCAACCCCGTACCCGGGCTCTTCAGACACAACATCTCCTCGGTGACCACGGTTCCTCGAGGAATCTCCACTTCGGACACCAGCGAGCGGCACAATTTGGCCTTGGCCTCGGCGATGACTTCGGGGATGTGTTTTTGGCCGTTGCCCAGGGCGAGTTCCATGTTTCGGATGTCCCGGACGTAACGGCGCAGTCCGTCGGGCTCCAGGCTGCACCCGTGGTCGGTGCCCTTCATGTGCCGTGCCATGGTAACGTGCTTCTCGACCACGACTGCCCCCAGGGCCGCCGCCGCCACCGGCACCATGATGCCGATGGTGTGATCGCTCATGCCGACCAGCACGTCAAACTCTTTGCGGAGCGTGTGCATCGCGCGAATGTTCACGTCCTTGTACGGCGTGGGATAACTGCTGGTACACTGCAGGAGCACGATCCGGTTATGGTGCTTGCGGACGGTATCGATGGCCTGTTTGATTTCCGCGCTGGAATCCATGCCGCAGGAGAGGATCACCGGCTTGCCGGTCCGGGCTATGTACTGCAACAGGGGAAGATTGGTCAGGTCGCGACTGGCCACCTTGTACAGCGGCACTCCAACCTGCTCCAGGTCATCCACGCTCCGCACGTCACACGCAGTGGCGAAGAAAATCGACCCCTTATCCTCCGCGTACACTTTCAGTTGAGCGTATTGCTGCTGGGATAGTTCCAAGGCTTCCCGGTGTTGCCCGTACGTCTCGCCGAAGCTCTGCGGGCCATAGTACGGCTGTCGGTACATGGCGTCGGTCATCTCGCTTCGGATGTGGCGTTTGCAGAGCTTGACCGCATCGGCCTTGTGGAAAGCGATGTTGTCGATCAGCTCCCGGGCAACGTCCATGTCGCCGTTGTGGTTCTGTCCCACCTCGGCAATCACGAAGCACGGCTGATCGTCGCCGATGAGTCGGTTCGGCGTGACCCGAATGCTCGGCAGCGGCTTGAAGTCGGTGGTTTACGGCAAAAGCGGTTCGATGTTTCCGGGGGATCCATGTTTCAGCGGGATCCATGTTTCCGGGGGGCCCAGGGCTCCGGCCGATAGCGGGCGCCTCCGGGGCAAGACTGGCGGGAGCCAGTAAACTCATTTCAACACCGGGTCGTCGGAT
>SDBV01006002.1_pt1 | contig 16966 bp, 24 predicted proteins | sample 2277081 | NCBI WGS metagenome assembly SDBV01 (sample SAMN10402039, study PRJNA504765) | marine sediment metagenome | isolation source: marine sediment core GS10_PC15, 223 cmbsf | place: Arctic Ocean: Southern Knipovich Ridge | collected 2010 | reverse complement strand
TGCTTTGACAATGAAAGCTGTTGGACAGGCAGCTGAAAAAATGGTTCAGGAAGTTCGGAGACAGTTCAGGAAAATAAAAGGGATTATGGAAGGCAAGGCCAAGCCTGACTATAAAAGATGCGTAAGCATAAGCACCGGAGCTGCACTGCAAAGCATGGTCCTGCCAAGCGCTTTGGCTATACTAACTCCTATTGCTGTAGGAATGTGGAATTTACAGGCATTAGGTGGGTTGCTTGCCGGAACAATTGTAACTGGTTTCTTAATGGCTGTCTTCATGGCAAATGCAGGAGGCGCATGGGATAATGCAAAGAAGTATATTGAAGAGGGTCACTTTGGTGGGAAGGGGTCTGACGCGCATAAAGCAGCTGTAATTGGAGACACTGTTGGTGATCCGATGAAAGATACTTCAGGGCCATCATTGAATATTTTGATTAAGTTGATTACTATTGTTTCGCTGGTGTTTGTGCCGTTGTTTGTTTGAGCAAAAAATATATAAAGTTTAGAAGAAAACCAGTTTTTATGGCAGAATTACCTGATGCAATTTCTTTTGCTGCGGCAAGAGTAGCAAGTCGTAATGTAGATGTAATAAAAGCATTAGTAGAAGAACCAAGAAACATATCCAGACTAGTTGAAGATACTGGAATCAATAGATCAACAATATGTCATCATCTAAGTCAGCTTGAAAAATACGGTATAGTTGGTTCAGACTATAGAGTTATAACTGATCCTTCAGAAGGGGCTAAAGGAAGAGCCGTAAGAGAATACTATTTAATTAAAGAAAAATTAGCAGAAGTACAGCAAACTCTTGCAGATATAACTGATTATTTACGACAAAGTATGGAAAAAGTGCCTTATTAATTGGTTTTTGTGCCGTTGTTTGTTTAGGTGGGTTTTTTGTTTTTTTTTTGTTTTCTTTTTAAGAAAAAGTTTTTATAGAGTTCTGTATTAACCAAGGCAAAAAGGGATGCAATAAACACTCCAAGAGTTCTTGGAGATTTATGGAGATAAAATGGGAAAATTTTTACAAAATACCGGAAAAACTTTAACAAGTATTGTATTAGCAGCAACATTATTTTCATCTGCATGTGGTGTAAAGAGTGATGTATCAAAACCTGATGGTACACCGATTGGATTAAAAGTCTCATCGGGTTATCACCGCGGTAGCGCAATTGCTATGGCAGATATGAATAAAGATGGTCAGATGGACATTTTAGCTGCAAATGCAAAGGGAGAAGTATTTCTTTATATAAAAATAGATGATGGTTATGTGGTATCTACAAGTCCAATATCAACAGTCCCATTCGATTATCACTACGGTAGCGCAATTGCTGCTGGTGATTTTGATGGAGATGGTGATGTAGATATATTAGCAACAGATAAAGATGGTAATATTTACCTTTATGAAAACAAATGAAACGAACAGTTTTAATTGTTATTAAATCTTTTTTCTTTTTTAAAAGCAAAGTTTTTATAGAGTTCTGAGAAAGAAAACAAGTAATGTTTATAGAACTTAGTCTGAAGAAGGTACTGGGCTTGGGTCCTTCCGGGTCATTGGCATATTACAGCAATAAGGTGCACCTAACTGTGATGTGTCAACTTTTTTGCTGCCAGTCATATTCAACATCTCTGTACCGCATCCTAAATATACCTCTATAGTATTGCCATCAAGATCAGCCACAGTTTTCTCTTCCCCATCTTTGCCAGGTCCATTATGCCCGTATCTCATAAAACTGGGTTTTTTACCTTCTTCTGCTGCCGTATAAAAAGCAACTCCGCATATATATCTCTTACCCAGTTGTGCAGGCACCTCTGGTCTAGCTGATTTATAAATATCCCCTTCCTGAAATACCCTAATTTGGCTAGCTTTCCCATCTACTACTGTATTAGCAATACTGAACTCTGCAGGGACAATATTTCCTCCCTGAGGAGCCTTTCCAAGATTAGCATCTATAGTCATATTAGAAGTATGGAATCATTATCTTTTTTATAAAGTTTTCCATAAGAAATAAACGCACAAGTCAAAAAGAATATCCTATATTTTTAAAAAGTTTCTTACTTTTCCAACAAGTCCTTCTTCTTTTGGACCTGTTTTTTCGATAATGTATTTCAAAACCTCTTGTGCAAGAGGGTAAAGAGGTGGGCCTCCATGTGCTTCGTATGCTTCGTCAATCAAATTCACCATTATGGTCTTCTTCTCTTCTTCTGATGCCAATTCGTTCACTGACATGAAATAATTAGCTGAAAGACCTATAATTTCATCTTTTGACATTTTATTTTCAAGTTTAAGACTCAATAAAATCATAATTACATCAGTATAATGCGCATCCGGCTTTAATTCCTTTCCAATAGCTTTAGCAATACGTCTTGTATTATCTATCTTAATTGCATGAACACAATCTTCCAATCCATTTTCTTCCAATCTTGACGTATCTTCTACACTCAGCGGTTTACTATAATCTTTTCCTAGAAATTCATATGCTGTAGCAACTAAACTGTCTATTCTTTCCTGCATAGCAGGATTTTCCAGAACACCATACATTCCAGTCATAATCATGGAATAGTTGCTCAATTTTTAAATCTTTCTTCCAAAAGCAAAGTTTTTATAGAGTTCTGAAAATAAGAAAAGTCATTGTTCAAGCATAAAAACCTTTAAATACCACCAAACCAAACTATTTGCAGGTGGTTTCAATAAATTTCCTTACATTAAAAGATATGGACTTGGAAAATAAAAGAGTTCTTGTAAGAGTGGATTTTAATGTTCCGATAAAAGGGGGCATTGTAGAGGATGATACAAGGCTAAAAGCAACAATTCCAACAATAAACTTTCTTCTTGAAAAAAACTGCAAAATAATCTTAATGAGCCATTTGGGAAGGCCAAAAAAACTATTGAAAAAAGGAAAAAGTTTAGAAGAAATAAAAAAAGAACTAACATTAAAGCCAGTTGCAGAGGAGTTAAGCGAGACTTTAGGAGTAGATGTTAGCTTTGTGAATGATTGCATAGGTGTTGAGATTCCTAAAGATAAAGATGTTGTTTTGCTTGAAAACCTTAGACTGCATGCAGAAGAGGAAAAAGATGATGATGAATTTGCCAAAAAACTTGCAGAAAATGGGGATGTTTATGTGAATGATGCTTTTGGAGCCTGTCATAGAGCGCACGCATCTGTTTCTGCAATAACAAAATTACTGCCAAGCTGTGCAGGTTTGTTAGTTGAAAAGGAAGTAAACCAGTTAAGCAAATTATTAAATCCGGAAAAGCCTTTCGTAGCTATTGTTGCCGGAGCAAAAGCAGACAAGATTGGAGCTTTAAAAGCACTCGCAAAGAAAGCTGACAAAATACTTGTAGGAGGTGTTTTAGCCAATACCCTGCTCAAAGCAAAAGGTGTTGACATAGCTTCTTCAAAGTTTGATGAGGAAACGTTTAATATTGCAAAGGAATTAATTGATTTAGCAGGCAAAAAATTGATTCTGCCAGTTGACTGCACAGCAGCAGATAAATTTGACAAAGATGCAAATACCAAGGTTGTTAAGTCTGATAAAGTGCCAAAAGGGTGGATGGATCTTGATATTGGCCCTGAAACCATTAGAAACTATGAAGAAATATTGAAAGAGGCAAAAACAGTTCTATGGGCAGGTCCTTTGGGTGTTTTTGAGATGGAAAAATTCTCCAAAGGGACAAAAGAAATAGGAGAGTTTTTGGGAAATTTAAACGCTACTGTAATAATTGGCGGCGGTGATACAGGAGCTGCAATAAATTCATTCAAGTTAGCAGATAAAATGACCCATGTAAGCACTGGCGGAGGCGCTTCTTTGGAATTTATAGAGAAAGAAGGAAAATTACCAGCTTTAACAGCCTTGGAAGAAGCTTACAAGAAATCTAATGAATAGTAATTCTCGCATTAGTCAAATTACTTACTTCCGCTTGCAAATTCTCTTTCAGTTTCTCAATATTTATCTTTTCCAGCTCGTTATTCAAATTTGAAATACCATTGTTTATTTTTTCAATATTTTCATTTATAATTTTCAATTCTTTATTATTTGATTCCAATTCTTTCTTAGGCTCATTATTCTCGATTAATAATTTTCTTTCATCAAGTTTTTTATTTAAAGCTTTAAAATTATTTTGAATAGCAGTAAAATATTCATTGTTCAATTCTTTGATTTTCAACAATGTTTTTTCGCTTTTTTTAGGGTCTAATTCTAACTTGTCACTAATAATATTTTGTTCCAAATCATTCAAAATTTTAATTATTTTTAGGTCATTGTCTGGCATCAATGCTTTTATTGGGCTGTTTAAGTATTCTAATATCAAATTTTCATTTTCAAAAGCTATCTTTGCATACTTCTTAAGTGCTTTTTCCAGAGCAGAAAAATCATGGAACAGCTTATTTTCAATTTCGCTTAATTTCGACTCAAAATTGTTTTGCTCTACCAGTAAATTCTCATAAATCTTGTAATCTTCGCTGGATTTTAGCTTATTGATTTTGTTTTCAATCTCTAATTTTTTGTTTTTACTATCCTGAAAATCTTTTTTATTGTTTTCCAGCTCAATTGAATATTTTTCCTTTAATTTTATTTTATTTTGTATGTCTGTAATGGAACTTTTTATTTTTTCGATGTTTGATATTTTACTGCTGTTTATTGAATCTTTAATGTCTTTTGAATAATCTTCGACTTTTTTGATGTTTATTGCGATATTTTCTGCTTCCCTTGCAAAGAATTCATTCAGAACCTGGTAGCTTCTTGCAGTAGATTTTCCCAAAGAATCTATTTCGTTTTTAACATTGCCGCATTTGTTTATTAATTCATTATAATCATTGTATTTGAGATTAATATTGCTGAAGAAAAAAGAGACTTTTTTTATGAAAGCAGCCCTGTTGCCCTCCATTATTGTTTTTACTCTTTCCGGTATTTTTGGATTCTGCAATTGCGCATTTTCCAGTACTTTTAGGTTTTCAGTGGATTTTTCTTTTTCGCTGTTGATTTTAGTTATTATTTGATTGATATTGTCATTTAGATATCCAAATGTCGGTTTTATTCTTTCATCAAGCCAATTGCTTAGTTTGTCAAGTTCTATTTTTTCTTCTTGTGTTTCTTCTTTTGCAAAGAGTTTTTTTATGAAATTGAGCATATTAATTTCTCCTTAGAGCCTTGTCAGAGCAGACTTTAGGCAAAATGCTGCATCTTAATATCATTTTGTAAATATTGTTTGTTAAAGATACACAGCATTTTATTAAATATCCTTGCTTTATATTGCCCACCCGCCTCCCCTAGTGAGACAAGGCTCTAAATAATAGGAAGATTATTATATTTTTTATAAAACTTTAGTAGAATATGAGGAAAAAATTCAAAGGAACCAAGGGCCAGCAGAAGAAACTGGCTATGGATGAGATAGACATGCTGTTTAAGCAGGCCAAAGAAGCATTCAGTAAAAAGCCGGATTTAGCTGATAAATATATAAAAAAAGCAAGAAGAACAGCCTTGAAGTACAAGATAAAGCTGCCATTGAAATACAAGAGAAGCATCTGCAAAAATTGCCATGGTTTTCTAGTGCCGGGGAAGAATTTAAGGGTAAGAACCCATAAAGGCCATATGGTCTATTGCTGTTTAAACTGCAAGGGCTTTATGAGGGTTGGGTATAAGTAATTATAATTTCTTGTAAACATCTCTCCTATGCCCAACTTCAATAACAAAAATTATCAATTTATTTTCTTTTATGTCTAAAATTACCCTGTAATCACCTACTCTAAGGCTAAAATAAGGGTTTCCGACTAATTTTTTGACATGAGAATTGGGTCTAACTCTGATTCTTTCAAGTGCAGAAATTACTCTTATTTGTATATTTTTCTCCAGCTTATAAAATTGTTTTTCGGCAATTTTTGAGAACTCAACATTATACATTTTACAAGCCTAAGTCCTTTTTGAGTTCCTCTAATGTCACTGTTTTTCCTTCTTTAATTTCTTTTTCGGCTTGTTTTATATGCCTCTTTGTTTCCTCGCTTAGTTCCATACTATCCTCCAACAAGTCCCAAATCACTTCTTCATAGCTCTCTTTATCATACATTTTCCTGTTTTTCAGTTTTTCAACTAATTTATTGCTGACTTGGATTGTTGTTACCATAGCAACTATATAAGTGGCTATAGTATTTAAAGGTTTTGGTCTATTGCTGCTTAAACTGCAAGGGTTTTATGAGGGTTGGGTATAAATAAAAAACCATAAGCTTTATAAATCCTCTACTATTCCTAAATAGGGTAAAAATCAAAATTAAGTATATGGAGGAATATTAAATGGCAAAAGGAAAGACACACATTAACCTAGTATTTGTTGGTCATGTAGATCACGGAAAAAGCACTACAGTAGGTAGATTGCTATATGACACTAAGAATGTTGATGAACAGACTATGAGGAAGCTTAAGGACAAGGCAAAAGAATTAGGAAAAGCAGGCTTTGAATTCGCTTTTATAATGGACAACTTAAAAGAAGAGCAGGAAAGAGGAGTTACAATTGACTTGGCTCATAAGAAATTCGAGACACCAAAATATTACTTTACAATTATAGATGCACCAGGCCACAAGGATTTCATCAAGAACATGATTACTGGCGCTTCACAGGCAGATGCTGGAGTTATTGTTGTCAGCGCAAATCCAAGCGATGGTGTGCAAGCTCAGACAAAAGAGCATATTTTCTTATCAAGGACATTGGGAGTAACCCAGCTTATTGTATACATAAATAAGATGGACATGGCAAAGTATGAGCAAAAAAGGTTTGAAGAAGTTAAGACACAGGTTTCTGCTTTGCTGAAGACTGTTGGCTACAAGCCAGAAGAAATCCAGTTCATACCTGGGGCTTCTTTAGCTGGAGATAATGTAGCTAAGAAATCAGAAAACATGTCATGGTACACTGGCAAAACTTTGATGGAATCATTGGATGTGTTGAAAGAGCCTGAAAAACCAACAGGTCTTCCATTAAGACTGCCTATTCAGGATGTTTACAAAATAACAGGTATTGGAGTTGTTCCTGTTGGTCGTGTAGAAACAGGAGTTATGAAGGTAAATGATAAGGTTATTGTAGTTCCAGGAAGAGAAGGAAAAGGCGTAACAGGCGAAGTAAAATCAATAGAGATGCATCATGAACAGATGCAGCAAGCTGAACCTGGTGACAATATTGGATTCAACGTAAGAGGTATTGGAGAAAAAGACATAGCAAGAGGAGATGTATTAGGACACACAGATAATGTGCCTACAATAGCAACAGAATTTACTGCACAGATGGTTGTTTTGAATCATCCAACTGTTGTTACTGTTGGCTACACACCAGTGTTCCATATTCATACAGCACAGGTAGCATGCCAGATTATGAAAATAGAGAAGAAGCTTGATCCTGCTACAGGACAGACAAAAGAAGAGAATCCTGACTTTATTAAGAATGGGGATGCCGCTATTGTAAAGCTAAAGCCTGTTCAGCCATTGGTAATAGAGAAGCAGAAAGATATTCCACAGATGTCAAGATTCGCAATAAGGGATTCTGGCACAACAGTTGCTGCCGGAATGTGCATTGATTTGGTTAAGAAAGAATAATTATCTTCACCTGGAATATAGATTCATGATAAGGTAACCTTATCATGAGGTACAAAAATGCAGAAAGCAAGAATAAAACTAGCAAGTATTGACATTAATAAGATAAATGAGGTTTCTAGTTATATAAGCGATATTGCAGAAAAGACCGGAGTGGAGATGAGAGGTCCTATACCCCTGCCTACTAAAAAATTAAAAGTTACCACAAGAAAAAGCCCTGATGGAGAAGGAAGAGCGACATGGGAAAGATACGAGATGAGAATTCATAAAAGACTGATTGATTTGGGCCTGGATGAAAGGGCTTTAAGACTGGTGATGCGAGTACCTATCCCAGAAGGTTTGAATATCGAGATTGAGATGATTGAGTAATTCTAAATAATCATTTAAGAAGCTAAAAGTATTTGTTCTAAATCTGATGGTTCGACAGGGACCAATTTATCAAATATCTCTTCATGGGATAGTTCTGTGTAAAATGTTCCAGTATCTGATGAACCTCCTAAGGTTCCTATTACATCTCCTAGATCCCAATGTTGCATTGGAAATAAACAACCATTATTTTCTATGACACTTTGTTCATATTCAAATGGTTCTGTTGGCACTAATATTGGTTCTTTAGTTATTGCAATAATTATTTCAGGATTTCTAGGATCTGCTAAACCTGCTTCAAGCACGTATCTTCTTGGCATGCTAGCATCATGAAAGGGGTATAATAATCCCTCTTCCAAACCAAATTTATCCCTATATTTTCCCTTAAGAGGAACTAATAAGGGCTGTCCTGCAGCTCCAATTCTGTTAGACTTTTCTTTTCGCTTTAATAACTCATGGTCATAAATATTTTCTACAACATCCTGCCAAAATTTTTTACTTGCGAGTATTTGCTTATAATTGGAAACTGGAACATATATCATTTGCATATTATAAGGAAATCTTAGGGGAAAACCAAAACAATCTCTTTCTTCACCACCAATATATTTTCTTTTTGTTGTAGGCAAACCTGTGACATCCTTTAACGGCTGATATAAAACATCTGGAACAGGAAAATGACCATTATTTCTTATTTTTTCCTGAACTGCTTCAAGATGTTCCCTCCATATATCTTTATATTCCCCTTCAGGTACAAGATCAATAGCTTCTTGAGCGGATATATTTGGAATATATATCTCGTCTCTTTGCCAGCCTTCAGGAGTTGCTAAACTTTGCCAGCCTTCAGGAGTTGCTAAATCTCCTGCATTTTCCATTATTTCTGTTCTCATATTATAGAAATCGTAATGGACAAGGGATCCAAGGACTATTTTTTTGCCATCAACAGTAACGATAATAGGCCTAAAATCTTCTACTCCTCTTGAACCATAGGAATCAGGGTGTTTTGGTGCTGCGAACAATACTCTTTCAGAATCTTCGTCAACATGTATGCCTCTGTCTGTCAATTCAGCCTTATATGACAAAATAGCAGAATTATAACCCATGCCTATCTTAGTGAGGTCATCTGCAAAAATAAGCCTTGGGTATAGAATTAATGATTTCCCATCTTCTAATAATATTCCAGATGTATTTGTAATCCCCATTCTTTTAAAATAGCCTGATACATCTAAACCAGGTGGTTGGACATCGCTGTTTCCATTAACTGATAACACCAGTTGTTTCTCGAGCATATTTCCAAACCAATATAGGAATTTACACATTTATTGGATTTGGTGTTTAAATACTTATCGAAAATTAGCTATTCGTCGGTGTAATTCAATATCCAGAATAAGGCTAATTATTCCCCTTCAAATTCTACTAAAGAAAAAACATTATAGCCTTTTAATTTCTCTTTGCCTTTTAGATCAATTAATTCTACAACAAAAGCAATTTCAGCCACTTTTCCGCCCAATAACTCAACTAGCTTTATAGTAGCCAAGATTGTGCCTCCTGTAGCAATTAGATCGTCACAAATTAAAACATTTTGTCCTTGCTTTATTGCATCTTCATGTATCTCAACAGCAGCAGTGCCGTACTCTAAAGCGTATTCCTGCTTCATTGTTTTATGAGGCAGTTTTCCTTCTTTTCTTACAGGTACAAAGCTGCATCCTAGCTTATATGCTAAAGTTGCTCCAAAAATAAATCCTCTTGATTCTATACCTACAACAATATCAATATTTTTGTTTTTATAACGTTCATAGAACTTGTCAATAACATATGCAAAGCCTTCTTTATTCTGCAGAATTGTAGTTATATCCCTGAACATGATTCCTTTTTTTGGGAAATCCGGTACTGTTCTTATCATTGATTTTAAGTCATTATTGTCCATTGAAAGCACTGATAAGCAGAAATAAGTGGGTTATATAAAAATTTTGTTGATAAAAAGTGAGTTTTAATGTTAAGAAAAGATAATCAAAAATATTAAATAGATAGAGTTATATCTGATGTTTATGGCGGATTATCCTTTAGCTCGTGCAATGGGACTTGAAGTTGAAAGAGTACAGATGCTCAATGCACTTGAAGGAGGACCTCTTTCTTATATAAGTCTAGCACAATCTGCAGGTATAATTCCTGAATCTGCTTTAGCTCATCTTGATGTCATGGAGAAAGATGGTGTAGTACGTGGCTATATGCCTAAAGAACCAGATGCTAGTGGAACTTCCTACTGCACTTTTGAAATTGTACCTGAAGGTCTTGAACGAGCAGTTGGAAAACTGGATAGATTATTAGAAGGGGTAAGGTAATATAAAAATTTTGTTGATAAAAGTATAGTTTATTTAGGATTAAGATAAATAAAAATTATCCTCCTGAAGGAACTGGCGGCTCGATAAGTTTAATGTCTGGGGCTTTCTGATAATTTTCTACCAACATTGCTAATCCCTCATGCGAATTTGGAACTATATTTAGACTTAGGTTTGGTAATCTCAAACCATCTCTTTTATCATCTCTATCCCTAGGAGGTATATAACAATCGTTATGAACAATTGCTAATATCCTGGCTTCTGGTTGTACTTGAAGAAGATTGCCATGAAGAAGTGAATTAATGCTTGGATCTGGTTCATATAAAACCCAATTAGAATATCTACGCTCATCTTTTACTTTGCCCATAGTTAAAAGTGATCCTAAAGAAAAATCTCCAGCGGAAGACTCATTATGAATTTTTAATTCCCCTCTTTCATGGATGCCATCACCGTATCTCAACCAAAGTCTTTTTGCGTCAAATAATTCTGCAATCTCGAGGGTAAACATTTCGCTTAATGCATAGGAAATTAGTCTAGAATCGTCACCTGCCACTGTTGATGGTTTTTGCAATTCAATTGTCATAATAACACCCTTATATTTGATAGTGAACTAATGCAGGACAGTATTTAAACCTTATCAAATTATAATCTTAACATTCCCTATGTAAAACCAACAATTATATAAAATCAATAAGGCTTCTTTAGGCTATGAAAGTCAATGGAAAAGACTACAGAACAGTCTGGATGGAAGGGAATGAAGTTAAATTAATTAACCAGACTTTACTGCCACATAAGTTTGAAATCTATACATGCAAGAATTATATTGAAACAGCTTCTGCGATAAAAACAATGATTGTTCGCGGAGCTGGTGCTATTGGTGCAACTGCTGCTTATGGTATTGCGCAGGCAGCATTAGAATCCAATGAAAAAAATTACAATGAATATATAAAAAATGCTGCAGAACTGATACGGAAAACAAGGCCCACTGCCCAGAATTTATTTACAGGCATTAATTATATTTTAAATTCTATAAAAAATAAAAACAATTTGGAAGAAATCCAGAAAATTGCAGTTGAAAAAGCAAATGAATTTGCTGATTATGATGCTGAGGCATGCAAAAAGATTGGTGAATATGGAAATTCCCTGATAAAAGATAATTATAAAATAGAAACTCATTGCAATGCTGGCTGGCTTGCTTTTGTTGATTGGGGAAGTGCTTTAAGCCCTATATATTCTGCTCACAGGGCTGGAAAAAAAGTTTTTGTTTTTGTTGATGAGACAAGGCCAAGAAATCAAGGTTCAATGTTAACAGCTTGGGAATTAGCAATGGAAAAAGTACCGCATGCAATCATTGCTGACAATGCAGCTGGTTATTATATGAAAAAAGGAGAAGTAGATATGATGATTGTAGGTGCTGACCGCATTGCAGCTAATGGCGATACAGCAAATAAGATAGGGACTTATGAAAAAGCTGTTTTAGCAAAAGAAAACAATATTCCTTTTTACATTGCTGCTCCTACAACTACTTTTGATTTAAATATTGAAAATGGAGATGAAATACCAATAGAAGAGAGAAATCCTGATGAGGTTTTGTTTATTTCCGGAGTAAGAATTGCTCCTAAGGAAAGTACTGCAAAGAATCCTGCTTTTGATGTTACACCTGCTAAATATATCAAAGGAATAATAACTGAAAAAGGGATTGTTAAAGCGGATAAAGAGGAAATCAGTACAATAATAAAAGTACAATAGAAAACTGTCATTAACGACGCAAAACCATTGATTATTTAATAATAAATTTTTTTAATGAATAATGGCATTAAGTGTAAAATAAAATAATGAATTAACAAATAATTGTGAATAAAGAAAATAAAAAATTAATGAAAACAAATGGTGGTCTTAATGAACGAAACCATAAAAACAATAAAAGAAAGAAGGTCTGTAAGGGCCTATAAAGATAAGCCTATAGAAAAGGAAAAAATAGATGAAATTCTTGAATGTGGCTTATTGGCGCCTAATGCCCGTCATTTGCAGCCATGGAAATTTATTGTTGTTACAAATAAGGATTTAATAAAAGAAATAGCTAAAAGAGTTCAGGATAAAGTTATTGATAATCCAAGATACTCTTTTGTAAAAGAAAGGGCAAAAACAAAAGAAGATGCTATATTTTATTCTGCTCCATTAGTAATATTTATTCTTGGTAAAAAAGAAAGCAGATGGGCAAAATTGGATTGTTCCTATGCAGCAGAAAACATGATGCTAGCAGCTAAATCATTAGGTTTAGGCTCATGCCCAATAGGAATGGCCCGCTACATTAAAGATGAAAAAGACATTACTGAAAAACTTGGTTTTGATGAAAAATATGAATTAATAATAACATTAGTATTCGGCTATCCTGATGAAGAGCCAGAAGCAAAAGAAAGAAACAAGGATGTTATTAAGTGGATTGAATAAAAAGCTTTTTAAATCAAATAAGCATTCTAAGTGCTGATTAAAATGGATTGGGGGATGAAAAACAGGTTATCAAAGGTAATTAGTCCAAAGACTGGCAAGACTGTTATGCTGGCAGTTGATCATGGCTATTTCCAGGGTCCTACTACAGGTTTAAGAGAATTAAAGAAAGCTATAGAGCCTTTAATACCTCATGCTGACTGCTTGTTTATCACAAGGGGAATGTTGAGGACAGTTGTTGACCCTCAAACTGAAGTTCCTATTTTCTTAAGAGTTTCAGGCGGTCCAAGTGTTTTGAAAGACGATTTGTCAGATGAGCACATAACTGTTTCTATGCAGGAAGCTTTAAGGCTAAATGCAGTTGGTGTTGGAATGTCCATCTTTGTTGGTGGAACAAATGAATCAAGAACTGTTGCAAATTTAGGAAAATTAGTAAATGAAGCTCAGGTAAATAATATGCCTGTTTTGGCTGTAACTGCAGTTGGAAAAGAAATGGTTAGAGATGCTAGATATTTAGGTTTAGCATGCAGGATGGCTGCTGAACAAGGAGCAAATATTGTCAAAACATACTATTGCGAAGGTTTTAAAGAAATTGTCAAAGCCTGTCCTGTTCCTATTGTTATAGCAGGCGGCAAGAAAATAGATGAAAAAGATGCTTTGCAGATGGCTAGAAATGCTATAGATGATGGTGCTGTTGGTGTAGATATGGGAAGAAACATATTCCAGTCAGACAAACCTGTAGGAATGATTAAGGCTGTAAGAGCTGTTGTGCATGATAATGCTACTGCTGATGAAGCGTATAAGATTTATGAGAAGGGATGATTATAATACTTTTTCTTTTGGTTGCATATAACGTACCTTTGCTGTTATACGCCCTGAGCCAAGTTTATATCGAAGATAATAAACGAGGCGAAAGTGCAACGTGGTCGGAGTGAGCGAAGCGAACGGAGAAGTTGAGAAAGTCGGCCAATAGTAAGGTTTATATAGATAAATCAATATATACATTTTATGACAAAGAAATATACAATGATTGTTGAGAAAGACGAAGAAGGATGGCTAGTTTCTGAAGTAATTGAATTACCAGGGTGTCATACACAAGCTAAAGATATGAATCAACTTTTAGAAAGAACAAAAGAAGCAATTCAAGCATATTTAAAAAGTGGTGAAGAACCAGAAATCTCAGATAAATTTATTGGTGTGCAACAAATAGAGGTGTAATTCTTGGCAAAATTGCCTAAACTTACTGGCAAGGAATTAGGTAAAATAGTCGAAAAATTTGGGTTCAAATATAGCCATACAACTGGTAGCCACATGGTATACAAACATCCTGACGGAAGAAAAACTACCATTCCACATCACTCGGGAGAAGAAATTGGACCTGGACTTCTAAATAAGATCATCAAGAAGGACTTGGGAATTGATAGAGGAGAATTTATTAAACATATTTAGCCGACTTTCTCAATTGCGTATAACATTGCGCGCTGTTATATTCTTTGACCCTACAAAGTGGGGGAAAATTTCGTCCCGAAAAGTTGCAAATCAGTCGTATAAAGGGCGTAGCCCAATTAAGTAATAGAATTAAGAGCCCCAGAAAACCGAAAGATATTTATATAAGTTTATATATACTATTGTATAAGTCCATATAAATAGGTGATTAAAATGCAAAATTTAGAAGTTATACATTATCCCAACTTGAAGACAGTGTTAATGGTAGAGGATGTTCTAAAGAAAGCTAATAATCTTATGACAAGAGAACAGCTAAAGAAGAAATTACCTACAAAAATAATGCACCAAACTTTAAATGTTATTTTAGAATATTTAGAGAATAGCGGAAAAATATTAGATGGGAGGAAAGGCATATTATGGATATACAATCCAAGTCCAAAACTAGATAAAGCAATAAAAGAAGGAGTTGAGTTGTAATGTTTAAGGGAAAGCCTACAAAAGTAATTATTACAGGAGAAGCTAAAGAAGAATTTGACGAATTAAATAAAGTAGTAGGTGAAGAAATTGCTAAAGGAGTTACAAGTAGTGATCATCAAACATTACTCAACTCAATAAAGCAAAAGATTGAATTATTAAAAGATAATCCTGAATATGGATTTCATATCCCAAAAGACAGGATGCCTAAAGAGTATATCAGAGATTATGATGTAAATAATTTATGGAAAGTTAACTTATCTAGTGCTTGGAGAATGATTTATACCATAAGAGGTAGTGAAGTAGAGATTATTTCTTTAATATTAGATATTATGGATCATAGGGATTATAATAAGAAGTTTGGATATAAGAAGAAATAGGTTTTCTGGGACTCTTTCTATTTTTAGACCGATTTGCAATTGTATATAATTCCTGTTAAACGACCCGAGCGGAATTTTTAAAGAATTTAAAAATGGAGCGAGAATGCAATGTGGCTCGAACGGAGTGAGAGAGTTATAAAGCCCGTTCAAACATAATAGTATTTACCAATGAATGACAAATTGAGTTAATTTTATAAACTAAAAGAAAATTCTCATCATATGACTTCAATGACTAAATACCATAAAAAATATGGTGGAACAATTGAATTAGTTGAGATTCCTTTAGAAGATATTATTGTGACTAGACCTTGGATACATAAAGAAAAAGTTAATCAATATAGAGGTTTTAGTGGAATAACTAAACCCTTAGGGATAGTTGAAACACCTGATGGAACAAGATACTTGGTTGATGGTCATCATAAAGGAAGTGCAAATTATTTAGATGGACATGAAAAAGGAATAGTTCAACTATTAACAAATTCAGATCCAAAATTAGAATATCTATTACAAAAAAGGAATCAGGGTAGATTACCTGAATTTTCTTTAAATCTTAGATAAATACATATAGGGCTTTATAATTTCGTTTAATTCCTGTTAGGCGAACCGACCCATACGAGCGAAGCGGAGTGTGGGAGGGAAGTTATGACGGAAGAAATTTTGGGCTTTAATTCGTAAACTTTAAATATAATGTTAGTTTTCTTAATTATATGGTCAATGATATGATCAATGTAAAGTTAGGAAGAAAATTAGAATCTGAACAATTGGTAGACATATTAGAAAAAGCTGCTAGAGATATGGGTTGGAAACCTGGAAAACATCCAGTGATGCAAAGAGGGTATGTGTTAGGTTCAGTGGAAAAGAGAGATTTTGTATCATATGAAAAATTACTGTTGCGAGGTAGACTTTTTTCTCATATGTCAATTCTGGGAGTTTATAGTGGTCCCACTGATGAAATGCGGATATATCCATCAGACTTCTTATCAGAAGGACTGATTAGAAAATATCTTGGTCGGGTTTCGCAGTATATTTCTGAATTACCATAATTGTATAAGAATAGAATTTTTTTCTATTTTTCTGACTGAAGTTTAGAATAGCTATTAAGAGTAAATCATTTTACTTAGTGTTATAGGCCCAAAATTTCTGAGTAATAATTTCGTCTAATTCCTGTTAAATACTTTTTCCATACAACGTATGGAAAAATTTCGACCGAAAAGTAAAATTTCCGTTTCCTATAAATTCGAACGAAGTGAGGCTATATGTGCGTAGCACTAGGGGAGTTTAGTTCTATCAAGCTCGGAGAGCCTTAAAGAACGTACATCTAGGGCTAGTCTCAATTTATTTCCATAATTTAAAAGAAAGAGTATAGTTATCTATCCTATTTTTTTCTCCATATAACAATACACCATAATGTTCAAATTCATCTATTTTTTTTATAGCTTTCTTCATATCTTCATCAGTATATTTGGTATACATCTCCTTAAGAAAATCTATTACAATTAATTTGCCTTCTTTCTTTGCTAATTTAGATATTTTTTGTATTCTTTTCCCATCAGTCTTTAAAATTATTATAGGGTATTTTGACATGCCTAAATACTTATTATTATCTTTATCCATCAAAAGCTGCGTTCCAATCATCTCTTGATTATGTATTCCTAGAGAAAGAGACATATGTGCAAGAGTATTAAAAGCTATCCCTATTGGCAAATTATCGTTTAATACTGCGACTATTTTTTTATCCATTATTTATATTAATAAAGTTATTTACTATAAAAGTTTTGCTCTTTGCTGAGATTTACCCCATGCTTCTTCAATTAGGTCTGATAATTGAGGTTTATCACCTCTGGAGATGGCTGTATTTGTTACTGTAATAAAATTTTCTCTTGTCATATCTAAAAGATGACCCAACAACTCCACAATCTCTGTTTCTGATAAATCCCTTTTATC
>SDBV01006001.1_pt1 | contig 16968 bp, 22 predicted proteins | sample 2277081 | NCBI WGS metagenome assembly SDBV01 (sample SAMN10402039, study PRJNA504765) | marine sediment metagenome | isolation source: marine sediment core GS10_PC15, 223 cmbsf | place: Arctic Ocean: Southern Knipovich Ridge | collected 2010 | reverse complement strand
GGAGTGATACGTTCTAGTTCCGCCAATTCCGTACCAGTGAACTTCACCGACGCAGCAGTAATAGTCGTATGGTTATGGAACTTGGTGGGCTGACGCATCAAGGCAGGCGGCAGGTCTGCACCTTCTGCCATGACCTGAGACATAAGCCAGAACGAATCTACGCCTGCTAGATCGTTACCTACGTTATCGGCTTCCTGCATGCGAATGCCTACGATGGAAGCCGCTCCGGCGATTGTAACGTTCTCGACATCACCTACGAACTCCGACCCTGTAGTCGCGTCGTGCATGATGAGAGTGTGATTCCTCACGATTTGCTCGGCATCTGCCGCGCTCATCTTGAGATACAAGGGTGTTCCAACGATTGCGCCGGAAGTATATGCGGTTCCGGCATCCGCGTCTGTACCGATTGCGGTAATAGTACCCCGCTGTTCAGGAAACGGTTCCGACCACCAATTGAGGTCTTTCGACATCGTAGGGTCGCTGCCCATTCCAGTGAGGATGGCCGCGAAGGGCGCTCTTCCCGCCGGGATAATCTTGTGAATATCCCTCGACCAATCCTGTGGATGGATGTCAGCGGCCACGTTAGTGGTTCCGAGTACGCCCCTGACGTAATCCTCTCCAACCATCTGCGGCATAACACTTTTCCTCCGCGCCCGCCCCATTGGCGAGCATTTGACTTATCCAACCTTAAGAGTCGTTTCCTTGGCTTGGAGAACACGGTCCACGATTGGCATCTCGTAGAACGTGAGACCCAGCGCCGATTCCGTGGCATCCTTCAAACGCTTGTACTGATCTTCGTTCAGAGTCACCTTGTCGTGCTTCGCATCTGCGATCAACTCGCATACGCGACGTGCCTCTAAACCGCCCTCGCTGTAGGTCAAGTTCAGTCCTCGATGGTACAACCATTCGATGAGCACTTCCCTGACCGGCGTCTTGACGTGTTCGTAGATGGGCTTTCCGGTTTTCGTGTCGTAAGTACCGATCCATCTACTCCGCTCCACGAGGGTTAAATCAACTACAAACGCTTTTACGCCATTCGACTCTCTTGCCATTGCGGAGGAACCCCCTAAATCCGTGCGAGAGATTTTACTACGGAGTACTGACTTCGTGCTCGGAGACCCAGAACAGGCCCGCGATATTCTTGACAAGAAGGTAGTCGAGATCCAGCGTAAGAATCACATCTGCAAACGCAATCACGCCGTCTCCTTGCTCTTCGATCGTGATGGTTCCGACATCGTTGCCGATAGAGATAATCAGAATGCTCTGATTCTTTGCGGCCATGACACCGGGCAAGGTGATCGTTCGTGTACCCGCCGTTGGCGGAACAACGCGAATGACACCTTGGCCCTTCTCAAGGGTCTGATCAGGTCCGGCTGCCGGAATCAGAACAGGTTCGCTGGACAGGTTGTTCAGCATGTCGATCAGTTCCGGCGAGACATCCGCTAGGTCAAGCACAATCAATCACCTCCCTTCAATCTGTTTTCAGTGTACGGCTACCGAATGCCCAAATTCTTAAGGATGTCTCCGTCGTTACCCGCGTTGTGCGCGAGCATTTCCGTCTTCATGACGGTGAACGGATTCATAACAGGCGTATTCCCTGGACCCCTTCGAACCGGCATTGCGTTGTTGATTACTGGCGCACGCCGACCCATGCCTGGGCCGCGTAGGTCGTGTAGGCTCGTATTGATATTGTCGTTGGCTCTCATGGCGCCCCGTAATTTCTGACCGGCATAATACATTAAACGGTCAGCCTTTGCATAGGGCAGCGCCAGGCGCGCTTCTGCAACTGCCGCCGTAAGCGCATCGGGATGATCTGCGAGATCGGGATTTGACTGCAAAAAAGTGTTGATTGTCGCCTGTTCGTCCATTTGACCTCTCATGTGACTGTATATATGCGGCAATATGGTTCCAGACAGGTGTTCTGTTACCGTAGCGGCCATTTTCATGTCTCGATTGTGCAGATACTTGGACATGGCCGATCGGTCAGTCGTCATCTTCTCGAACTCGGCTTCGCTTATATCCGTCTCAGCGACCGTGGGCACCGCGATGGGGGCGACGGCAGGTGCAGCCATGTCGGGTCTAGGAGCCGGTGCAGCGCCCGGAGCGACCATCGGGGCGTTTCCGACTGCTGGAGGGCCAGGAACGGCAACCTGGCCCCCTATGTAACCCTGTAGCGCCGCTCCTTGGTCGCTGATGATGCCGACTAGGAAATCATAGTCGTCTTGAGTGATAGTGACGCCCTCGGGTGTCACGGCGCCTGGGGCGACACCTTGCGCGGCGACTACTGAGTTTGCGGCCTGTTGGTCCGCAAGAGCTTGCTCGGCAAAAGTCCGATTGAACTGGGCCGCCGTATCTGGTGTGCCTGGCGCTGCCGATCCAGGAGCCGCTGCTGGATTGGGCTGTACGCTGGTCATGACGCCTTGGCTCTGTGCGAATTGGGCAGCGGCTATCAACTCTGCTTCTCTCTGCGCCTCGGCTGCACCGGGCAATGATCCTATCTGTCGAAGCAATGCCGCTCCCTCATTGGGATCGGGCGCAACGAAGCCAAGGTCTGCGAGCGGATGCACTGGGCTCGCGTCGGGCGCGGTTAAGGTTGCGGGGTCCATGATTCTCCTCCTGCTTGTTTTGCGCCTAGCGACAAGGCGCGCTCGCGTGCTGCGAACATATTGTTTTCAAGATTCAACCAGTAACGCATAATGTTAATGGCCGATGCAATTTCAGCATGACGACTCTCCGTCATCGGTGTTTTCAGCAGAGAAATGAACATCCCAGCCAAAATCGGGGCAGTTTCCTCTTGTATGATTTGCCAAATGCGGCTTCGGAAGAACTGTTCAAGTTCTCCCTTGTACGGTTTGTAGCTCTCGTGATGAGCGATGTTGTCGAATAATTGTTGCATGAATTCATCTGTCAGCGCCACCCCTTCAAATTCGGATTCGGATTCGCTCATGCTGCCTCCGAAAGCGGAACGATGTTTCCTGCTTGGGCCTGTTCGGCTACTTGCTCATCCGGCAATACTTGCGGTGTAGACGGCCCACCGCCGCCCGGATTAAAAAAGTCTAGCGCGTTAGTTGCTCCTGCCAGCCGCATCCAATTAGCGAAAAATCGCGTCACGTCCATTCCGGCGGCTATGCGCTCGCCAACTCCGGGAACTTGAAGCATGGTTCGTAGAATTTCGGTATGAGCCTCGACGTTTTCCAAACCGGGCACGGATCCATCGAGCGGTATCATGTCAAATGCGACGTTGATGTTTTGGATCGTTGCTTGGACAGACGACGCGCCGTTGAATATCTTTTTCAGAAGTCCTTCGTAGCGACCTATAGTTTCGACGGCTGTCGTTTGCGACATAAACTGTTGCGTATTAAAGGCGCCCTGGAAACCCACGTCGTATACAGACTGTGCGCCAATCTTCATCCCTACCATGTTAAGACGACTCATTGCGCGGTTCATCGCCGCGCCCCCGAGTTTCGCAGTGGGTCGCTCTGGTAGTTGTTGGAGATTCCCCTGGGTGATGTCTGTTGTGCCCAACGACTCCTTCATCATCTGCATGAGACCCGCCGCATCCTTTTGATGGTTTTGGGTCACATCGTTGACCTGAAACTGCTTAATGTACTGATCGATATTCCCACTTCCGGCGACGTGCGACTTTAGACGAATCAGCATACCGGGGCCTGGATTCAGTAAATCTTGCCATTCCACGGCGCTGGTATCGACGACGAACATATCGTTCAAGGCTTTACGGACGTTGGCGACATGAGACGACACGTAGAAATCGATCGCCTCTTGCAGTCCGAAGGTCGTTGCAATCATGGAGACGGGGAGAACGTCGTGCCCGTTCGTGGTGGGCGCGCACACAGTTATCGGATACATGCCATGAGCATACTTCGACTTCTGTGCTTTGATGATGACGCGATCGCCCGCGACGCAGAAGTCCCAAATTTCTGGCACTCTGGCGTGACTGAGCCCCCATTCCGCTGGAATGATTTTCACGTATTGCTGAAGACAATCGAGCCGGTTAGAGTATGGCGGCTGAATCGTGTCCCTGACGTTTCCGATATCCCATCGTTCGCCGCGTCCGGTGTCCGTGTCGCCACACAGATTCGATCGCCCGAGTCCGCTGTCGGCCATCATGCGCGCGAAGATCCCGTTGAAGTAATCCGTATCAGGCTCGGCTTCCTCGCTCAAGAGATCCATGGCGTTCCAGTGCCATGTATACCCGAGATGTTCCGAGTCCTGAATTTCATTCGGGCTGACGTTGGGATCGGGAAGCCAATTGAATGGATCTATTGGACGAAGCCGCTGGCCCTCGAATAGCAGTTCGTCGGCAAAGAACCGGATGATGTCGCCCTCGACTTCTCCAAGGGCACTTCCGGTTTCTTGACGTAGCGCTCTGAGGACGGCATCGACCTGTTCATCCTGCATTCTGCGAACATAGCGGCGTTCCCACTTTGTCTCACCGATACCAAGACTGAATGAAAATGCGTCATTCCATATCGTGTGCCAAGACAGGAACTCCTTGAACCAAACCGACTGGGCCTGGAGGAGACGTTCAAGAAGTAGCGCGCCGAATTGATCTTCTGGACCGCGTCCTCTGATGGGATGAATTGGATTGCGAAGGAAGATGCTCGTCATCGTCGTCTTGAGCGCCTCGGACGTTGCGAAACTCAGAGGCACGACTACGCGGACAGGTCGCCGGTAATCGGTATTCTTCGTCAAGGTCTCCGCGTCATTGAGCGGGACAAAGGCTTCCATGTTGTGCGCTATCTTGCGCCATTCGGGTTGGACGCGCTTGACCACGACACTCGCAGCATAGGCGCGCTGGAGAATCATGTCCAGAAGGATCATGTGGTCGGGAGAATTCGGGTGCATGTCGGGAAGATTCCCATAGTCGTATCTTCCCTGAACCGACGAAAAAGCACGCGCTAGGGTCTGCCGAGTCTCCGCGATATGTTTTTGAACATCAGGCATGGGCTATGCAGAGTGTAGCACGTTCTCCCATTTCACCATAATGATTCTCCTATCCTCGCCTTGGACGTGAAGTGACCTCGTCGGCCAAATCGACCGTGCCGACATCGTACTCTTTCATTCGATCTATAATCGCTTGGACTTGCGGAAGACTCTTCTTTTCGTGCAACTTCGTAAAAATAAGGCATTGGCCTTCTTTCATTCTTTGCGAGCGGCTCGCTGCTACTGCCATGGTGCCATAGAAATAAACGTCTGCCCGTGAATTCTCGCCGTTATAGGCGGCCTTCACCTTGACAAGCACATCGCCGACCGTCACCTTACCAAACGCTAAAGATCGAACAGCGTCTACCAAGGCCCGTGGCTCTGGGCTACTCCACTCGCTCAATTCGAATTCGTCGAGAAAAGTCTCCGCAATATCAGCCAGACAAAGTCGGAAGACTTTGAAACCAAGAATGTCCGGGTCAAGTGCCACGAACACGATCTCGGCTGCATGCTCAAGGTCTACGGCATCGTTGTCCGCGCGACCCAGAATATCATTGAGCGATCGTCCGTTCAGAACATCGGCCAAAGTAATGTCGCCTGCCGGTCCTTCATACGCTGCTGCAAGACTATACTTGCCGTCTGGACCCCATCGCCCCGCTGGATCAGCTTTGGCCGTGACCTCTGTCGAAGTGATTCGACCTGTCCTCATATCAGGATCTCTTGCCATTCTTCCGCCTTAAGTTTGGGCCCCTACAACGCTGCCATCGGCGTTGGTGACAGGTGGCTTGGTGTGAATTTTTAATGTACCATCGTCCTCAATCCAAAGAGTTCGTACTGTTCCGTTCCGACTCGTGAATGTTATATAGGCTGCTTTATTGCCTCCAGCACCATCCTCAAGAAGCAAATGCCCGCGAAGCACCCCTGCTTGACCTACAGTGACCTGCGTTCCATCGGCATTCACACTTATCACAGGATCGGGACTACCGTCACTCGCGACAAGTTCGCTGTGTCTATGTAGCGAATTCGCCATGCTGTTATTTGTGAGCGTATTCAACTGTGCTCCGGTCGCCGTTGTATCGCTGTGACTCGCGATGGTGTGAGGGTCTACACTGAGAATACCGCTTGCAGCCGAAAGACCAGAACCGGCAATAGATGGATTAATCGCTTGATGTCGCAAGAGCCCCGCTGCCGTCGTAAGTGTTGTGTTCCCCGAACCCGCCTCAATTGTCCCGGCAATGTCCACGTCGCCAGAGAATATTGCATTACCCCCACTCAAAACTAAAGCAGTACCATCTGCCGAATCTCCTAAATTCAGATTTCTTAATTCGGCACGAAGAGATATGTCCGTATTTCCACTAGACCCATCGCCCACCCATCCCGATCGAGTGAAAGAGCCGGCATCTGTTCCTCCAAATTCTATAAAAGCATTAGTTGCGCTAGCTGAAGCTCCTGTATCACGCAACCTAATAATCGGGTTTGCACTGCGTAATTCTAGCGTTTTGTCGGGGGTGCCAGCCGTTCCCGATATGAGAAGACTTCCTGCGACCCTTAGGCCGCCCGATGGGATTTCGACATCCTGCGTAGAGTTCAACGTCATGGCGAGGACATCATTGCCGCTGAAAATTTTAACTTTCGCGCCTACAGTCGCAGTGCCTATCTGCCATGCGAGACCGCCGAATCTCCAGTCAATAAACGCCCCCGTCTGCCTTGATGGGCTGCCAAAAACGATTTCACTGGACGTTGCATCGGGGGTTAATATCGCCATGCCGCCGCTTGCGTTGTTCTCAATTACAAGGTCATTCACAGCTGCTGGCGCGGACTGTGCCCCGCAAGAGGCGGTGTGTACGTGGAGAGTTCCATCAGTATGCGCGATACCGATGCCTGCTGTGCCGTTGACCTGGAGGTCGCCAGCAATTGCAATAGTGGTTCCTGCTTGTGTCGCCACCGAATTGCCGATCGTTTGCGCGGCAGTGAATTTTGGAAGGGTGCCGATTGTCCCGCTTCCACCAACACCGCCGCCACCGGGCACTACGGCCCCCGGTGCCCATTTCGTGCCGTTCCATATCATAGCTTGATTGGAAGCAGCACCATCTTGTTCAAGCGCGGCAAGAATAATTTTTCCAGGAGGATTGGTCAGTGTTGTCGGACCGGAACCAGCTATGGCAATTCCTAAGAAGGTCAAGTTGTTGAGTCCGGTGATATCGTCTGAATCGTTGATGGTAACGCCCGTATTCTGAATTTCCGGGCCTGTCCCATGCCAGCGCGCAATGCGGTTATCGATGCTTCCACTGTTCCGACTCACATCGCCAAGTGAGCCGCCGCCGCCGGATGATTGCGGTCGAACGAGATTGCCCGGTTGAATCACTAAGGCATCACCGATCCCGCCCTCGCCAACGAGGGCCATTGGAGCATCGCCAGCGGGATATTGATATACACCCGCCCCGGCAGCGCCTACGCTCAGGACTGGCATTACATCATCCTCCAGCGACCTTGCAGCATCATCTGATCAAGTTCGAACTGATCTGCCGCATCCTGAAACTGTGGAGTTTGGACTTTCCTGAATGGATCCGGTTCTGGTGGCGCAAAGTGGATACCGAGCAGCGCCATGACTTGTGGAACGTATCCCGCACAGTCGATGCAGTCCCAAAAGCGAGGTCGCGGGTAAGAGAGTTCTTGTTGTTCAAGCGGACTGTTTCTCAGGCTTTCGTCATGCCACACCATCATGTCGTGATAATAGGGCGAAATCTGGGCGGCTCGGGCCCTCTTGGGTGCCTCGCGTCCTTTCCCGTAGTCCCCCGTATTTTGCCCGCCACGGGCATTTAGCCAGTGGAAGCGTACCGGAAGACGCCGCATGGTCGCGCCGTCCTCAAAGGGCTGTGTGATGTGCTCATGGAGACCTGTGACCTCGACTGCTATATGCCGAGAGTTGGTCTCGATCGCCAGGCGGAAAGTCTCCGACTGAATCTCATTCGGCTTCATCCGCTTGTTAATGAGTCGCCGAAAGTAAATTCGTCGATTCAGCGCATCGATCGCTAGTGCCAACATGGCGGTGTATGCGTGCGCGACATTCGCTTTGCGCGCTGGGTCGACGATGATGATACGTATCAAATTCGAATTCGTTTGGATTTGTGAAATTGAATCTTTGTAGTACTGAAATAGAGCCTTCGTGAACGTTGCGTCTTCGATCGGTACGGCCAGACACATCTTCTCCCGATAAAACTCGCCAAGCACCTGTTCACTTCTGGCGCTCGTGACCTGTCGGAAGATTTCAGCATCAGAAATTAGTTCAGGCACATTAGAGTGATAAAAACGTTCTTCCTTCGGATACTTCTGAAAGAACTTCCACGCTCGATTCTGTAAATCAATTGAAAGATTGCCGCGATAAACGGTGTCATCGTACCTGTGCTTCTCTAGGATATCGCACATCGACATGCGAACGCCCTTCCACGTGCTGTCTTCGAGTAGATGTGCAATCCGCGCGTCCTCGTGCTTGAGAGTGTCGACATAGATTATTCGACTCATGGCGTATCTTGGGCCGTACAATGCCGCCATCTCTTTAGAGAAGCTGTCGGTGCCTTGGAACGCGAACAGTCGCTTGGTATCGATGCAATTCATCAGAGAGCCATGAAGCCAAGTACGGAAACGATTGCGGTTCTCTTCGTTGTCGATTTCTTTGTCGTGCTCGGGGTCATCGACGAGTATCAAGTCCGGTCTGACAATCTTTCGGCCTAGACGGACGTTTAATCCGCGTACTTGCTGGTTGCTGCCTCGCGGCATGATCAACATGAAGGGTTCGTTGGTGATGGGATCGCACAGGAACCAATCGCGTTTCGATGAACTGACATCCATCCCTTGGTACTTCTTGGCCTTAAGATTTCCAAATATCTCTCGAATCATCGGGTTGGTCAAGAGTTCGGCCTTGATATTTTCGGTCTCGCGTGCCGCGTGTTCAAAAGTTTGGCCGATATAGAGAATGAAGCGCCGATGTCGGAAGCATGCGGCGTGCGCTATCTTGCCGAGAATGGAGACCGTCTTTCCGATCCCGCGCCATGCGCAAATGACCGTGTAGGGATCCATCTCATTGTTGAGTAGTTTCCAGAATTCGTCATGCTGATGCGTCATCGCATGGTCGAAGATTTCGGCCAGAAAGGTTTGCGAGAAATATTTCGCGTCGAACACTGAGCGAGCGAGGATCTCTCGAACTACAGGATCCTCGCTTGCACTGAACCTGTCGATAAAACTAGGCGACGCCTGTGAGGAAGGGTTCATCTGGAATTCTACTCATAATCAACAACTCGAAGGGCTCGGAGTTTAGCTCGAACATCATGTCGTCGACGGCTCGCCTGCTTTCGAATACTGCGGCCTGATTGTCTATCGGACGGCGGTCATGCCCAAGCAGTATACAACCAGCAACATCCGAATGCAGTTGCGGCATCGATTTCCGACCGGCCCAGTTTCCCCTATGAAAGATGATGTGCGTCCGACCCGGCACATCGCGGAGGTGATATGACGAACCGAATTGTGGAGAAGCATCGAGTTCGACACTGTACATCCCGCACGGGATGCAGGAAACGTTGACGGCGTTATTCTCCCAAGGCAACTCAAGTGTGTGAAGCGCAAAGCCGCCATTGAACAGAATCGCGCCAAACGTTCCTTCGTCCCCGGTATCTTGTCGTATTAGAGTCGCGAGATTCATTCTCTAAGCGTTACCCCCGATCCGTCAGCGGCGACCTCTACGATCTCAACACGCCGGGCTTCCTTAAACAAACGAAGTGCTACTGGAGGGTACGAATGTAAGAGTAACCTGGCCTCATTTTCGTCGACGACACCGAGAGCGACAGCGCGATCGTTTATCGCGTCGATCGCTTCAACCGCATAATCGGGCGTCGCGATGATCCCTATAATTTGCAAAGTTTCCAGGTAGGTCTCGATGCCGGATTGCACGATCGTCCAAACTGCCCTCGCTGTCGGCATATGCTGGATGCCGTCTTTTTCCAACAAGACGAACACCGCCTCGGCAGTGTCAAAGGCGAAGTCAAGGGTGTTGAAAGCAATCTGTGATTTCTGCTCTGCCGTCAAGTCGTTGTATCCCGCAGCACATCCGACGGCCAATGTGATCGCGAGAACCGCGAAGTACCTCAGTGGATTTCTCATTGCGCTTGTCTCCTTCGTTTGTTAGGTACTTAATTTTTCATACCTTTGTTGGCACTGCTTAATGATTTCCGAATTGACTCCAATGGCTTCCCGAAGTTTCTTCGATTCTTCAGTCTGCGCGCGTGAAGCGTTCGCGAAATCACTTGCAATATCTTTGATGGTCGAGTCGCGCTCTCGAAGGGCCCGCAAAAAGAGAATCACGACGACTATGACCGCCACAACCCCAGGACTACTTACTGCAAGTTCCTTTATTAAATCTTCCATCCGTCCCCCTGACTGCGGATTAAATCCGGCGCGTCACATAGGCTTCAAGGATCGGACCCCACAAAGCCTCATCGGAATTGTTGAACGATTGTAACTCAGAATAGACCTCGGCGTAAAGAGCCATTCTGGTAGGCTCGTATCTGTCGGAGAGTTCCGAGTAGATAGCTCCGCGTGTTTTTTCGCCGAAGATGCCGTCAACAGCGGCATTGCCAGGGCTTCCGAGCACCTTCTTGCCCAGCGCTAGGATGACTCGCTGGATCATGAAGGTGACTCGCCGCGTCGGGAATAACATGAACAACCTCAACAGCAAGGCCGCCGCCTGAGTGTTCTTCGAAACGTTGTTGAGTCCGAGTTTAATCCAGAGATTCCGATACACCCATTCGAGGACAAGAGCCCGAGACGCGCCCCTGATATCGAAAGCCTCGCCAACTCGCATCTGGGGAAGATGCCATGCGTAGGCGTACTTTTCGTTCTCTGGATGGACCCACAGTTCCGGCTCCATAGGTATGAACGAATTTGCCGCGTCAAGGAAACCCGAATCTTTCACGTGCAGCATTTCTTCGGGTTCAAATCGGGTCGAAGGCTTCGAGGTCTTGCTCGGCTTCTCTGGTCTCGGGCCCGGAGTCCCAATCACTCCAGTCGAACTCTGGACTTGCGGCGTCCCCAACTCCCGCTCCGCTGTCTTGTCCGGCTCCATTGTCGGGGAGTGCTCCTCCGAGGCTTCGGTCGGCGCCGGGGAGTCCGGGAGCGGCGTCACGGTCGGTTGCGGCGACTCCATTTCCTGTACCCTGGAGTTCGCTTCCTTCAATTGGTCGATCGCGCTCTTCGGCGTTTCCGGCGGCGGATCGGATTGCACCGGCTTCACTGCTTGCGGCTCCTCGACTATGGGCGTCGGCGTTTCCAGTGCCGGTTGTTGGGCCGCTGATTCGTTTTGTTGCTCTGTCATCTTCCTCTCCCTTCAGTTTGAGCGCATGGCGCTTCAGTTCGTCGATTGCGTTGTTGTCCATGACCGTTGAGCCACCACTCCCGTCAGCCAGTTTGCGTTTAATGAACATGCCGCTAGGATGTCTGTCGAGATATTCTACGGCTGCCGTCAATGCGACGCGCTCATTCTCAGATTTTAGAGAACTTTCCAACACGCCGATCGCCGAATCGAGCAATTGCGTCCACGTGTTAAGACTCTTAAGAACTCGCTTATTGAGCGTTTCTTTGACGTGGACAACCGCAGCAATGACTGGAGGATGGCTTAAGATTTTCTCGATGTACGCCGGTGTATATCCGGTCGAGCCGGTGATGTCCCAAATCTGCATACCCATCGCGAACTGATACGCGACAGTTACATGATGCTCGGGCGCACGCGACATATCGGTGTACTTGAAATTTAACTTCTGGTCGGCAGAGAGTCCATCGGCTGGGTCAAGAACAACTCCGTAGCTCTGCCCGGTAGATGCGCCGCCCGTATTCGTTCCCTCGGCCATCTCGGGTGCGTCTCCAACTCTCGATTCTTCTTCCATCTGAACATCCATCCCGGCGCTGAGAAACCGCAACCACCGTAATACCGTTCGGGATTGCCACGAAGTACATTGGTAATTCTAACATGACTGCGCTGTTTTCCCATAAGATGATCGGATTCGTCAGCACTACGAAGCAAATCAGCCAAACCTTTTGTGTAGTTTCCGAGTGCCTCTACGATGTATCCGATTCCATTTCCATCTTGGGCTCCGAGCGACTTTACGGGTGAAGGCAAGCGAATCACCTTTCCCTGAATCGGATCGCTCAGTGCTGCCAGATCTACATCATGCAATTGCAGTGCTGTGTATCTCGAATGCGTCATCGGTCAGTCCCTCCAACGGTTAGTCTACATTTGCGGATTAAACGCATCAAGAAATGAAAGAGGCCCGAGCGACGAACTCGGGCCAAGAAAGGACCGACCACCGACCCTGAGTGAGTCTTGTGGTAGGAACTGGAGTGTATCCGATTCGTCGACGTATTGTCAAACTCCGGGCTTCTGCCGCGCCAGTGATGCGTTTTACGCCATTCCCGCATGTACTTAGCATGGCACTGACGGCAATAACTGCCTCCAGGTCGAGCGAGTTGTCTTTGACACTGTGAACATAATTTGCAAAGTTCCACCATCACACCTTATTAGATTGAGAGTGTTCCATCGGGAAGTGTCTTTTCCATTTTCGGCCAGGTTCGATCGCGGGGATCCATCGGCGACCATAGATGCAGGCAAAAATCATTGAGATTCACATGACGGTTGGCTGGTGGATAGATTGCTATCGCTTCGCGGTTCTCGCCGATGAAGAGTTTCTTGCACATCGCCATTGTCTTGTGCGTCGGGTTCGCTTTGGCATGTGAGACTGAGAGGTGAATCCAATATCCCGACCCAAGTTTTGCTTCGATGCCTAACATGACGCGAAGTTTACGTTTCGGCAATACGTAGGCTCCGATAAGTTCCTCGCGCACGACGTTGCCGCGCCATCCCTTCGGCAAATCTTCTTTCTCAGGGAAACCCCATTCACCCCAAGCGGACTGAGGGTTGACCTGCGTGCCGTCAGGCCCTAAGACAATCCCGCTTCCTGGCATCAGTCCTCCGTAGTGCGCGGGTCATTGACTTCGCCGCGATTCACGGCGTCCCCGAAAAGGTTCTGCCACAACCACGAATGCTGGGCGGCTAATTTCCAGTGTATTTCTTGGTAGAACATTTGGCTGATTTCGGAAATTTGAAAATCGGACAGCGATGATTTATCCCGTAGGAATTGAGCGACGGCGGACGACCCAGCCAAGGCCCCTTGATGACAAATCGCCGGCTTAAGTTTCATCGGCACAAACTCGGGCAGTGACATAGCAGGATCGTCAGGATCGCTGTATGGTACTGTCGATGGTTCAGTTTTACGAATGAATATTCTGTCGAAATCACGCTCACTCATCTAATCTCTCCATGCGCTTAGCTTCGCGCCATGCGGCAACATCTTCGCACTGTTTCTTTTTTGCCGCTTCCGTTCGGCAGTCGTGATCGCGCTTCTTAGTTTTCCAACCAACACCGCCCTTGCTCTTGTGAAAAATCTTTGGCGGCGGACCGTTGTCGTATTTATTTCCGTGCGTTGGTATTATGCGTGATCCAACACCGCGACGAATCCCCAAGCGACATCATCGGTATCCGCCCAGACCCAATGCAATTTGAATCCGGGCAACCCGTCGACATTGATCGCAGTTTTGCGAACTTCAGGAACGGCGTTCACTGCATCGGTCGACAGTATGAAATTGTGAACTGTGTCGCCTGGATATTCCATGGTGGCGACCAGGTTCTCGACGGTTGTGGGATTCGCGCCGAAAGTAGCTCGCGTTTCGACTAATCGGTGGTTCTCGAATCCGATGAGAATATCCATGTCGGGAATCAACCCGAAGTCGTAGGTCGCAGCGGCGCCGTCTTGAACCGGGAACGCGATCTTGTTCACCCTTCGAAAAACAAGCACTCCCTCTTCTGCCGTTGCTTGATTCGCAGTTAACGTCAAGGTGTCGGTTATCGCATTGCCCTCCAAGTCCTCGCCTTCTACCGTGATGTCACCAGCAGGGACATCGAGAGTGGTGCCGCCGGGCGTTACGACTACTTTGCCGATCATAGGATCCAGCGAGGCGAGAAAGCTCGCCTTGAACACTTCGGTTATGAGCGTGGCACTCGTGGCTTGGTCATTGAGAAAGTAATCGGCGTCGTTGATGCCCTTGTACAAAATAGCGGTCTTACTTTTCGGCCCGTGCAAAATCATGTTTGCCCCCTTTCGTTTGAATCATATCGGGTAATGTTCGGCTTCACCAACCGACACGATGGTGAAGCGTAGAGTGCTGTTTACCCAACGGCCCCGAATCGCCTCGATGGTCTTCGTCGCGTTGGCTTTCGACTTGAAGATCGTACCAGATTCTGACGGACCAGCCCAACTTGCGCATCCATTCGAGATGCGCAGGAGTCTAGGCGTTGAATTCTTGCTTAATTGAAAGATAACCACATAGCCGACCGACTTGCTCGTGGTCGTCTTCTTGTAGCTGAACGGTGCGCGCCGCTGTGGACGCCGTTGATCGCGCGAATGTCCGTAAATCGATCTCATCTATCCACCTCATCTACCCACGTTTGATTCCCAATCATCGGCGAGCATATCGGTTTGCGACGCGAGCCATGGAACTCGCTCCCCTTGCACCGTTTGAATCCAAATGTACGGTAAAGTGATAAAAGGGGTGTATTGGTTGATTTTATCTGTAAGACCAAGGAATTGATTCTTCCCATTCCAACCTCGGCGGTAAACGTAAATTCCATCTCGTAGCCGGTCGAGCGCCCATCCGAAGGTTTTGGGTTCGACTTTCATGTGCGAGTCCGACACGGACATATCCACAGGAATCCAGCCAGCGATTTTCTCTTCCTCCGCTGTGAGATTCTCGACGTGGAACTTGTCGCTCTCAACGATAAACTTGCGCGCTTTTCCACCGAGAAGCCATGCGGCTTTCTTCACGTTTTCGGCTGTGAAGCGATGCGCCCTCATAGGATCGGAGGTGAAACTGAACTGGAAATTGTCCCAGTAGTCACTGTCTTCACCTGGAAACATATCGCTGGATTTAGATACCCAGCCTTCGCCGACTTCACAGGCGAACCATGTCGCAATGCGTTTTGCTCCCATCGTCAATCTCCTTTCGGTCCGGGAAGGTCTTCCCATGTGTCCGAGCAGACTATGCTCGAATTCGCCGTCTGCATGGATTGCTTGAGTTGCCGGATAGCGCGCGTGCGATCGGGGTTAGCCGGGCACGTATCCACAATGAGGTACGCCAATCCCAGATATTTCGAACGAAGCAAACGTAATTGCTTCGCTTCGTCTTGGGTCGGAGCACGAAGTCCGAACCACTTGTTGACGTTAATTTGCCAAGCGTTCTGGACCGTCTTGGTAATAGCGGGAAGTCCGAAACGACCCGAATCTTCAGCAGTTCCCGGTAGCGATTTTCCTGTGTAATCGTCGCCATCGCCCATTTCCTTTTCTCCTTTTCAGTGTTCCGAGAATCCTCTAAAATCTTTGAGTACCGCGAAGTCATGATACCCGCACTCTTCGTCTGGGCATTGCAGTGACGGGAAGACGTTTCCCATGTGGTCGACATCATGGTCCAAAAAGAATACGCGGCCGCATCGCGGACATGACACGCGGAGGTTCTCTTCGCCTCCCGAAAAGACGATCTTCCAATCCTTCTTTTCAATGACTGTCGCCATCAGTCCTCGTCCTCAAAACCGCAGCAGTCCTCATGCGCTTCACAACACTCCAAGCAAAAATCATTCTTGCCGCAACGAATACATGAATACGAGTCCGACACCGTCATCGACTTGCGGCATGCCTTACATTCAATCGTGGCTTCCGCTGCCATGTTCTAACTCTCCCCGGTCAGTCCTCGGCATCGCGCCGTGTTTTTTTCGCAATACGGTCAAGACGGTCCATCTCCGCGAGAATCAGCGCTCCGGCGACGGCCAACTGATCGAAAGATTTTTTAGCGACGATATGGTCGAACATTGTTTTGTCTTTTCCGTCTGTTTGCCATGGCCATGCTTCGAAACCAGCGCTCCCATATGCGTATTCACGCAAGATGGCTTCGGCGGCGCGTGCGAGTTCGAGTTGTATGTGGTTGTCATCATGCGCGGCGTCGCGACCATGTTTGACGATTTGCTCGACTCGCTCCGACAGTACTGCGTTGTTAGATCCGCTTAGATACACGGATTCGAAAACTTCCGTGAGTTCGAGGATCTCTGTGTTCGTCATAATATCCCTTTCTTTTTTTTTGAGGGTCCAGGGGCCTAGCGCGACGCCACCGGGTGCTGCGTCCCAGACTTTGGTACCGAACATCGTCGCATGCCCGTTGGGAGAACACGGGCGAAATGCGAGCACCCCGGACCCTCAACCCAAACAAACCGAGTCCTGGTCATGAGAGGCGGGTCCACGCGCCCCACAGGACTCCATGGCCAAACTAGGCGCCCGAGAGAACGCGCAGGCAGTGACCATAAATGGCACCTTAACACAACTGGCTAAAGCTGTCAACCCAAAAGTTCCGCTCCGCTCGGGCCCGCGCCACCCGCCCCAACCCCAACCTCCACTCGGGTCGAACCCCAGGCCCAAGACCCGACGCCACCCATCACCAACCCCCGGCCCAACACAACCCGATCCACGCCACGCGCGCCCCACACGACCTCACAAACCAAAATAATCCACCACAGAGGGAGTCCACGGCATTCGCCGTACACTCCAAAAAAACTCCTCCCGAGAGCCGCCCACCAATATAAAGTAAACACTTTACAAAAGAGCCCACAACCATTCTAAGAAAACTCCCCCCCCATACCCCCCCCTATAAGAACTCCTCTCCTTATAAGTCTGTCCCCCCATACCTGTGTACGGTTGCGCGGTGGTAAGTAAGCTTAACTCGATTATTTCAATTATAATGCGGATTTTACAAACACATACAACATCAAGACTTAGGCCGTCTCAAAGTCAAACACATTATCACGTATACTCCGCATGATTCAACTTACATCCTATCTATCTCAATTATATCAGTATTCTTCAGGTTTAATCGAGTTTAACA
>SDBV01006000.1_pt1 | contig 16969 bp, 17 predicted proteins | sample 2277081 | NCBI WGS metagenome assembly SDBV01 (sample SAMN10402039, study PRJNA504765) | marine sediment metagenome | isolation source: marine sediment core GS10_PC15, 223 cmbsf | place: Arctic Ocean: Southern Knipovich Ridge | collected 2010 | reverse complement strand
GTGAATGCCATCAGAATTCAAGGAGTTGGTGTTATTGATTTGGATACTCCTTATGTTCTGAGTGTTACAAACGATGGTTTGGTGGGTTCTACCTCGTTACGTTTGCGTGTCTATGAAGCACTTTCCGGATAACTTCTTAATACGCAGACTGGGGATGCGCCGGGCGACGATGACCTTTCCGGCATGGTTTGGTGGGTAGGCTCATTCGATATTGAAAAAGCAATTGATTATTAGGTTTTTGCGAGAAAATGTCGGCTTGTTAGAAAAAGGGGGAGAACATGTCTATTGTGGAAACAAATCAGCTTTCAAAGAGTTATGGTGAAGGGTCTATCGAGGTCGAGGCCCTGAAAGATGTAGCAATCAACATTGAGAAGAGCGAGTTTTTAGCTGTTATGGGCGCGAGCGGTTCGGGAAAAAGCACTCTTCTTCACTTGATTGGTTGTCTTGATTATCCGCGTTCGGGATCGAATTTCGTATTTTTTTGGTAAGGACTAAGAGCTAAGTCAGAGGAAGACCTAGAGAAAATTGAGATACCGGTTCAAGCGAATGTCGTTTTGGGAATAAAAAACTGGTTTTACAAAAGCAGGCGTAAAAGTAGCCTACGAATTTCTTTTGTGAATCATTGATTAGCCTAGAATAATAAATCATTAAGAATTGGAGCAGCGATGAAAAAATTTATTGTCACCTATCACGCAACGGCAAGCGTGAGGGAGAAAATGAACGAAGCTAGCCCGGAAGAAAGGAAGAAGGGAATGGAGCCTTGGATGGCATGGGCCGAAAAATGCGGTGAGGGATTGGTCGACATGGGAACACCGCTCGCAAATGGTCAAAAAGTTTCTAAGGAAGGGTCATCTCCTGGCGATAATAGCGTCATTGGTTATTCAATTTTGCGAGCAGAAAACATGAAGGAAGCAGTGGAAATGCTCAAAGGTCACCCTCATCTTGAGTTCGCTAACGGATGTGATATCGAAGTTCACGAATCGATACCGGCACCGATGTGAATTAAAAAAAACTGGCTACCACTCTGACAAAATATTTTCGTGGAGCTAAGGGGATGATCTTCGAACTTTTCTGGCCAGCGAGAGTTTAAAAAAATTCGATCATACCGAGTTTACGATGGCCTAACTTTGTTCCAATATTGATTAAATGCTGATTGAATGAGGATAATCCATATAATTCCGCCTACCACAGGTATAAAGTTCAACCATCCATAATGACCGTAGTGTTTTAATTGACTTTCAGGAACACCATCAGCAATTTGCATTTTTGTTAGCAGGCCGGGAGTCTTAAATAATAAAATGATTGACCAAACAAAATTAAAGACCGGAATAAACAAAAAACCAACGGCTGCTCCACCAGATGTGATTTTTACTTTTCCTTCAATATAATAATCTGCCTCTGAATATAAATAGTATAACCAAACTAAACTATAAATTCCGAAAGTAACGAGAGGTAATAACAATGGGGCAGCAATGCTTCGATTTTTTCCTATCCTCTTTTTCTGTACCGGTTGTTTGACGTTATTACCTGCTGGAGGAGATTCAATAGTTATATCCGACATACGATTTTCCTTTCTCAAGCCAGTAGTTATTTAGTGCTTGTTTGTTATGTTATCAATAATCGTTTAAATAAGATAGAAAGTCATGCTTTTATAAATAAGACTGAATTTTGATACTAGTTATTTCTGATAAAGATGCGTGGAGCTTAGGGGATGATCTTCGAACTTTTTATTGTATTATAAATTAGTTATCCCAGCATTTTATAAGAGTACGCGTCTTCTCCACTTTTAAAATTATAATTAAGAAATGACAATGAATTTCAAAAGTACCGATTCTCTCAACGATTAAAATAATTGAAAATCTTTTAAATAATGTTTATTTGTTTTTTTCTAAGGGAACAGTAATTAAGTTAAGCAGATTGTCAGAAATTGTTTAAAAAAGAGGTGAAAGTTGAGATTTATAAAAATTATCCTTGTTTCAACGATTTCTATTACCTTGTTGTTTTCTCTCGTTGCAACCGCATTAGGAGTAACAGCAAGTGACGGGATACTGGTTACACAGCAAGTTGACGAGACGATAACAATTAGTACTCCATCTGACGTAACTATGGCTCCAAATATTACAGGAACAGGGACTAGTACGGGAACTGTTGACTGGACAGTAACAACCAATAACAGCGCAGGCTATAAGTTAGAAGTAGAGGCAAGCGCAAGTCCAGCACTTACAAGCGGCGGCGATTCAATCGCCGACTACACAGAGGCGACACCGGGCACCCCGGAGGCATGGTCGGTAGCTAGTTCGGACTCAGAGTTTGGTTTCACAGCAAGCGGCACTGATTCAGAGGCGAAATATTCTGCGGGAACTTTATATGAGGGTTTTAGCGGTACATCAAAAATTCAAGTGGCAACTGCATCTGCAGAAACTGTTGGTACGGCAACGACAATTGATCTTAAAACCGAAGTAGGTGCATCCAAGTTCCAACCGACGGGTACATATACTGCAACTATCACGGCGACAGCAACTACTCTTTAATAGTTTTTTATAAATAGATATTGTTGTTTAGGAAGGGATTGATTTAAAAGGATCCCTTCCTAAAAGCCATTTATTAAAAGGAGATATATTGAGGAAATTTATCTTATTATTTCCTGTTTTTTTGATTCTGTTATTCAATATTAATCTAGCTAACGCATATACAATCGATTATTACGAAGAGAAGGATCTCAATAATTTTGCTCTTACTCCTGGTAAATTTGATTTCACAATTAAACCAGGAAAGGAAAAAAGCAAATACATAACAATTGTTAACAGAACAGGAGAAACTCATAAATTTTCTGTCGAGACTCAGGATTTCCATGGGACTCGCGACCCGAGCGACCCTTTAAATTTTTTAGATAATGTTGATAGCCCTTGGTCTGCCAGAGAATGGTTGACTCCTGAGCTAGAGACGTTCACATTACGTCACGGGGAACGGGCCAAATTCGAAGTTAAGGTGAAAGTTCCCAAAGACGCCAGAATCGGTGGTCACTATGCCGCAGTTTTTATAACCACTAGTAGACCCGAAGAGAAAATTGATAATGATAACTATATTCCTATAAAAAGCAGATTAGGAGCTCTCTTTTTAATTATAATACCAGGTAAAGTCGTTGAAAGCGGAGATATTAAGAGCTTTAATACAACTAAAGCGACATATTACAAAGGCCCAATTAATACTGATATTGTCTTTCAAAATGACGGCAATATTCACTTAAAGCCGGGGGGACAAATACTTATACGAAATCAGTGGGGGCTGGTTGTTGATAAGTTAAAGGTCGAACAATGGACTGTGCTTCCAGATGCGGTTCGAAAGACAATGGCTACTTGGGATGATAAGCCCTTGCTTCGGATAGGCAAGTATTCGGCTGAAGTTATTCTTTCATATGGAGAAAAAGAGAAACAATTTTCGATGGCAAAGACAACTTTTTGGGTTCTACCACTGAACCTAATTTTTGGATCGAGCTTATTGATACTAGCTTCATCAGTCGGATTGTACTACCGTCAAAATTTAATAAAATTGATGGGTAGGCTATTAAACCGTAGGTATTGATCTATCTATTTAATTAGCATATATCTCCATAGATAAAGATTGTTCGAAAATTCATGTTGATTAAAAAAATCGGTTAGGTATACATTCAAGGGGCTATTTCATTGATCAGCACAATAAATTGTCTCGGGCTAGCATAAAAAGTTCGTGTGTTATTAGGAGTGGTACTTTGCTGCTGGCTAACATTTGTGGAGCTTAGGGGATGATCTTCGAACTTTTATTGAAGCAAATAGTTATAAAATTATAATTGCTGATCAATTAGTAGAGTAGTTTTTATGATTTGTGATTGGTCAAGTTATGCTGCCTCGCTCGTAAACTCTCCGCTCAATAAGAGCTTGCTAACATCTACATCGTAAGCATGAGGGTATTCAGGACATTGATCGTTAAAGCAAGCCATTTTCCAACTTCTATCAGTAATTCTTCTTACTGGAGATCTATAGAACTTCTTTTTTTCTGTATCCCACTCGAGGATGATACTGGCGCCTTTTTCAACTTCGACCAGAAACATATCCGTGTTACAGTAAGGACACTTTCTAGGAAGAGAGTCCGGATCGTTTAATTCTGCCCTTGATATATTAGACATTGCGCGCTCCACTGCATCTGCATCAATTGTCATAAAAAACCTCCAGCAATTTCTCTTAGAGGATAAGTTTCCATTTATCTTTTCGCTTAAACCATTTACTTAAATAATAAGTATTTTGTGACCTTTATCTGTGGAGCTTAGGGGACGATCTTCGAACTTTTATAAAAACAGAACCTTCAGGACTTTGAATTTCATAAAAAAATGAGTGATGATATTGGAGCATCTGATAACGGCACGTACCTCGGTAGTTTAATTAATGCTGAAAAAGGAAACTGTTGTTGTGTGAAAGAAAACGACGAAAAAAGCGTAGATCAAAGATCCATATTTAAGTATGTCTTTAATAGATATGTTTTATTTATTTTAATAGTTTTTCTTGTAACAGGGATTCCCGCAACAATCTTTTTTTCCAACTTAGTGGCCAACTTGTTTATCGAATCGTTCGAAAATACATCGGTAGCCATCGTTAAGTCTGATTTTAAAGATGCTACCAAGGGAAAGCCGATCAATGAACCGGTTACCGGGAAGGAACTGAAAAGTATTAATTCTTTTGTCGATGAGACCGGAAAGAACTTCGACTTTCAGGAAATAAATGTCTGGTCTTTAGATGGTACGCTGGTATTTTCCTCAACTTCCGATGGATTGGGTCAAAAAAGAAAGATAGAGGGCCCTTTTGCTGAGGCTTTAAAAGACAGAACAGTTTCAGAAATTGAACATAGAGGAGACCCTGAGGTGAAAGGCGGTGGAGAAAAAGTAGATGTGTTGGAAGTCTATATACCCATTCATAACCAAGCGGGGAAGCTTATTAATATTTTTGAAATATACGCACCTCTCGATCCTGTTCAAAAATTGATTACTACTGCCCGAACCATCATGATAAGTTTCTTCATCGTCCTTTTCGTCATTGTAGCTGCAATCGGTCAGACGGGAGTAGTTCTCATTACTAAAAAAGATCAACGTTATGAGATCGAGAGAGAGATATCTAATACTCTTCAAGACGCGTTAATTATGATGCCTAGCAAAATAAGAGGTATTGAGTTTAGCTATGATTATCATTCGGCGACTAAAGCCGCAAGAGTAGGTGGTGACTTTTACGATATTTATGAACTTAGTCGTGACAAAGTTTGCATAGTAATTGGCGATGTGTCAGGTCTAGGCATAAAGGCTTCTAACTTAACAGACAGGGTAAAAAATACTATAAGAGCTTATTCATATGACTCGGACTCGCCTTCGAAGATTTTGGAAAAAACAACCATCTTAATTAACGAAATGTATGGTTCACCAAACTTCGTTTCGGTATTCTTTGGTATCTTGGATTTAAAAACTTCTACACTCAAATATTGTTCCGCAGGCCACCCACCAGTAATTTTAAAAAGGGGAATCAATGAAATTAAAAAACTAATAACCTTTGATTTGCCGATCGGTTTTTATAAAAAAGTGAATTATCATGAGCAAGAAGAGTCACTTAAAAAAGGTGATATTTTAATATTATATACAGATGGATTAATCGAAGCCAGAAAAGGCATTGAGTTTTTTGATGAAGATAGATTGGTTAACCTTATACGTGAAGTCTCTTCTACAGATACTGAAAAGATATTGAACCTTCTAGTTAAAGAAGTATTAGAATTCACAAATAATGAATTAAATGATGATATGGCTGTAATGGTAATTTCATTAAAAGTTTGATTTGATGATCTTTCGGAACACAAATTCCGGGCATACTTTAATCAATTAAAAGCGATTTCAATCTATTAAAAACGAAAATCGAAAAACGTAAACTGACCTAACCAAAAGCTTCTTCATTCTCAGTTCTCTGACCAGTAAAGCTGATTTGCTTGGGCTTTAGGACAAAGTTCGAACGTGTTTAGTCCATAGCTTACTACCTACCTTTATTTGTGGAGCTTAGGGGATGATCTTCGAACTTTTTTTGAAACTAATGTTCCCAGGGAAATAATTTTTTTGTTTAGAGAAGGCTTCCCTTAAATATTTAATTATCGGTTCCTAAGAGTTGACTGACATCAAATTTATGATTTGATAGTCTTTCTTTAGCTATTATTTTTTCTTCGATAGTAAAGAGTCCACTCCATTTAATATTGAGTATCAGAGCTTCCACTGAAACATCTAACCGCCTTCTATCACTTAAAGTCTCAAAGCCTTCAGAAAAATTGTCTTTCAATATTCTTTTTGCAGCTTGTAATCCACCTAGTTCGTTAATCGTTTGAATTAAATGAAAATCAATATAATATAACTCCGTTTTAACCCTTTCATAAATTTCAATCATTGCAAAATGGAATTGTTCCTCTATTGTCAACATATCGCCTCAGCTTTCAATCAATTAGATTGATAGTCTCTCACTATTTTTAAATCGTACTAATATACGCTCCTGAATATTATCAATATAGATGACCTCGCCAGAGTACGATAATAATTTAAAATTATTAACATATTCTCTTACCTATACTTTTTGACCAACAATATATTCCATATATTATGTATCGACCAATAAAGAGTGAATTATAACCATAAAATGATATTATATGACCGTTGACATGATAATAATGACCGATTACACAATTCTTAGTATCAAGTTAATAATGGGCCTTATTGGATAAGCTTCGATCCCTTAACTCAAATCATAACTAATTGACCAACCAACCAGGATAAATTATCTCAAGTTTTATACCGATATTCTTAAGGATAGGTATTTTTAAGCAAGCTTTATTTGAAAGAGAACATTAAGTGAGCGCAGAAAGTTTATTTTTTTTATAACAATCTACTTCATAATTGCCTACTTAAAAACTGGAAGAAAATCCGTGATTGGAATGTTAATTTCTTCTTCGTTATTATTTATAAGTTTTGTTGTAAATGATATTAGGGATGACTTTTTTCCAAACATTTTCCTTCTGATTATTGTACTTGCTGGATTAGTGGCTATTGGGAGTTTTCTTGTTTTTTACCTTTGGGCCGATGATCTAGAAGTTGAACTAGAGGAGATAAAAAAATTAACCGATAAAGAAGAAAGCCCTAATAGTTAGCACACTCTTATCAAATGCAAGTGTGGAGCTTAGGGGATGATCTTCGAACTTTATTAATGACGAATTGCATCAAAGAGATGCCTTTTAAAAGAGTGTCAATCTTTTAAGGAATTACTAAAAAATCTATTTAGGCATAACTTTCGAAGAACTGGGAATACCGCATTTTTTTCAAAAATTTGCATTTCTATAATTTAAAGTTTCACATGATGGACATTTCATCATGTTGGCCTCTTGCTTCATTATTGTCTTTTTAACCGACCTATTGTTTAAGAATTGCATAACTAAGACAAACGGTGGTAACAATATCACACTAAATACTAGGGCAACGATTAACCCTATCAAACCAACAAAAAACGCTTCGACTATCAATTTTAATACCCTTCTATTAATGGCACTAGGACCACCTTGCCTCATTATCTTAGAATAAGAAAAAAGTAACGATTTTAAAAGACCATTTTATGGTGAATAAAAAAGATATCCGTTGTTTGGGATTGGGTTTATTGTCTTCCCATTTGTGCAAAAGTGGAGCTTAGGGGATGATCTTCGAACTTTTTATTTAATTAAAAATCATTAAAAAGTGGCGGCCCGGATTACTTCCTATATTGTTTCGGGTTGTGAAAGTATAAAGCATCGGCTACACAGCTTTCTTTTGGACATGTCGACTAATATCGGGTTTAATATTTTAACTACTTTTTCAGTTGGAACGGAGTTTGCACAAATTTTTTGTCTAACTTCCCTAACTTCTTTTTCTTTCAAGCCACCTGTGATCATTATAATTGTTTCGGGGCTGGACTCTTGAGTTACTATTCTTCTATCACCATGCTTAAAGTTTAGGTTTTTTAATGCTTCTTCTGCCGTAATAAGTGAAGGCATAAAGCCAATGAAGGTACTGGGTTGGTTGGCGATAAAAGTATCTTTACTAAAAAACCGATTAAACCAGCTCATAAAGTTACCTGACGAAAGACGATTTCGGAATAGCTGGTTAGTTTTGTCATGGTTTTCTCTTTTTAAGTTGCCTGATGATAAATAACCTAAATTAAAAAATCAAAACATTATTTACTTAGTAAACTAACGGCAGGTGAATTGATGTCTAATTAAAATTCAAACACGAGAATTTATATAGAGTTAATGAATCAGTAACTCATTGATAATGGGGCTAACGGACAAAGTACGATCTTTTTTAAGCTGTGATAATTTACTACCATTCATCATTTGTGGGCCCTATCGAATAAGCTTCGAACCAGGTGAAGCAAAAAGCTTCATCAATCGCTATCTTGGACTGACGGTGGACGCTTGTCTAGTGGATAACCAATCTACTAGTTAATCTATTCTTAATCAACTTGTAATAAACAATTATCTTAAAAGTCACAGCTTAGAAATATTCTTCACCTATATTAACGGTAGACCAAATAAACAGGACACCCTGTTAAGAAGAGAATAAGATGAGACATTTTAGAAGAGATGTTTCTCTGGACGGTGACGTCTTTTTTATAGCGATGATCGCAAAAAGGACGTTCTTTATTTTAAAAATTAAGGGATAACAAAATGAAAAAGCTAGAGATCAACAAAGAAGAAGCAAGCTCTATATTTGAAAATCTGTCTCAAGGATATAGGATTATCGCCCCCGTAGAAAAGATGGGTGAGGGTAGGTTCTCAAATACTTCCCTTTTGTCTTACGATGAAGTGAAGAGCTTTGGGGAAATAGAATTTTTTAAGAAGACGTACTTTTCGCCAAAAGAGATACTATTTCCTGTTCGCCAAAGTTTATTTGAATTTAAGAAAATGGATATCCATGAACTTCATGAAAAGATCCCGCCCAGCATAGTCTTCCTGCGGGCTTGTGACATTAATGCTATTCACGTTACGGATGCCCATTTTTTGAATGATGTGAAATTTAAAGATATATATTATAAGCGACTACGGGATTCAGTTAAATTTTTCTTGATCGAATGTAAAGCGCCTTTTCAGAGTTGTTTCTGTGTATCGATGGGGACCAACAAGACTGAGGATTACTCAGGCTTCATGAGAAAACTTGATGACGGTTATGAGATAAAGGTCACGGACGAGGACCTGATGAATGACTTTTCAGAAGGCACGCCAAAAGATGTAGAACCGGCATTTGTAGAAGAGGATAGGAACCATATTGATATACCAACAGAAATAGATGCGTCCTTATTTGAAAACGAGATGTGGGATGAATATTCTAAGCGCTGCAGCGCCTGTGGAAGATGTAATACCTCTTGTCCGACCTGCACCTGTTTTACTGTCCAGGATATATTCTTTGAAGACAGTAATGATTCTGGAGAAAGGCGTCGGATATGGTCTTCCTGCCAGGTGAAGAATTTTGCCACTCTTGCAGGCAACCATGATTTTCGAATTCCTAAGGGAGATAGAATGAGATATAAGGTACTGCATAAGATAAGGGATTTTCGTAAAATAACAGGTTTCAATATGTGTGTAGGATGCGGTCGGTGTGACGATGTCTGTCCGGAGTATATAAGCATGTTTAAGTGTATTGAGAAGATAAATCAGATAATTGAAAAGAAGGAAATCGATGGATAACATCTATTTAAGCAAAAAAGCAAAAGTTTTAGGAATAAGAAAGCATACGCCAACAGAATGGTCGTTTAGCTTAGATTTCCAAACGGAAACAATCCCTGGTCAGTTTGTTATGGTTTCCCTACCTGGCGTAGGCGAAGTTCCTATATCTATCAGTGGATATAATCCTAATTCTATAGAACTCACTATTAGAAACGTCGGAAAGGTAACTTCAGAGATCTGCAAGATCAGTCCGGGAGTTCATCTTTACATAAGGGGTCCTTATGGCAATGGATTCCCATTGCAGGAGTTCGCTGGTCGACCCCTCCTCCTAATTACCGCAGGTTCAGCTTTAGCTGCAGTAAAGCCACTGGTCGAGCATTTTATCGACAATAATCACTTTAAATTGGATGAAATGGAAATTATTGCGGGTTTTAAGTCCCCTCGCCATATCATGTTCCGTGACGAACTAAACCGCTGGAAGAAAAAGTATAAAGTTAGAACTACTGTATATAACATCGACGAAGATTATTCATGGATGGGAAGCATAGGTTTTGTTGTAGATTATATTAAGGACGTTCAGAACATTAGTGATGAAACGCGGGCAATAATCATCGGGCCACCTTCAATGATGACAAATTCAGTAAGAGAGCTTCTCCGGCATGGGGTGAAAAAAGAAAATACATACCTTTCTTTTGAAAGGCATATGAAATGCGGAACAGGAAAATGCGGCCACTGTCGCATACGAGATAAATATGTATGCCTTGACGGACCGGTGTTTAACTATGATGAAGTAAGAGAGCTTATAGATTGAAAGGGAAAATATGTATTTAGAATCGGTAAATATCGTATCAAAAACGGCAAAGATCAAAATCGATTATCTCAAGAGATCTATTCTCTCATATATGACTTCCGCCATTTTGGCAGGATCATATATCGGTTTAGGCATCATTTTAATATTCTCTATAGGTGCACCATTGGCGGGTAGCGGTTCTATATTTTTGAGGCCTTTGATGGGGGTCTCTTTCGGAATCGCCTTAACTCTCGTTGTATTCGCTGGCGCCGAACTCTTTACAGGAAATAACATGTTTATGACTATCGGATTGCTGAAAAAAGAAGTAACTGTTTCCGATGTTCTAAAGGTGTGGTCATATTCATGGGTAGGTAATCTCATCGGGTCACTTCTTTTGGCTTATTTGGTAGTATCATCGGGAGCGCTATTGCACGCTGCCGATTTCATAGAGAAAATATCGGTAGTGAAGATGACGCTACCTGCCTCGCAGCTGTTTCTACGTGGTGTGCTCTGTAATTGGTTGGTCTGCCTGGCATTATGGACGTCCAGCCGAGCAAAAAGTGATGCGGCAAAATTAATCTTGATATTCTGGTGTCTATTTGCATTTATCGCTAGCGGCTATGAGCATAGCATAGCTAATATGACATTATTATCTATGTCTTTGTTTGCACCTCATGGCGCGGCGATATCGTGGTTAGGATTCTTCTACAATATGTTTTATGTGACGCTAGGTAATATTGTCGGGGGCGGTTTCTTCGTAGGAGCTCTTTACTACATTGCCACTTATAGAGAGGGAAAATAAGAGTGCATAACGCCAGCAAAATAGGAAAGAATGCTTTCCGTATCTCCAAGGTGCGCGGTGAAAGCGCAATAAGACTGAGAATTCCCGGTGGGGATCTAGATGCCCGACATCTCGATACTATAAAGAAATTGGCCCAGAAGTTTGGCAACGGAACCGTCCACTTAAGCATTCGTCAAGGCTTTGAGATCCCGGGAGTAAAGTTATCTCAATTAGCTGAGATAAACAAATTTATGGCGGAGATGATATACGATATTGAAAAAGAGAGCAATGTAATATTAGATTCCCCGCAAGATGGTTATCCTTCAGCCGGAACACGAAATATCTCTGCTTGTATCGGAGATAAGGTATGCCGTTTTGCCAATTGCGATGCACCTCTATTGGCAAGGAAGATAGAAGAAGTCATCTATCCTAATGACTACCACTTAAAGGTGGCGGTTACTGCGTGTCCGAACGACTGCATAAAGGCGCACATGCAGGATATAGGCATTATCTCAGGGGTTGTGCCTGAATACGATAGCGAGAGATGCATCGCCTGTGAAGCTTGTATGGATAACTGCTGTTCACGGGTGAGCAATGCCTTGCGGCTAGAGAACCAAAAGATAATACGTGATAAAGAATACTGCATTAAGTGCGGCGAGTGTATCCTGAAATGTCCCATAGGAGCACTTTCGCGAGGTAAATCGCTCTACCGCATAATCGTCGGAGGCAGAACCGGCAAGAAAAATCCTCGCTTAGCTAATACATTTATGAAAGATGTTAGCGAGGAAGTGGTTATTGCGGTAACTAAAAATGTATATTCCTTTATTAACAGAAATATCAACAGAAAACTTCCTAAAGAACATTTAGGTTACATTATTGACCGAACGGGCTTTGAGACATTTGAGCGAGAAGTTTCCGAAGGCATAGATATGAATCCGGAGGCGAAGATTGTAAAAACAAATAATCCTGGTTACTTTTATGAATATCGAGTGAAATAATTTATTAGATAAAGAATTAGATTAGGGGACTCGAACCTAGATCTCGCCTGGCAGTAAATTGCTGAAGAAAAACTAAACGCATGCACTTAATCCGCACTTAAGATTGCTAGGAAATCATTGCACATATAGCGCATAATGCCTCTGAACTTGTGGAGCTTAGGGGATGATCTTCGAACTTTTTTAATGATAGGAATTTTATGAAAATAGCTAACCGCAGTCATTTTATGTAGATAAACATAACCGGCAGATCAAGACGATTATTTATTCGCGTAAACAAACAAAGCATTGCTCTTTTGCTCGGCTAATCGAGACTTATTCTCAGTTTTAAGTGATAAATCCGTCTAGCGCTTTGAATCGATTGAGAAGTGCTCGTTAGCGATGTTGATAGCGCAAAAATCACCGCACATCGAGCACTTATTATCATCGCTTGATTGGCGCTCTTCCTTGATCGTTCTTGCTTTTTCCGGATCCAGAGATAGCTTAAATTGTTTTTCCCAATCAAGTTGACGACGCGCTAAACTCATTGCTTTATCCTGTTTGCGGTCATCATTTTTTATCATGTCGCCAATATGAGCCGCAGTTCTCGCAGCCATAACTCCTTCCTTTACGTCTTCCGGATAAGGAAGGGCCAGATGTTCAGCCGGTGTCACATAACAAATAAAATCTGTACCATGCGAAGCGGCAATTGAAGCACCTACAGCGGCGGTTATATGGTCATATCCTGGTGATATGTCTGTTGTGATTGGTCCCAGCATGTAGAATGGTTTTTCTCCGCTAAGTCGTTTCTGTAGTTTTACGTTGGTTTCGATTTCGTCTATTGGGATATGTCCGGGTCCCTCGATTATGGCTTGAACGCCCGCCTCTCGAGCGCGATCTGCTAATTCACAATTTATGATCAACTCTTGGATTTGAGCTCGATCTGACGAATCGTCTATAGCTCCGGCACGCATACCGTTTCCAAAACTTAAAGTCACGTCATATCTTTTTAAAATATCTACTAAGCGATCAAACTGGTCAAATAGCGGGTTTTCCTTTTTTTGATGCTCCATCCAAGAAACTAGAAAAGCACCACCACGACTGACGATTCCACCATGGCGATAATTTTGGTTTCTTAAACGTTCAAGCGTCATTTGATTTATTCCACAATGTATAGCCATAAATGAGATGCCGTCATTACATTGATTTTCAATAATATCGAACAATAAATCATCTGTCATCTCTACCATAGATCCGAAACGCTCTTTGGCATCAGCTGCCGCTTGATATAAAGGCACATTACCGACGGGCAAGTCGACCATTTCAATAACCGCTTGTCGGATAGCATTCAGATCTCCACCTGTTGAAAGCTCCATTAATGTATCGGCACCGGATTGCTGGGCAATGGCGGCTTTTTGAAGTTCCATTGGTCGATCTATTATATCGGTCGATGTCCCAATACTAGCATTTACCTTTGTTCGAAGACCCCGTCCGATACCGACGCTTTTTTTTGGACCTTTCTGTGATAGCAAAATTACTACAGTTCCATTAACAATGGCCTCACGAATGTGTTCAGCAGAAAGATTCTCCGCATCGGCCACCGTTTTCATTTCTTCTGTTATAACGCCGTTACGTGCCTGTTCTAGAATTGTTGTACTCATTATACGATCTCCTTTTATTTAGTCAGTCTTTAGAGGATGATAATTAGATAACAGGCGCTAAAATCCTAGGTTAACTTTGATTAGAGATAAAGAAGAGAAACAGAAAACAATATTAACTTCGCACTCCCAAGTTATTCCCCTTCAGGTTGTTGCGCTTATCAATGTCAGGCAGGTCTTCTGGCTTTGAGATATATATTTTCCACGACCTTCCCGGTAATCAACCAGTGGTATTTTGGCTAAGCCAAAAGTGGAAAACAATCTCATAACAGCGATGGGCTCGCATCGGATTTTCACCGATTTCCCTATTCTCGGATCATTTGCATTGATCGCTCGTAATCCGCACCTGACAAATATGATGTTTCCGTACACCATTGTAGAAAATAATAAAGGAACTTACAAGGGGCATACGAGTCAAAAGCAAATTCGAACTCCACGTGAGAATATACATGAAGATTACAAAATTATTTGTGGAGGTTAGGGGGTCTATCTTCGAACTTTTTTAGAAACAGATAGTTTCGAAGGTGGCGTAGTAATAAGCACGTCCTTGTAAATTGACAGGGCATGAGTCGAACCCTCGTTACGGGCTCTTGTGAGCGCTGCCCTTCCACAGGGAGAAGCCCTCTCTGGCTCTTACTAAATTGATTTAAACTATGACCAATTGCTTAATATTATCCGATAAAGGGAAATCAGAATAAACTGAAAAAATTGGAGGGTATTAGATATGGAGTTTTTAATAATGTCAAAATCTAACACTACAAAAATGGGTCTTGAAGAGTTTCGTAGAGTCAAGGATGGACTTAAACAGCTTCAAAACGATCCTCGCACAAAGGCTATGTATGCTGTAGCAGGTAGAAATGATGGTGTCATGATATGCGACGTAGATTCCGCCGCCGAGCTTGACGAACTTCTTAATCTTAATCCAATATCCGGTATCAAAGACCATGACATAATTCCGCTTGTTGCTATCGAAGAAAGAAACACTCTATTAGAGAAGGTCGAACGGCACTTTCAAGAAGAGGAAGCCGCATAGACCTCTCCTTATAACTATGCTTATTAGTTAATAAAAAACTCTATTGATCACGATGCTGTTCGACATGTCGCGATCAGTTAACCGTATAATTCTATCTAGCGGTCGGTGAGATTATTATTAGGAATTAATGATATAAAGCGGAAAATAAAAGGTGTGGAGCTTAGGGGATGATCTTCGAACTTTTATTTTAATTAATTGTAATCAATATGATCGCTTGGTGTTTTAGGTAAGCTTTTTTGAGTATTTTAGTATTTTTATAATTGTTTGCTTCGATATCAAATTGGGCAGAGATTAGATGATGAAGACGCTAAAAGTAAAGAGGAGATCGTCTGAGTGAAAAAGCAGGCATTTAAATTATGAAGATATCTAAGCTTATCATTCTAAGCATTCTTTTAGTTATATTTATAACAGGTTGCCAACAATCTACTATCGATCAAGATGACGATGGTAAGTCTGATACCTCAACGGAACCGGGTAGGAGCGATGACTACACGGTAGTGGGGACCGGTCAAAGTAAATGCTATGACGATACTAAGGAGATCGATTGCCCTGAACCCGGTGAGGCATTCTATGGGCAAAACGCCCAGTTTCCTGGGGTAAAATCCTCATATCAGGATAACAACGACGGCACGATCACTGATAAAAATACAGGTCTTATGTGGCAGAAAGAAACGGATCTAGATAATAAATCAACTTTCGCTGAGGCTGTATCTGAGGAAAAAGATTTTGATCTTGCTGGTCATAACGACTGGCGTCTTCCAACGATCAAAGAGTTATATTCCCTTATAAATTTTAACGGCAGCGGCCGTTTAGAGAAACCGTATATTGATACTAAGTTTTTCAACTTTAGATTCGGAGACGAGAGTCTCGGTGAGCGTACGATCGATGGCCAGTACTGGTCCAGCACCGAGTATGTAGGTACTACGATGAATGGTGACGCCACCGTTTTCGGTGTTAACTTCGCTGATGGAAGAATCAAGGGGTACCCGAAAGAGAAAGGCGCCGGCGGATCGCCCTTTACCGCTTTTGTCCGTTATGTGCGCGATAATAAAGATTATGGAAAAAATGATTTCGTCGATAACGGTGACGATACAATAACAGATAAGGCTACCGGCCTTATGTGGCAAAAAGGTGACGAAGGTAAGACCAGAAACTGGGAAGAGGCGCTTGCTTTCGCCGAAAATCTTCAACTTGGCGGCCATGACGATTGGCGTCTTCCCAACGCTAAAGAGCTTCAGAGTATAGTGGACTACTCTAAGGCGCCGGACGCTAGCGATGAATCTAAAAAAGGGCCTGCTATAGACACGACATTCTTCGACATCACGGAAGAAGAGTCATGGTTCTGGACTAACACTACTCTCTTGGAGGCGCCGTCCGACGCGCCTGGAAGCGAAGCTGTATACATAACTTTTGGTCAGGCGTTCGGCTTTGCACCCAACAATAAGTCGAAATCGATAAATGTACATGGCGCTGGTTCTCAAAGAAGTGATCCCAAAAGCGGATCTGCAGAAGACTTTGAAGGTGGACGGGGCCCTCAGGGCGATGAAATCCGTATTAAAAACTACGTACGCGTGGTACGTGGTAGCTCAGGCGAATAGCTACTACTTCCTAAGCGTTCCAGCTGAAACTTACCAAAGAGGTTGATGAAGCCGCCTAATCATCTATTTGTGGAGCTAAGGGGATTCCCCTTCGGGGATAAACTTCTCATCCCACTCGAACACACAAAAATGAACACAGTTCCTCAGGAGAGGATCTCTGTTCATTTGTGGAGCTTAGGGGATGATCTTCGAACTTTTTTTATTAATAATATTTTATCTAAGAAAGCTATTTCAGTTCGATTTTAATAGTGGTGAACTGTGCAAGGTTAAACTTCGAGCATCAAAATCGCTAAGTACTGATAAATATAAACAGGGAAACAAACATTCCGCCGTAATAATAGAGGCTAGCCAGGTCTGCGCTTCCATCTCCATTATAATCACCTGAGGTAAGCTTCGAGCC
>SDBV01005999.1_pt1 | contig 16971 bp, 17 predicted proteins | sample 2277081 | NCBI WGS metagenome assembly SDBV01 (sample SAMN10402039, study PRJNA504765) | marine sediment metagenome | isolation source: marine sediment core GS10_PC15, 223 cmbsf | place: Arctic Ocean: Southern Knipovich Ridge | collected 2010 | reverse complement strand
TCTTTAAGCTTTTTCCTGACTCCCTTGATGGTCTGGATGGAAACAGTGTTTTTCCCGGATGAGTTTTCTCCAAACTTCTTCCTTACACCGGCAATTGTATATTTTTCTTTATAGAGAAGGTTTTTTATATTAAGGACCAGTTCGAGGTCCTTCCGGGTATAGACACGCTGTCCTGTTTTGTTTTTCCTGGGTTTAAGGAATTGAAACTCAGACTCCCAGTATCTTAATACATGGGGCTCTATGTCCGCTAAACCGCTTACTTCTCCGATCTTATAAAAGAGTCTGTCCGAGCTTACCCTTTTTCGAGGTGAAGACCCCATTGAATTTATACCTTTTCAACGATATCTTTAAATTGCAGACTCGGCTTAAAAGTAACGACTCTTCTCTGTTCGATCTCCAGCTCATCACCGGTTTTCGGGTTTCTGCCCTTGCGTGCACTTTTTTTCCTTACGAGGAAAGTACCGAACCCGGTTATTTTTATCGATTCCCCGTCAGAGAGGATATTTTTCATTGTATCAAAAAGTGTCTCTACTATTGCAGTTGCCTCTTTTTTAGGGAGTCCTATCTTCTCATATAGCCTGTCGGCTAAATCTGCTTTTGTCATAACTACCCTCCTATCATTTTTTTTAAATTATAAGGGCACATAGCCTCGTTGTCAAGACAAATTAACAAAAAAAAACCGTTTTCCCATAAAAACCCCATTATTTGCGAAAAATAGGCCCTTTTTTGCAAAAAATGTATGTAAATCATGAGGATTCAGGGAAATGAAAAATCATAAATTTAATACTTCCTTAATTGAAAATTGAAAATTGTTAATTGTTAATTGTCCTTAATAGATAAGCCATGGCTGGGGCAGGAAATTCTGCTCATACATCATCATTGCGAACCTGTCGGTCATCCCGGCTATAAAATCACATACCATTCTCTCTTTTTTCCCTTTTGCTTCTTTAGGAAACTCCCTGAAGACTTCCTCCGGATGCTGCATGTAATAATCATACAGATCCAAAAGGATTTTTCTGGCCTTTTTAAATTCCCTTTTTGACACATCGCCTTCATAGACAGCCTCATAAAGAAAATCCCTTAAAGAATAAGTGGTGTCTTTCATCTCATCACTCATGCGGATTTCTTTCAGACCGTCTGATAATGAACTGTATATTACATCCTTAACCATCTTATCGATCCTCTTTGACTGCCTGTCCCCGATCCTGAAAAATTCCGGCGGGATCCCGGAACGCTTTAGTACACCCGCACGAATGGCATCATCAAGGTCATGATTTACATAGGCAATGATATCCGAAATCCTGACTATCTGGCCTTCCAGGGTTTCACTCCTTTTTTTTGAAGAGAAAATCTTGCCCTTGCCCTTTGAGTGCTTGACGATCCCCTCTCTTACTTCAGCTGTCAAATTGAGCCCGCGTCCTTTCCTTTCGAGCTTGTCTACAACTCTCAGGCTCTGGTTGTAATGCTCGAACCCGCCGGGATAGATCTCACGCAGCACATCTTCCCCCGCATGGCCGAAAGGAGTATGGCCTAGATCATGGCCGAGGGCAATGGCCTCTGTCAGGTCCTCGTTAAGCCTGAGCGCCTTTGCAATTGTCCTTGCTATCTGCGAGACTTCAAGTGTATGAGTCAACCTTGTCCTGTAGTGGTCCCCCTTGGGCGCGAGAAAAACCTGTGTCTTGTGTTTCAGCCTCCTGAAGGACTTTGAGTGAATGACCCTGTCCCTGTCCCTCTGGAAGCATGTCCTTATTTCATCTTCCCTTTCCTTTCTGTTCCTGCCCCTGCTTTTATAGCTGAAACATGCTCCGGCATGAAGGAATTTTTTTTCAATTTCTTCTGTCTGCTCACGAATTGTCATAAGAGATTATAAAAAAAATATCACTGTTACTGAAAACCGCTCCGTATCTCATCGGCCGCCCGAGAGTTTTAGACATGACCTGTTTTCTTTACTTCCGCGCTTTCCCGCTTCCGAGCTTCCGAGCTTCCGCGCTGTTTTACTCTAGCCCCATCTTCTTCAATGCATCATCACCTGCATCTTTGGTTTGGGGGGCATCTTCCGGAAGATAAAGCATTACACCTCCCTTAACAGGCCTGATCACAATTTTGTCTTCTTTGGCAAGCTCATTTGTGGCGTCTATAGGGTTTGCACCATCATAATATTTTTTAAAGGCATTATTGAACCCCGAATATACGGTATGGATACCTTTATAGTTATCCTTCCTGAGACTGACTATGGCCTTTTTTATAAACTCTTCATGACTTAATTTTTCTGACATGGTACCCTCCTTTAAATTAAAAGTTCAAAAAAAGTTATTCAAGCATCTCTGTCTCACTGGTCACTGAATCTGAATTTAAATCTATAGACTTTTGTTTCCTTAACTCCTCAATCTTCCTGAGCGGCACTTCCAGCTTGTTAGTACGCGTCGTAACCAGGTCCTCATATTCTCTTCTGGCCTCATCAATTTTTTTGCCCATGTTATCGAATTTACCCTTGTACAGGTTCCACTGCTTGTAAAAATTGCCCAGCAGTACCTGCATTTCAGCAGTGGCCTGCTCCAGAGTGAAATTTTCAATTGACTGCCTGATAACAGCCAGGACCGCATACAGCGTAAAAGGAGAGCATAGAACGACCTTCCGCTTTAACGCCTCATCCATAATGGTCGGATCACTTTCATTGATAAAACCATATACCTGTTCATTCGGGATAAAGACAAGAACATAATCCACAGTATTGTCCGCAGGGTTAATATACTCCCGGCTGGTAACATCCTTGATCATTATCTTCGTACTTTTGATAAGTTCATCCTTATAACGCTTCCTGTCATTTTCCGAATCTGCATTCAGGTAATTAACGTAGTTATCAAGCGGGAACTTAACGTCCATGTTCAGCTTTAAATTATTGGGCATTAAAAAAGTGTAATCAGGCCTGCCTGATGAACCCTCAAGTGTTTTCTGCTTGATATAATTAATCCCCTCAACCATACCAACAAGATTAATAATGTCCTCTGCCATACGCTCGCCCCACTCACCTCTCTTCTTTGAGCTTGCAAGGGCCTGTGTAAGATGATCAGTTGTATCCATGAGCCTGGATGTGATCTTCTCATGATTTTCCACAAGGGCGGAGACCTTTATGTTCCCTTTGCCTACTTCATCTATCCTCTGCCTGACATCTGACAGTGTCTTGTCCATCTCCTCAAGGCTTTTCCCGATCAGGTCTTTCTTGCCTTCCAGCTCTTTTATGCCTTCAACCGTCTGTGATTTCAGTCTTTCTTCAGCAAGTTTCAAGAAATCATCAGAGTTTTTAGAGAGCGCCTTCAACGAAAGAGCACCGAACTTGTCCAGCATGTCCCGCTCCATTGCCTGATAATTCTTTTCAGCCTCATGGTATTGCGCTTCACGGGCCGCCCTCATCTCCCTCTCATTTCCGAGATCATTCTCAGTCTCGTCCAGCTTCTGTTTCAGCTGTTCAATCTGCTGCCTGAGCTCATCATTGACTGCCTCTGCGCTCTTTGCCCGCCCTTCGACAGATACAGTCTTCTTTGAGAAAACAAAATAAATAATAAAAGATCCTATAATTCCGCCCATTAAAAGACCTGCAATTAAAAATCCGATACTTATATCCATATTTATTTGATCATCCCCGGTTTAATAAACCATTCTAGAGTCCAGTTGAATTCCTCAAGCCTCTTCAGGCAGACAATACCTCCCATCTCAAAATTTATTATACTATTCTCCTTGTCACGGCAAAGAAGCATTGAAGCAAGTTTATCCAGATAAGGCAAATGCCCTACTATCATTATATCCTCATTCATCTTACTGAGACGCCCGAACCACATTTCAGGGTCATCCATAGGTGACAATCCGTCGGATTCCAGCACCCCCATGTCAGAAGTGACCCGGTCTGCCAGAAGCTGGGCGGTCTGGAGCGCCCTCATTTTCCCGCTGTGAACTATCTGATGGGGAGTAATTTTTAATCCCCTTGAAAATGATGCGATTTTCTTGATGTCCTTGATACCTTTTTTAGATAAGCTGCGTGACCGATCCTCTTCCTTGCTCAGAGCCTCAGCATGCTGCACAAGATAAAGGAACATGTTTGACCTCCTGTTATTTTGAAATTCAGGCTGGGTTTTCTCTGAATCCCGACCCCTGTCATTGTTTTTTCCCGCGATACATTATAACTCTTTTCATTAGGGTTATCTATAATTAATTGCTGCGGCATCTTCCTGTATTTTATCAAAAAAATCCTGCACATCCCCGATACTGTGCACGATGTTCATCTTCGGAAGTGATGAAACAATACTCCTGCCGTATGAGCTCCTGACAAGGCGCGTATCCAGTATAGCAATAACACCCCTGTCGCCCGCTCCTCGAATAAGCCTGCCAACCCCCTGTCTAAGCTGAAGTATGGCGGAAGGGAGGGCAAGATTGGAAAACCACAACTCCCCCAGCCTCTTGCATCTTTCGTCATATACAGGATCGCCGGGTGATCCAAAGGGCATTTTCACGACAATTACCATGCTTAATTTTTCCCCTTTGATATCAATCCCCTGCCAGAATGTTGAAGTTGCAAGCAGGACGGGATTCGATGTTTTTTTAAACCACCGGATAAGCTTTGACGGCGGCATGTCACCCTGGGATTTAATCGGATGGTCAATTTCAATATGCTCCGATACAAAGCGAAGGTGCTTGTAGGAAGTAAACAGCACCAGTGCCCTTCCACTGGAAGCATTAACAAGCCCTTCTATAACCTTAATACTTTTCTGATAAAAGTCCCCGCTGTTTTCCCGTACCGGTGACGGCAGGTCCGTATCAATGTAAAGCGCCGCCTGATCTTCATAACTAAACGGTGAATCTATTATTGCCTCCCTGAAGCCTGTCTCCTGCTCGGACTGCAGATTAGCAATACCGAGCCTCTCCTTTAAAAAATCGAAGCCCCCGCCGGTTGTCAAAGTTGCTGATGTCATAACCACACTCTCAAAAGCTCCGGCCAGTCCATTAAAAAAGTCCTGGGACTCTACCAGATTACTTCTGAGTTCAATAAACTTTTTGCTGCCGGCCGTATAATAAACACGGGTCCCGTCATTCTGATCAATAAAATCATTTATTACACCATCCAGGGACCTGACATAATTAATGGTCGTTTCAACCCTGTCTTTTAACTCATCACCTGTAAAAGATTCCTTATTGTCATTCAACGTGCGGACTACCTTATCAAGCGCAAGCACTTCATTCAAATTCCTCAAACCGTCGACTATTGCATCAGGCACCGGACTGACGGCATATAAAGGGAGATCTACTCTTCTGAAAAAAGTTTCTACGGCCTCAAAGAGATGGTCAACAACTATCTTTAACCCTTTCAGTCGGTATAGAAGCCACATTACACGGGAATAATTCAATACACTGCCTGCAGCATGGGAAATAACATTCTCGATCTGCTGCGCTTCATCTACAATAAGCTGCGCATGATACGGCAGGAGATGATTGTCCGAGAGCAGGTCATAAACAAGAATGTGGTGGTTTACAACAAGGATGTCTTTTTCAAAAAGGGTACTGTAATGCATGAAGTAAAAACATTCGCTGTAAAAAGGACAGAGGCTGGCGCTGCAGTCATCCGAATCACCGCAGACTCTGTGCCAGAAATCAGGGATAAAGTGGAGCTCTTCCCTGTCACCCGTCTCAGTATCAGCCGCCCATTCCATGAAGCTGTCGTAATGCCCTCCGAGTTCCGGCTGGAATTCCCTTTCCCTTTTCCTGCAGAGGTAATTGTTCTTCCCCTTAAGAATATCAAACCTGAATTTATACGGCAAAACCTCCTGCAGGAAATCAAGGTCCTTGTTGACAATCTGGTCCTGGAGGGCAATGGACGCCGTTGATATCACAGTCTTTTCATTGGACAATATGACGGGTATAAGATAAGCAAATGTTTTTCCGACCCCGGTGCCTGCCTCCACAAGGAGCCTGCTATTATTCTGCAGGCATTCAAAAACCTCCTCTGCCATCCTGACCTGCTGTGGACGGTCTTCGTAGTCAGGGAGTTTCTCTTTCAGCGTTTCAAATGCTTTTGATAACTTGTTCAATGGGACCTTTCCGTCATATCCGTTCATACACCAGCACCCTGCCGCCTTCCCTTAACTCATCTTTCCTTATTACAAGCCTCTTCTTATAAAGGTTCAGAAGTCTCGTACCACTTGTGTTGGCGCCCAGCTTTTTGACATCAGATAGGTCCCTGGCAGTAATTTTATTTTTTTCTTCAACAAGCTCAAGGGTCTCCCTCAGGTAATTGTTCAGGTTTCCGACAAGGACCCTCTCACCATTTCTCATCTCCGCCATAACCGGCAGGTGCTTTCTCTCGAGTGCTACTTCTATATTTTCCTTCTGATTATCATTAAGGCCTTTCAGGAGCAGATACTTGTCTCCATATTCATTGCTTAAAAGGCGGGAGACGAGTTTTGCCGCTATCTCATCAGCACAGGAATAATCGATAATCCCGATGTTTGAAAAATCAAGGGCCACGACCGTGCCGTCTTTTTCCCTCCCAATATCACGCTCAATTCTCTCGCGTATCACCTGCCCCGAAGGCCTTGTAACCAGGTCCTTCGAGCCGTTTTTGAGTTCTTCTTTAAGTATTCTATAAAGGTCGTATACAGTCACTTAATATCTCTGGTTCCTGAAAAAACAAACATCCGTTCCTGCAAATCTGAAATAGTCTGATAATTCAGGGATGCTGTTCTATAAAAAATGTAAGGCCTGAGATTTTCCTTCACTTCATTTTAAGGACCCGGCCCCACCGTCTTTTTAATAATCAATTTTTCTATCAGAAAAATAATACGGCTTTAAAAAATTAATGTAACCTGAAAACTCACACTGGTTAATCTTATGTACACGGGCTTTCCCCAGAATACTGCCCCAGCCGGATTTGCCTAAATAGAAAGGCTTCCTCTTTCCAAGAACATAACCAGGGGTATATACCGCTTTTGCCTTAAAAAAAGAAATCATGATTTTCCTGCCCGTTAACAACAATGCAAATATCGAGAGCACTGCCCATAATATTCCAGAATATTGCAAAAGAACGTTTTGTGCAAATACACCATTCAACGAAGCTGCGAGAGAACTTGAGAATATTCTCACTTCAGCCCTCCTTTTGATTTAACCTGTGTTAGGTTTAAGGGTTCCTGTCTCCCTTTTACAAACAAACACCCGGCGCTCTAAACCTGCCTGGAGGAAATGCAGCATGCTACATATAAAACGTTTCCCATTCGTCTTTAATTTCTTCATAAGTCCTGCACTTTGTTATATCTCTGCATTCAGGACAGAAGAAATCACAACCATCAATCGAACAGTCAAAGTCATATTCCGAGAAGATCTCAACATATTGTTCAGAGTCCGGTCCAAACTTGCTTTCTGAATCCCTGTAATAGGCCATCAACCCTCCTTTTCTATAATTGATACAATGTTCTTTATTGAATCAATTGTTTCTAATGATTCAATTGATTCAATTGAACCACAATATGGGTGTTTTGTCAAGGGGAAAATGATTGAAGACGCAATCCTTCAGTTACGGGTCGCAATCAATAGGTTTATATCAGTTACCCCTCTTTGGAAAAGTCGAATCGACCCTCGTGAGACCCGACTCGGGAGGGGCTAGGGGAGATTTTCCAATAAATAGTTTTTTATTCATTTTCATTCCCCGCATGATCGGGAATTCATAGTCCCAGGGCAGGCACAAGACCTGCCCCTACAAATTAATCACTATACCTCCGGCAGTATGATATTTATCTGTGCCCCGGGGAAGACGAGCAGGTTCCTTTCCCTCTCTCTTCCCCAGCCCCAGTCAGGTATTATTGAAAACTTCGCTGTTTCCGAACGGATTGAAATCTTGCCGTTCCATTTCCTGACAAACTGCCTGACCGCTTTCAGGCCATGCCCCCTGCCCTCATCCTGATGTCTCGATATTCCATGGAGAAGCGCCTGCTCTATGGCATCAAGATCATTTTTAACCGGGATCCTTTCTGAAAGGGACTCCCTGAAACCTATTCCCAGGTCCATGACAGCTATTTTCACGACATTCATATCGCGCTTCTGAAAATGATACTTCTGAATACCGACAAAGCCCGTGTTCTCACTATGCTCAATAATATTCTGACAGACCTCGGATAGAGCAACTATAAATCCGTTTATCGCACGCTCATCATAATGGAGGTGTCTTTCAAGAATAATATGCGCCCTCTTTTTGACCCTGCCCACTATAAAGTGGATGTCATCAGATTTCTCAATAGGGGTAATTTCCAATAGAACATCGGAATGGGAGCTTCTTAAGAATTTGTCGGGAAGGTCCGGTTTGCCGGGTTCAAGGTGATAATAGAGCCCGGCATATTTAAAAAAGTCCATTCTCTCAAGGTACCTAAGGACATTGTCCGATTCAGGCAGCAGTAGATTTTTCTGCACTCCCCTGGAATGGAACAGCCTTCCGGCTTCAAGAATTCCGACCATTCCGTAGGGGTCTATAAAACTTATCTCCCTGAGGTCTACAGATTTACAGGCCGCTATCCGGGGAAGAAATAATTCAAAGGTATCGTCAGAAAGATTATTTATATTATTCTTCCATCCTTCATACTGATAATTTTTCCACACTGTGATGCAAGGTCTTCATTATGAGTAACAATAATGAAAGTAACACCCTTTTTATTAAATTCCTTTAAAAGACTGAATAACTCCTCCCCTGTCTGAGTATCAAGGTTACCAGTAGGTTCATCAGCCAGGACTACCTTGGGATCAAGCATCAGCGCCCTCGCAACAGCAACCCTCTGCTGTTCTCCGCCTGAAAGCTCACCCGGCTTATGCAGCAACCTGTCGGCAAGTCCAACATCATTTAAAAACAATTCTGCTTTTTTCCTTGCCTCTCCGGCATCTTTACCGGCAATAAGAGCAGGCATAATTATATTTTCAAGGGTGTTAAATTCAGGGAGCAAATGGTGAAACTGAAATACAAAGCCGATTGCCCTGCTCCTGAACCCGGCAAGATCATCATTTTTTAAATCAAAAACATTTTTTTCTTCGTACAAAACTTCTCCCGATGAAGGCCTGTCAAGGGCGCCCAGGATATGAAGCAGGGTGCTCTTGCCCACACCGGAAGGCCCCATGAGAGCGGTCATCTCTCCCTTATTAATTTCAAGACTTACGTCTTTTAAGACATGGAGGTCCCTGCCAGACATCGAAAAAGTTTTATTCAGATTTTTAGCACTTATTAATGTTTCCATATACCAGGTTTATTTTTCCTCAGCGGAATCATTGGCATTTTGAATTTTATCAATAGTTTCCTTCACAACATTACTGCCCTTTACCACGTCATCCACAAAATCTCCGAATTTCAAAAATTCGTGCCCTACAGCCACCAGGCCGTCCCCGAAAATCCTGAACGGTTCGCCGCCTTTCCATAGAGAAAGGCCTATTACCAGGAAAACCAGGAATATTACAATAGTCATAAACTTGAATATCAGCTTAAACATAAATAACCTTATTCATATCTCAACGACTCCACCGGGTCCAGCTTTGCCGCCTGCATGGACGGATAAATGGTGGCCAGCAGACTGATAATTATTGCTGCGGCAGGGACTATAGTAAAATCAAACAGACTCATCTTAACCGGGAGGTAACTCAGGTAATATACATCACCCGGGAGGTTTACGAATTTGTAGGTTTTTAAAAGCATGCACAGACCATACCCGCCCAGTAAACCGGCTGCCGTACCTGCAATCCCGATTATAAGCCCGTGTATTATAAAGATCGCCATAATACCCCTGTCAGTGGCCCCTATTGTCTTGAGGATTGCTATTTCTCTTCCTTTCTCAATAACTATCATTATCAGGCTGCTCACTATATTAAATGAAGCCACAAGAATTATCAGGGTAAGGATTATGAACATTACCCATTTTTCAAGCTTGAGGGCGGAAAAAAGGTTTCTGTTCATCTCTATCCAGTCCCTCGCATAATACGGCGGACTCAGTGACTTCTCAATAGCATTCGCAATTTTTCCGGCGTGATCTATATTATCCACTTTCACTTCAACCCCGGTAACAGCCTTATCATAATTAAAGAAGTCCTGGGCATTACTGATGTCAATAAAGGCAAGACTGGAATCATACTCGTACATGCCCGCTTCAAAAAAACCCACGACCCTGAACTTCTTCATTTTCGGGATTACGCCGAGAGGGCCGACTTCACCGACAGGCGATATCATATCAACCACATCGCCGACAAACAGCCCGAGGGTCCGCAGAAGCTCTGCACCAATTATGATCCCGGGCATACCCTCTGCTTTTTTCAGGTCGCTGATATCTCCCGACTTGAGGTTCAGGAGGATGTCCGTGGTAGTTATGCCGATGTCCGGGTCAATACCTCTTGCAACAACGCCGCTGGCCCTGTCACCCGAACGCAGCATCACCTGCCCGTAGATAAAAGGCGAAGAATCGACCACTCCATCGATCTCTTCAATCTTCTTCATAACTTCCTTATAATCGCTTATACGCCCCTTATAGTTCAGGGTAACAATATGGGAATTAACTCCGAGTATTTTAGACTGAAGGTCTTCATGAAACCCGCTCATAACAGACAGCACGGTTATCAGGGTCATCACTCCAAGCGCAACACCGGCAATAGAAATGAAAGTATTGATTGAAATACCGCTGTGTTTCTTTTTTGACCTGAAGTAACGGAGCGCTATGAAGACCTGGTATGAAAAGTTCATATTTTATTTAATCTCGTTAAAACGTTTGAACGCTTAAACGCTTTAACGTTTGAACGTTATTATAACTGCTCCGGCCTTAACTGCGGGAAAAGAATTACATCCCTTATTGACGCGGTATTGGTCAAAAGCATAAAGAGCCTGTCAATACCTATTCCCTCTCCTGCAGCAGGGGGCATTCCGTATTCCAGGGCCCTTACAAAGTCCTCGTCCATATAACTGGCCTCCTCATCTCCCTGTTTCCGCGCCTCCACCTGTTCAAGGAACCTTCCCTTCTGGTCAGCCGGGTCATTCAGCTCTGAAAATGCATTGGCAATTTCCCTGCCTCCTATAAACAGCTCAAACCTTTCAACAAATTCAGGCGCATCTTTTTTTCTCCTGGCAAGCGGCGACAGTTCAACGGGATAGTCCGTTATAAAAGTCGGCTGGATGAGCTTCGGTTCAACCTTTTTCGAAAATATCTCGTCCAGGACCTTGCCGAATGAAGCTTTTTTATCAACATCTATTTTATTTTTTACTGCATACTCCCTTGCCTTTTCAATGTCTTCAAATACTTCATCCCCAACCCCCTCTTTCGCCATTGCATCCATCATGGTCAAACGGGGCCAGGGAGGTGTAAAATCAATTGTTTCTCCGCTGCCGTCTTCGGAGATCTCTCCAAAAGGCACATCCAGGCTGCAGTTTATTACTTTGCACAAATAAGGAATAAGCTCTTCAGTAAACTCCATAAGATAATTATAATCTTTAAAGGAAATGTAGAACTCCAGCATGGTAAATTCCGGGTTGTGCTTTGCGGATATTCCTTCGTTCCTGAAATTCTTGTTGATCTCATAGACCTTTTCATATCCCCCGACAAGAAGCCTTTTCAGATAAAGCTCAGGGGCTATTCGCAGAAAAAGATCGAGCCCGAGCGCATTATGATGCGTCTTAAAAGGCCGTGCAGCAGCGCCCCCCGGAATCTGGTGCATCATCGGCGTTTCAACTTCTATAAATTCCCTGTCATCAAAAAAGTTTCTGATCGTCCTGATCAGCCTGCTTCTTTTGGTGAACAGCTCCTTCACATGGGGATTGACTATCAGGTCAACATACCTCTGCCTGCAGCGCGTCTCAATGTCCTTCAGTCCGTGCCATTTCTCGGGCAGGGGCCTGAGTGATTTGCAAAGCATGGTAATATCATCAACCTGGACGGTGAGCTCATTTGTCCTTGTCCTGAACATCCGCCCGTTTACCCCGATAATATCTCCTATATCAAGGTTTTTAAAAATATCCTGTCTGTCCGTAATGATCTTTTTACTTAAATAAATCTGAATTCTTCCCGTTGAATCCTGAATATGTGCAAACGCGGTTTTACCAAAATTCCTGAAGGAAATGATCCGGCCCGCAATAGAACATTTTTCATTTCTTCCCTCAAGTTCTTCCTTCTCTACATTACCGAATTTTTCAATTATGTCCGCAGCCCTGTCGGCGGCATCGAATGAACCGCTGTAAGGCTCGATGTCCGCATCGCGCAGCCTGCCCAGTTTTTTGATTCTTTCCTGCACCTGCTCGTTAGTTTCTTCCACTATTTACCTTTCCTGGCTAGAAAATGAGAAATTGGAAATGCGAAGTACTAATCCAGAAATTCCGACAGGACCTTTGTCTTTTCCTCGATCATTCTATCGAAATCTTCCCGTTCCATCCTCAGCTTGAAGAGTTCATCAGCTATTCCAAAGGCTGCCATGACCGCGGCCTTTGTCTGATTCACATTTGGAGCAACGCTGTATATTTCCTTCAGTTTTTCATCAACAAACACGGCCAGCAACTTAACATAAGCTTCATCCTCATCGGTTTTAATGGAATAGCTTTGACCAAGTATCTGTATTTCAACCGAATGCATATAACACCTTCAAAATAATATCAGTGTAATCTCTTTTTTAATCTGAGTAATCATGAAAGCAAAGCTCTCTTACATCTCAACAGAATCAAGCTCTTTTATAAGATTCTCAACCTGAGACTTAACTGTCTCACGCTCACTATTTAACCTGTCTACATCCGTCTTTAAAGTGTCAATACTTCCCAAATCCTTTTTGACTGTCTTCAGTTCATCATCTTTTTTATTTAAATCATCCTGTAGTTCGGATACCTTAGATTTTAATGAATCATTCTCTTCAGTTATCACTTTCATCTTGTCAATCACTTTAGTGATTTTGTCTTCCAGCAGCTGGATCTTTTCCACAGACGAACCCTCCTTCAAAAAGTTAAACTTATCCTGTCGCATCAGCATGTAACTTATCAAAGTTACTATAAAAAGTAAACCCTGATTTAGAGCTCAATACCAGCTTTTATTTATGAAAAACAGGTTCGATTTTAATTATTATTAATATACAAAGGGTTAAGTATGGAAGATAAGATTTCCGCTCTTCTCTCAATCCTGTTTACCGGAAGACCGTTTATTGTCCTGTACTGCCAGTAGCTCTTCAGGACCTTTTTCACATATCGCCTGGTCTCTTTATAAGGTATATTTTCTATGAATTCGGCTATGTCCCGGTCATCAAATCTGGAAAGCCAGCCAGCAAGGGTCTTCTCTCCCGCATTATAGGCGGCAATTGCGAGAGGAAGCTCTTTAAGGTCCCTGACCAGCCGTGAAAAATAATGCGTCCCGAGCAGGATGTTCGTTCTGGCGTCGCTCAGTTCAATACCGTCTTCAAATTTTGTGTCCATATCATTTTTCAGCATATTGGCTGTTGAAGGCATCAGCTGCATAAGCCCGACCGCGCCCGCCCACGAGATCACCTCCCGGTCATACCGGCTCTCCTCTCTGATTAGCGCCGCAATAAGATGTGCGTCAACATTCTCTGAATCCGCTGCATCCGTTATAACATCCCAGAAACCGAGAGGGTAAGAGTAAGGGAGGAATTCTCTCTCCTCCTTTTCTTCAGCAAAAGCAATTACGTCCCTGTAGCTATCGAGCCCCATAGCCAGATAACCGAGATATAGAAAAACTTTTTGTGTCTTCGCCCGCTTCATGGAATCAACAATCTCATTTATTGCCGCGTCCTTCATGCCAAGCAGTATCAGTGCTTCTATTCTTTCAATATCCTTCCCCGCAGGCCTCGCAGGTTTCAAAAGCTCAACTTTAGCCGGCAATTCATTTTCAGGGGAACGGAGTCTTATAAGATATCCATAATAACTCTCGTCAGCAGGAAGCCCGCTGAACGGGTCCGCATCAGCCTTATTACAGGCATCACCGGCGCTTTTTGATTTATCACTCTCTGCCGCACCAAAGCAATCCTCAAACAGCCTCTCCCCTGCCTTTGCTTTCCAGTAAATATATTTGTAATAGTTCCGGCTGTTAACATACTTTGCAAGTTCTGAAAAATCAGCCGATGCAGCCGCGTAATCTCCGGACATATAATGCATCCATCCAAGTCCCCAGAGCGCATCTTCGGCATCTTTACTGAAACGTTTTGCGACTTTCCTGTAAATTTCACCGGCCCTGGCCGGCCTGCTGTTCCTCCTTAATTCGTCAGCCTCCATAAGAAAGAGAAGAGCTAGCCGTTTATTATAAGGATATTTCCTGTCAAACTCATCCTTAATTCTGCTGAAATTCTCTGAATCATTTACCCTGTAAAATGACCGTGCCTGCCAGTACATTGCCTTCGGGGTCCCAGGGAATCCAAAGCTTACCGCCGATTCATTGTATTTTTTCTGTCTGAACTGGCACATGCCGATGCGGAACCTGATCTTCTTATTCTCCCCGCTGTCTACAGTATCAAGTATTTCCCTGTATGTGGTTTCAGCCTCTCTGAAATTATAATTCGTGTAGAGGTTGTCCGCTCTTTTCAATCTTTCTTCTCCTGAAAAAGTATCGGCCTTTAACAGTTTCAGTTCATCAAACGCATTTTCAGACAGGGGCACTGCATTTATATAGATATCCCTGAAGACCCTGACCGCCGGGCCGGTTTCTCCACGGTCTTTCAAAGAAAGAGCGAATTTATATTTATAGTCCCAGTCATCCTGAAACTTTTTTATATATCCGTCAAACGCTTTTTCCGCTTCCTCCTCCTTTTTGAGGGCAAGCAGCGCCTCGATCCCGGACTTTTCCGTATCCTGCAGTAACAGTTTGCTGCCGATCTGTCTGACAGTCTTTATGACCTTGTCATACTGCTCTGTCCGGGAGTAAATGTCAGCCAGTCCTTTTAAGGCATAATCTCTTAACAAAGGATACTCCTCTGACACCTTAATAAAATTATCCTCAGCATCGCTAAAGGCATGCTCTACTTTATACAGCTCTCCAAGTAAAAAGTGCACCTTATTTTTTCCGGGAAGACCGCTCCCGGCTATATCAAGCAGGATCCTTTCCGCTTTTCTGTACTGATATCCGTCAATTAATACCACAGCCTTTTTGATCAGTGCGTCAGCATTCTGCACAGGGTCTGCCTTACCGGTATCAGCGGCATTAACAGCAAGAGGGAAAAGGGAAATATGCGTGAGGCATATGAGCAGTATTCCTGATTTTAGAAATCGTAACATTGGTCTATATTAGCCGAATATGATAAAACCGGCAATCTCTATTGTTAATTAATTATTAAATTAGTCCTCTTTCTTTTTTATATCGGCACGAAGAAAAATAATATGAAATCTCAATTAAACTGTTTTGGTTAAAAGCAAAAGACATATTAAAGAATTGCGCGGATAAGAACGCCGGGAAACTTATAAAAGGGATTAAAGAAGCCCTGAAAGAGTTCAGGTTATGATAAATAGTCAAGACTGCCTATAATAAAATCAGTCTCTAAACCCCTGTCTTTATTGGAGGCGACGAGCGGATTCGAACCGCTGAATAAAGGTTTTGCAGACCTCCCCCTTACCACTTGGGTACGTCGCCGTTAAAAAAGCAATCAGCATTCAGCTGTCAGCAATCAGCTTTTTATTCTTGCTGACAGCTGAATGCTGATCGCTAATAGTTGTCTTTTGGAGCGGGAGACGGGGTTCGAACCCGCGACCCCAACCTTGGCAAGGTTGTGCTCTACCACTGAGCTACTCCCGCATGAGTGTGTATAAAATAACATTTCTTCATCCCGAAATTCAACTTTTGACCGCTGGGGTGAAGTAAAGTGTGAAGTAGAGATTATTCCGGTCATTATTAATGATTCACTATGTAATAATAAGTATGCCCGTTACCTATGTTGAAAACAAGTGACCGCGTATCCGTCACTTTCAACTTTTACCTCTTAACTTAAAAATACCAATAGTCTATAATAGACAACTAAAATATCAATTAAAAAAAGACGGTTTTGTCCAATGCTATACCCGGATTACAAGGAATTTAAAAAGAAATCAAAAGAAGGCAATCTCATTCCTGTTTATAGAGAGATCATTGCCGACCTTGAAACTCCGTTATCTGCATTTCTTAAGATAAAGGGGAAGACCGGGTTTCTTTTTGAAAGCCTTGAAGGCGGTGAAAAATGGGCCAGGTACTCCTTTATCGGGACCAACCCGTCTCTGGTAATCGAAGGCAGCGGTAAAGAGCTGGTAATCAAAAAAGGCCGGCAGAGAGAAAAGGTTACGGCAAAGAATGACCCACTGGAGGTCATATCAGCCGAGCTCAGTAAGTATAAGCCCGTGATCATGCCCGGACTGCCAAGGTTCTTTGGCGGGTTCGTCGGTTATATAGGGTATGACGCTGTCCGCTGCTTTGAAAAACTGCCGGACTATAATCACACGGGACTTGAGCTGCCTGATATATTCCTAATGCTGACCGACACCCTGGTCGTCTTTGACAACATAACGCACAGGGTCCAGGTCATATCAAATGCCCATGTAGAAAAAAGTCCCAAAGAAGCATACGAAAAAGCAGTGAAAAAGATTGACGGTATAGTCAGAAAGCTCAGATCAGCAACTGCTGTGCCAAAGAGGCCTAAAACCTCGAAAAACAGATCATCAAAGAAAACTGTTTTTTCTTCAAATTTCACCAAAAAGAATTTCATGAGCGCAGTGGAGAAGACAAAAGAATATGTCAGGGCAGGAGATGTTATTCAAACTGTCATATCGCAGCAATTTCATAGAGAGACTGATATCCCGCCTATAAATGCGTACAGGGCGCTCAGGGTCATAAACCCTTCTCCCTATATGTTCTATCTTGAGACCGGGAGATGCACGCTCGTCGGATCATCTCCTGAAATACTTGTCAGGGTAGAGGGAGATACTATTGAGCTCAGACCTATTGCGGGAACGAGAAGGAGAGGGAAGAC
>SDBV01005998.1_pt1 | contig 16971 bp, 29 predicted proteins | sample 2277081 | NCBI WGS metagenome assembly SDBV01 (sample SAMN10402039, study PRJNA504765) | marine sediment metagenome | isolation source: marine sediment core GS10_PC15, 223 cmbsf | place: Arctic Ocean: Southern Knipovich Ridge | collected 2010 | reverse complement strand
TGAGTGGTTTTGCAACATCTAATGGTGCTTCTGTTATAGCAAACTCTCTTACAACACCTTTCCATAATATTTTTAAGTATTTACTTCTTGCCTCTGGGTTATTACTTTTGGTTGCCATTCTTTCTTCTTTTTCAGGCCAAAACTCTCCTTTTTTCTCTGACTCTTCTCTGAATGGTTTCAACCTCTTTTCATTCTCATCGTTTATCATTCTATCAATTGTGTGTTTAATGTAGTGATTTGCGATGTATCTGGGAGTGTCTAAACACCCCTTACCATAACCTAAGTCTTTATCTTTAGCAGGTACAACCCAATGTCTAGCATCGTACATAAAAGTGTGATCTTTACTTTGAGGATTAAATACTTTGATAATATCTTGAGACTTCCTTTCCATCTCTTTCAAGACTCTTGTTTTTTTCTCTTCTTTATTATCGTCCATCTTTATATCTTACGTTTACTACTGGAGCGTCTATTATCATAGAACCATCACTTACGAGCTTTACATTTGTGTTTGGGGATACTGTTACTATTAAATTGTTGTCTCTAATTAGTTTATTAAACAAACTTTGTGCACTTAAAGGCTCTTTACGAGAAACAGGAACAACATTCTGTTCCTTTGGAGTTTTAACGTCCTTTGCCATAATTTAATTATAACACAACCTTATTATATTGAAAAATATAGTTTACTTGCCACACAAACTCCAACAAACCCTCCGTCATTAGTACAAGCTTCTAAATAGGAAAAATAGTCTCCTTTTAGTTTCTTGTCTATCCTGGTGTTAGGGCTTATGAATAAATCCATATCTACCAATAATCCCTCCCCCGCTTCTAAACAAAACTCACTTGGTGTATAAATAATCCAATCTCTTGGGATTCTTTTTTCTGGCTGACCGCCCAGGTAAGAAACATTCATTTTGTAACAACCAAAGTGATCGCCTGTGTTTATAACAAACCCTTTAGTAATATCGTAAAGCCTTCTTGGTTTAACGTCTCCTAAATATATCTTTGAAGCAATAGATATCCCAACACTGTGGGCATAAACAGTAGATACTGAAAACAACAAAAATATGATTGCTAAAATTATTTTATTTCTCATTTTGCAATTCTTTAAGTGCATTTATAGCCCCATCCAACTTAATTGCCTCTACTTGTTTTTGTTGTAGAATTTTTTGAAGTTTGCCAATATCCTTCCCTAAGAATTCTAGTTGTTCTGTTTTCTCTTTTATCTTTTTGTCTAATTTCATGGTAAATCGCCTAGAGCAGTTTCAAGTTCAATCTTTGCTGGTGTTATTGCCATATTCTAATTATACGCTAATCCCCGATTCTGAAAGCATCGAAACTGACAGCAGCTATAGTTAGGTTTGTAGTGCCATCTAAGTTAGCTACATAAACAGCTATAACATCACTACCAGCAAGAATGTGTAAACCAGTAGCCGATGCTGCTCCCAGGTCAGCCCCCCTAACCATACGGTGAACTATCATATTTCCAGGGTAGTGTATGGTAACGTCTCCCGTTGGGGTACCAGCGTCATAATCCCCATTACCTGTAGTAGTAGAGCCATCTAGGGCCACGATCTCAAAAGTATTATCAGCCTTGCTAGATACAATAAATGATCCATTAGCGGCGGTGTTCCCCAGCACTCCTACTATCTCCACCATGTCACCGTTTTCTAGACCATGAGCTGTGCTAGTAATAACAATCGGAGTTACTAAGTTATCAGTTACATCAGTAATATCCTTGGGGGTGGCAAGGGTGATTCCCAAACAAATCATCATTTCTTTATCTGCTCCACCCGTTGCAGTAAAAGAAGAATGAAAAGAAATTTCATATCCTCCACCTGCAATTGAGGAAAGAGTTAGGTCATTAGTTGAAACAGATCCGACCACATTGGTTATGTCATCCTCATTTCCCACAACCGTAAAAGAGTCTATTTTAGTAAGAACATTTTGAGTCGAAATCGTTACCTCAACAGTGCTGGCTCCATGAAACCATATCTCTGAAAAAGCATCTCCATGAAGTAAGTGAGTAAGGCCATCCCCTGATTGGAAGAATAGTTCATTATTTGTTTCAGTCCATATTTTGCCGTAGTCTGTCGTTGCTGTAGGTGTTGTAGTTTCCTTTATACTTAAAACTCCTGCTTCTATTGTTAGAGTTTCGTTTGGAGTCCCCGTCCCAATTCCTACTTTCTGAGAAGCATCAATAAAAATAGCACTAGCGTTGTTAGTCTGAATGTTTAAGGGGTCATTTGTAACAGTTCCCATAACTCCACCAACAGAAGAAGCAAAAAGAAATGTCTCAACACCATTTGTGCTGTCTCTAACTGATAAATTGCTTGGACCAGCTCTTGTTACTAATAAATCAGTTGCCGATATATCAGATGCATCTGTTCCTGTTCCCACATGCAACAATTCTTGAGGACTCACATTTCCAATTCCTACCTTACTTGCAAAAAGATGCTCTGTGTCGTTTTCTGTTTTGATGTGTAGCCCTGCATCTCCTGCTGATAGGTCTAGTCCTGCTAGTCTTACTTGGTCGGCTGCGGTTGCTCCCATTGTTCCTTGTTGTAGAACAAGTTCATCTGTAAAAGTTTCGTCCCAAAAATGAGTGGACTTTCCTAAATCTTTTGATGAGTCAGAAATAGGAAATAAAGCATTAGTAGAATCTATCGCAAAGACTGATTGATTCGCCGTAAAGGTCATTGTGTTATTACTATGTGTATATTCTATTGTTCCGACACTAACGTTTTGGGGGTCTCCAAAATAGATTCTTGAAGAACGGTCATTGGGAGTCATAAACTGTAAATAGGCATGAGAGCTATTTTCTAATGTAAGTAAAACGTTTCCCGCAGTATTTACAGTTCCAGCACTTCCTTTATGTATATGTAAATTTACATCAGGGGTATCAATTCCAATACCAATAAAGCCTGACGAACCATCCATATTCATTATTTCTGTGTCTACCCCTCCGTCGTTGACTTTGAAAATTATGTCTTTATCTTGACCATCGTGTTCAATTATTAAATCGTGGTCAATTGTAGATTGTAAGATTCTATCTATATATAAATCTCTCCAATGAATACTAGAACTCCCTAAATCATCTGTTGAGTCTGTATCTGAGATTAGAGAGGTGTTTATGGCTACTCCAGATAAGTTATCCAGTTCTACATTGGCTTTCCCTGAAATGTCTGTTCCTTTTTTTATATTTACCATTATGCTACAAATACCCTATAAGCTGAGTTGGATACCCAAGTTATTCTAACTTTATCTATATCCATCCCTTTAAGAGTAACTGTTTCGTCTTTTTTCATTGTGTGAACACCTCCGTAATTGTCTCCATCATCCGAAACTTCAAAAGTAAAATTCCCGTCTCCATCATTTACAACATAACCGTCTCTAGCGTTTCTTCCTAAATCAGTATTTATATCTAAAACTACTGGGGAATCTCCTGTAACGAAAGAAGTATCTTCGTAAGAAACGGAGCGTCCTCTAGTCGTGGGAACGTCTGGTATAAAGTTAGGGTCTCTGCGGAAGGAATCAGGCATTTGCTACCTCCAATCTTTTTTTATAGTAATTCTCCCAATCTTTCCTATTGAAACCCGTTTGAGCGTGGCAAGCTCGACACAAGCTAATTAGGTTGTCCTCACTATTGTTTTTCTTGTTGTAATCTATATGGTGTGCGTGCAGTTTATAACCAAGTTTTTCTTGGGAATGCTTACACTCCTGGCAAATGTAGTTGTCTCGTTTTCGAATCTTCTCCTTCAAAGTTTCGTTAAATTCAAGCGGGTAAGGATGAAACGAAACACCACCCTTCCAACCATGATTATTTTCACCTACAAGCCTTCTGTCTCCCTTTTTAAAAGCCGATTTAGGAATAATTCCAGTCTTTTTACCCTTGTTCCACGCTGGGTATCCATTACTTGTTTTATGGTCATGAGATTTCCCTAACATCCTTTTACTCCTCTTTTTTCTACTTTCTTTGGATTTAGCAAGTTTAATTAGCCCTTTCAAGTTTGATGGAACTTGCCCCATATGGGACTCGGACAATCTTATAATAAGTTTTTTCCTAAGAATTGGATCTTTCCAGCGTCTTTTGTTTTCACAAGAGTTACATCTTTTAGAGGAAACCAATTTTAGTGCCTTGCTACAATCTCGACATTCAAACATACCTTAATTATACATTACTTTTTGGAGTTGCTATTTTATAGCCTCTTAGTTTCTCGTCTATCATCTTGTGTTTTTCTTTCAACTCGCTTTCCCATTCATTTAACCTGTCTTTCTTCTTTTCTACTAACTTTTTCTCTTCTTCTAAATCGCCTTCCTGTTTAGAGACACGCTCTGCTTGACGCTTAAGTTGATTGTCTTTTTCTACCTGTTGGTCTTTTTTGTCAGATAATAACTTAATATCATATTCAAGAGATTTCTTTTTCTCTTCTAATTCAAACGTCTCTTTAACAAGACCACTTACAATTGTGTTAATATTTTTAATATTATTATCTACTCCCTTTTGAATTTTTTCTAAAAGCCCTTCCAGTTCAGAAGAATACCCACTATTTTTCATTTTTGACACTATTTCGTCTAAAGATGCACTTAATTTTAATATTTTCATGGCAACACTGTTTTTAATAATTTACTTCTTTCTGGCTCTTTATTGGTTTTCGTTTTCCTTTTAGTTAATATTTTGTCAACCAAGTGTTTTGCTAGATGATGAGCTGGATTAAGTGGAAGTATATCAGTTTTACCGCTTTTGAGTGTATATTGTGAACCATCAAACTTTTTTGTGAAGTCTTTGTTGTCAGGATTAAATATCTTCACGTCTTTCTTTGTTTTTTCATCAGACTCTCTTTTGAGGGCTTTAACTGTTGTCATGGTTTATTACACCTTTTTCTCTATCGTTATATTCTTGATATTTGCAACCTTATCTTTTAACTTACTTTCATCGTGAATGTGTTTTACAAGCTCCATTAGCTCGGTAAAGTGCTTAATAGTCTCTAAGGGGAGTGGCTGAGATGCACTCTCAGGGGTGTCTAGCTTAAAAGATGCCTCACCATCCGTATTAAACTCACATTCGCCTCTAATGAAGGTTCCGTTAATTTCAAATTTAAACGTGTGCGTGTAGGGGTCGAGAGCCATGTCTTATTGTATCACGCTGGGGTAGTTACTGTTATATTCCCGTCAGAACTTAGTGGCCTCCAAAACACATACATATCTACAACTCCTGCGGTTATGGTTGCTGTAAGAATATCAAAAGTTATATCCGCACCATCATTTATTGGAGCATAAAATTTATTACCACTCCCCCACATATTTCCTATCTCAACAGTTGGTGTAGCATTATCCCAAACATCCCCATCGTCTACGTTAGTTGCTGTTGTTGCATCCATAAGCTGTGCTACATTATTGGCCGAACCAATGCTTATAGTCGCTGCACCGCCTGACTCTAAATCAGTATCACAAATTCCAAACACCTGGTTAACCCATACATTTCCTGTAACAGTAAAAAGTGTATGTTGACCTATCGCCCCCGTAGTTCCTGCTACAAATGTCCATGTGGATTCTAACTTAAATGCCTCGTTTGAAGAAATAATAGCTCTATTAGCATCTCTATCTTGTGCTGCGTTTGCGTAACTAGTCATATTATACACTATTGAGGATTATTTCTTTTTCTTTGGAACTTTAGCTCCAACTTTTTCTTTAGTCTTTTCCACTCCTTTAATCTTTAAAGTGCCTTTTGCAAATTCCCTTTTTCCTACGTCAATAACCTCACCTGGTGCTAAGCTAAGCCCAAGGTCTACTGAAAGGACTACTGGTTTTCTGTTTGTGTTTTTAATTCTCATATTATCCTGGTACTCCTGATGTTACTGCTGCTACTCCATAATTTCCACTCCAGATATTAGTTGCACCACCTGCGTTATAACCTCCTGAGATAGAGTAAGTTCCCCCAAAAGCATTTCTTGTAACTAAATTGCCTGCACCTGTACCAAAAGTAAGAATAGAGGTAGCAGCAGAGTCATTGAAATTGTTATCCTGAACAATATTATTAGTGATAGTTCCAGTAAGTATAACGTCATTAGTGTTGCCATTAAAGAAATTATCTTTAATTGTCCAATTAGCCATAGCTTTTATGCTGGTGTCTGTGTTTTTAATAGCACTACCTGTGTTTGATTGAAACTCATTATTAAAAATACTAATATTGTGATTTGAGCCGTTACTGTGTATTCCATCTTGATTAGTCCAGAAGAAGTTATTATCAATTTGAGTATAAGAGGCTACTTGAGACCCTACTGCTTCGGTAGCATCAGTCATTCTTAGCCTGATAGCAGCACTCGTAGCGGCAACCGCAAACCTAAATCCTGTAATTCTCCAACCCTGGGCTCTAACGTCTAGTATGTGGTCCCCATCAGCAACACCGTTTCCTAACAGTGTGGTTCTGTTTTCAGACCTAAATCCGTTGTAATGTCCTGAAAGAGTTACACCTCTTGCTCCACCAGCTAGGGGTGTAGTAATATTTTCGGCATAAGAACCTGGTAATACTTGAATCCAATCAAAACTTGAACAGGAGTCAATAGCCTTTTGAACAGTTGCAAAAGCCTCTGTTTCAGATTCTCCAGTATCGCTGTCGCTTCCATTAGTAGCATCTACCCACCAATATTTATTAACAAAAGGAAGACCAAACGGATTAGCCAACTCTGTTTGAGCTACTCTGTGTCCGTATCTTATTCCTGGTAGTAATTGTGATAAATTTCTTGGCATATTATTTAATTAAAAAACCCCTGCAAAGGGGTTATCCTTTGCTATCCTTTGTCTTTCTCCCACCTGAATCGGCCTTTCGGCTGTCCTCGTCATCGGCGATAGCGTTAATCTATTGTTAAATGTATTACTCCTACTGCTGCACTTACAGTTGTAAGCTGTACAGTATTACCTATTCTTGCGTCTGTTGTTAAAGCTAGTGCCATTGTTCCTGCTGTTGTCGTAGAAGGTGAGATACCTTTTGCGTCTGCGGAAGTTGTATTACTGTCTGAAAGAATTGCTGCTATTCCACCTGTTTGTAGCCATCCGAACTCTCCTGATGCGATTGCGAATACCGCTACTCCTACTGCTACGCCTGTTGGGGTTGTTGGCTGTTTTACAACATCTATGTAAGGGCTTTTTACAACTGTTATTGTGCTTGAGGCTGCAACTGTTGCTACTGCCAGTGTGCCTTCAATTACAAAGGTGCAAGCTCCTGCTGTTGCTGTTTGAACATCGTGGCTTTTAATTACAAACTGTTGCCCTATTCCTGTTCCTGCTGATATTACTAGGTAACCTTCGTCAAATTGACTTGCTGTTACTGCTGTTCCTCCAAGTGTTACTTCTACTTCGCTAGAACCAATTGCTGATGCTAGTGGGCAAGCCATACTTACAAAATTTGTTGAAACTGCTGCATTTTGGTAAAGATCACCTGTTACCAAGAGTTCACCTGCTTTTACATATCTAAACTTACGTCCATCACCACTCATTGCCATTTGCCCTAGGGCGTGCTGTTGGTTGCTTGAGGATTCATAAATCCCCTGTCCTTCTATTGTTGTGTATCCTGTTAAATTCTTTGCCATTTTATACTCCCAAAATTCCTGTCAATTTTCCATTACGTCTAGGTTGTGTTGCACAAATTTGTCCAATTATGTGGTATCTTGCGATCATTCCTGCCTGATTTGGCATCATTTGAAAGTCTTGAAAGAACCATCCGTGATTTTCAGATGGTGCTGCTGCTACCCCTTCTATTGTTCTTGGTGTTCCTAGTGATACTTTGCTTACTTCTTTGCTGAATTTGCTTCCTACACTTGGGCGACCTTTCCACATTAAGTATCTTTCGTTAAGCATGTACCATACTCCACTTGTTGCTGCATCGTCTTTAATAACAGGTTTTCCTCTGTAAGTTAGTGCTGTAAATCCTGCTGCACCTTTAAGATCAGCCCTTTTCATTATTCCCTGTCCCCTAATTGGGAGTGAGTCATATCCTACTGAAGCGTAAGATGCCCTTACTTGTGGGCTTAAAAGCTCTTCGTAATTGCTCCAAACTGCTTTAGTCGTTACATTTATATTAGGTTCTTCTGACTCAATTCCTGCTGCCGATACTGCATCTTCTAAAGTAGCTAATTTGGAAAGACTAAGAGTTCCACCTGTTGCTGTTACTGTTGCATTTAATGCACTATATGTAGTTCTGTTCTGCCCACCGATAGTTGAGTTGTTAGTACCGTCATCTACTATTCCCTCTAAACCTAGGAACTGTTTACCGCTACCTGTGCCGTAAGCTGCCGTACCGAGAGCTACAATTGCCTCTGCAACCGCTTCGTCTACTTTAAATGCGTCTAGGTCGATCCTGTCAATTGCTCCTGCGTTTGCAGAAGACTCTAGTAAGGAAAGAACTATTGGTTGTGCAAATGCTGTGTGTGCATAAGATAGTGTGATTGTGGTGTCGCTTCGTGCGGAGTTAAGAGTTTCAAGACCAGAGTAAAATTCTCCTGCTGCTGAGTCTGTGATCTTGATAGTAAAGTCTTGTGTGTTACCTAGAAATGCTTGTCCGTTTCCTTGTAGTCTAGACCAGTACGTTCTTGCACTAAGTACATTGTCTACAACTCTTGCATGAAGTTTACGAGAACCAAAGTTCTCTACTCTGTTTCCTACTGCGATACCGTCGGGAGTGACTGAATTTGCCATTTTATATTATTGGACAATAAAAAAACCCCACTTGCGTGGAGTTATAATGTCCGATGTATGTAGTTTACAACAAATGTCAAATTTTTGCAAACAAGCTAGGCCTTTATCTCGTTAATATATGCAAACTTTCCATTAAGTCTGTGGTGGTTCTTGGCCCACCAAGTGAAGGATTAGAAGTAATATCTTCGTATGCAAATTCTTCATTGTTTGGAGGTGGAGTAACGCTTTTTCTGGTACCTAAAACTGGGGCTGTTGTACCTTTGTCTACTTGTCCTTTTAAATCTCTGTGAAACACAAGTTCTAAATTTGGTTCTTTAATTTCATTTGCTTTTGTATATAGTTCACTTCTTCTGACAAGACCTTCATCTTTCATCTCTTCGCCTGTTAGTTTGTCTCCTTTGTCCAACTTTTTCTGAATATCCTCATTAACTTGTGGTAAGTGTCCTTCGTCAGTTAATTTGGTTACTTGGTTGCTCCATGTCTCATTCCACTTTTTTAAGTCTGTCGCTTCTTTCTTCTTTTTAGCTTTTGCACTTTCAACTACCTTTTTGTCTCTTTCTTCAAACTTCTCATCTACTGCCTTTAGAGTTTCCGTCTTTGTAGTATCTTTAATTTCTTCGTAGTCTTTTGGAACCCACTTATCATCACCCTTGCCTACTAATGTTTCTGCTAGTTTAGCTTTTGCCGAAGTTAATATCTCTTCTTCTATTTTGGCCGTGTCTACTTTTACTGGTGTTTCTTTGGGTTCAACAGCTGGGGACTCCACTTTGGGAGTTATTACGTCCTTATCCTTTGGCTTCGTTGCCATACTTTAGTATACACTATCCGTTGTAAGTCCTACCTCCTCCACCAAAGCCTCTTATAAACTCCGTGTGTCTATCCTGTGTGAAATTAACTGGTGTAATTCCATTTTGTCCTGTATCTGTGGGATTCTCTCCTCCACCACCTTGAGCTGGTATTGCTCCAAATGCTTGTGCAGCAGCTCCAATTCCTACACCTTCACCTTGTACTGGTTGGGCATTAAGTGCATCAACTTGTCCTTGTGTATCACGTTTCTCAATAAACTTCTGTATATATAGTTCAGGGGCGGTCATAAATAGCATAAGTTTTTCAGTTCTGCCAATAGGGTCTGATGAGTCAGTGTCTATAAAGAAGGTTAATGGATCGGTTAATTTCATTCTTGCTCTTTCAAATGCTTCTCTTTTTCTTTCGGCTTTGTCCACACCGCTTGCAGATACAACAACTTCCATGCCGTCCTCTACATTGTCTTGTGTAATGGCCTCAAAAGCTACTTCTCCGTCATCACCTACTAATTTTCGCATGTGTTCGGTTGTATAGAATAGTTTAATAAATTGCATTGCCCAAGCCGCCATCATTTCAGCCGCAGGGTTAATGGTTTCTTCTGTAATGTCGTCTATGCGTCCAAAGTCCGCTTCTCTTAAGAGTTGTCTTCCTGTTGCGGTTTCCTGAGATTCACGCTCTCCTCTGGTAGTAGAATTAGTACCCATTTTAGCAAATACTTTTTGACGTTCACTGTCTTGTTCCTTATATAGTCCTGGTGTTGCAGGAGTTCCTTGTATGAATGTATGAACATCGCTTACATTTCCTTCCACAACCACGTCTTCGTCAAAGTTTTCCAAGTCCATTTCTGCTACGTCATCCTTTGTAAGTCCCGACTCGGTTGAGAATACATGCTTACCTTTTGCCCTGTCGTTCATTTCTGTGATCTGGCGACCTCTTTTGTTTACATTGTCCTGCATTAAAATGACTTGTTCTATTCTTGAAGTCTCATCCATCGGCATTTCACCCCACTGTTCATAGCCCATAAATATATAAGGTTTTCGTGGGTTTCTGAAGAAGTTTTTAAATATTGTCTCACTTTCCACTTCTTCTCCAAATATGGACTGGCGTATCTCTTCATCACTTAGTGTTTTTTTCTTGCCGTCCACGTCATATTTGAATAGATGACGCTTACCAGTCCAGTCCCAGTAAGGGTTTTTCATCTTACCTAATAGTAATTTGTCAAACTTCCACACCACACCTTCTACCCTTTCGTACTTCTTTTCACCCGTTTCATCATCGGTTGCAGAGTTGTACCATGTAAACCAAACTTCCCATATCTTAATTTTTGAAGCCATGTCGCTTTCTTTTTCCTTCTTGAATTTTCTGTTACTTGCACTTATTGCCCTTATAATGTCTTCTTCCTTAGTAGGAAACCTCATAATAACTTCTTTAACTGAAAGCTCAGTAGCTTCTGCAATAAAGTCCATATCTCTTGTATCGTTTGAAGATGCCGTGTGGTCTATAACTAAGTTATCAGGGTGTATTACTTTAAAGCGGTAGTCCCCTTTAGTTCCTATTTCGGGATCCCATAAGGCTTTAATTGCCCCTATATAGTAGACGGGTAGATGTTTGAATGAGAGTCCTAACACTTGTCGGTTTTCTCTTTTGCGAAGATCGTTGTTAATTACATCAGTCATTACTTTGGCATTCTTTTTGCTCTCCTCACTCTCATCTCCAGGTTTTGCCAGAAGGTCGGGAAGCCTTGACAATGCAATAGGTTTAATGGTGTTTTCCGCTTCGTATATTAGATTATCAACATACCTTGCGTGGAAGTATTTTAGGGACTTTTCGTCTATTTGATCTCCAAAACGATACTTTTTGTTCTTTTTGCGTCTTTCAAATAAGTTTCTTTCATTCTTGTACCAGTTAGTAGACTGCTCAATTCTTTCGTCTATTACACGAATTAAGTCATCATCTTTTAGTTCGAGTTTAAAAGGATCAGAGTCTACTGTAACCGTATCGGGCTGTCTTTCTGTTTGATCTGCCATATCTTATATTATCATGCGTCGCTGTCTAACACTCCGTGTATCTTGTATTTACGTCCACAGTTTTTATTTCTGCATTTAAGATATAAAGGTAAGCGTGAGGGTGCATCTCCTGGAACTTTCATAACAACAGCCCCAGCGTGTTCAAACAACGGAGTCCTGCAAGTACCACAATATTCTATTACTACACCTCTGTCCTTCCTGTCTTCTATCCACATAGAGGTAACAGATGTTTTTATTTCGTTGTTTATTTGGAAGCGTCTCAAGCTGTCGGCCATAACTAATTATACTATATGCCAATCAAACACTTTTCCAATCGCGTTCCTTCTTGGGGTTTACCTTAAACATATCCAAATCAATTGGTCTGTCTTTGCTTCCCAATGGTTGTTTGTGTGCTTTGTATTTTCGAGTTATTTGTCTAGCACCATATGAACCAGGTTTAATTGAAACAAACTTAATATGTCCTAGTCCGTATGAAACCGAGTCCCAAGCGTGATCTTCTTGAGTTGTATCTACATCCTCGACCTTATGATCGTCATATACAAGCATTGGTAGAGTCCTAATAAGGTTGGTACAGTTTTCCGTAATAATCCAGTAAGGTAAGCCATCAGGGGCTGTTGATAGCCAATTATGAGTAGTAGCTACTCTTTGTATTCTGTTCTTGCTTCCTGGTTTGACTGAAGGTATCCAGTCTCTTTTGTTTAACTCTTTCCACTTTCTTTTAAATGTTTTTGTTATTGACTCACTACCGTCAGTTTTGGGGTTAAGCATAGAACCGTCAACTACCCAATGTCTGAATTTTCTTTGAAGTGCGGTCTTATATATTATTTCCGCCCACTCTTGAGGATGCTTTAAATTTCCATACCATTCCTGATAGGTAACAACCCTATGAAAGGCGTCTCCGTCTTCGGATTTCATTTCTATTAAAGCAGAAGCGTAGTTGGCACAAGCACTCTTCTCACTATATCCCCAATCAGTCCACAGGAAGTGAGTTAAGTCAGAGTTTGGCTTTACTCTGTCGATTACATGTTTTTCTCGTCTAAACTCACTAAACACCTGACCACTAAACACATCCCAATCTCCATGTCTCCACGCTCTATATAGTTCAGGGTTGGTGTCTTTTAAAGCGTCTAAACTCTTTATATAGTCTGGGTCTATTTCTTTTAAAAGAGGGTTGTCGTCAATAGTGGCATTTATAAATATTCTTGTACGTCCTGATGTTTTGTCTTCAAAGGGGGTGAGGGGTGGTTCAGGGTCTACAAACCTACTTTTGACCCACATATGTCCAACACCACCTGGATTAGTTGTTAAAAATACTTGAGGAGTTAAGCCCTTGACTGTGGTCCTACATGAAGCAAGAAGTCGTAAATAGCTTTCTTCCGAGGGTATCTGATTAAGCTCTTCGATTAGCATCCGTTGATATTCGTGTCCTTGATATTTAGTATATGCTTGGTCGTCTTTTAAATGCCCTGTTCTAAATATTGCACCACTTGGCCATCTAAACTCTGGTGGATTACCCGCCTTAATTGCACCCATTTGTGAATACATCTGGTTAGCCCTATCCACCCAGTCTCTTAAATCATCGCTATTACGTCTAATAATTAAAGCTCTAAGTTTGGGGTTGTCTACGTTGTAGAGTAACCACGCAATTCCCGCATCTGTTTTCCCTGGACCCCTTGAGCCACCAAAAAGTATCTCATACTCAGGACGTTCTAGTGCCAGCTTTTGTTTTGGAAAGGGTGTCCATATAACCTTTTTCACTTAACAATTTTAACATTATTCACTCCCTTGTCGTCTAAACTAAATATCTTCCTTGCAAAGTCCTTGGCTTCTTCCTTTGTTATCCACTGCTTTGTAACCGCTATTTCTAGTGCTTCCATTAAATCTTTTGTACTGTTCATTTCCCTCCTTTCATTTGGTTTCTTTAACATACAACAACTCTTATATTTCTTACCGCTACCACATGGACATTGTACGTTTCTGTATTTACCTTTTCCCATTAAGGTTTAAAGTTTTTCATTGCTTTCTGATACTTCTTCTCAATAGGCCATCTAAATCCCCGCACCACTTCTTTTCCTTTAAATAGTGCAAAGTTCACCACGCTTCTATCTGCCATAATTGGTTTTATTTCCAAACCCCTCTTATGGGCATTTACAAGATATTGCATAGGGTCTTTCACTTTTCTAAACATATTTCTGTACTTTGCGGTGAGAGAAGTAGCAACTTTGAGGCTATTACAGTCCCAGCCTTTGTCCCCGACTTCTTACCCTTCCTTCTTTTTTGAGCCTGCGGTTATAACTTTCCTTTATTCTGCACTTCACACCACAATACTTTGCATTGACTTTTAAATAACTAGGAATGTAGTTCTTACACCCTTTACGTTGACACTTTCTCCACATATTTACCCTTAATTACGCTCTTTTTCTTTGGTAGTTCAACGTAAACCTTACCTACGTTTATTTGCGTGTTTACTTGTACTTGTTGGCCGTGTCCTTTTAAACGTAGTAATGTTTCTAAATATCTGTGCTGTGTTGCTTTGTCTTGTATTTCAATGAAGTTATCATTGGTGCCGTGTATTTTCATTGCTTCTAAACCTGACTTTATACTTTTTGCTGCGGTGTGATCTGATAGTCCTTCAGCCTCAAGTGCTTCATCCATTTGCAACCTAAGAAAGTTCTGCGAGGCCATTGCCCTTGCTCCATCTTCTGTCTTTACGTTGTAAACTTCTTTAGCCGCTTGTGTACCATTACCTAATTCTATAGTTCTTTTGAGCCAACGCTTTTGCTTAATAGTCGTCGCTTTTATTTTCTTTTTAGACCTCTTCATATAAATGCCCCCTCTTTTAATAATTTGAACCAATTCTTTATTTTGTTTTTCATTTTTCTAATATCTCCTTTACTGCTTCCCAGAGTGCATCAACTAAACAATTTATCTTTCTTTTTTTATCTAAATAGACGAAAGCCACTTTACAAGTCATATACTCTTCGTCTAATTGTTTATATATTATTCCTTTTGCAAGAGGACTTTTATTTTCATCTAAAAATTCAATCATTTGACCGATTGTCAATAAACCATGGTAGTCGTTTTCTGTCATCCATTTGTCTAATTTAAGTAGAGTATCCCCTACGGCTATTTCTTCTAATTGTTTTTTTGTTATGTGTTGTTTCATTTTAGTTTAGGACAATCTTTGTCGTGTAATGAACCCTGATAACTTTGTGGCATATGACAGTGTTCACAATTCCACATTGATGCTATTGGTTTTTTGCCTTTAAGTCTCCATTTTATCTTTTTTAATTTCATTTAATTGTTATGTTTTGTTTCATAATCCTTTTAAATCTTTTCTCCAAACATATTTAGAGTTCTTTACTTCTTCTCTTGTAAATGTTTTTGCTGATTCTTTTGGGTATAGTTCCATAAATTCTTTACTGGCTATGCCTTTTCGCCTTGGTTGGACTAAATCTTTAGCATATTTAACCCTATCTTGTGCAGTTTTTGAGTCTACTACTTCTCTTGCCTTGCTTGGTTTGACCCATTTAGTACAGAACCAACCACTTTTGTTTCCATTTTCGTCTTTATAATCTTTGTGTACCCAATTAAAATCATCATGGGACTTACTGCACCCAATGCAGAAACTCTTCATAATATTTTTTCAAATGTTTTATCCATTGCCTTATTGGTTTCTTCTTGAAGAGTTCCTTTTTTCCTTAAGTCTTGTGCGGTGGGTCTTTTGACAGCCCCTACTTGTTTTTTTCTAAACTTTCTAGTTAATTTCTTTATTTTCTGAGGTTCGTAATTATACACAGCGAGTGCGTAGCCCAAAAAGAAAGTTATTATTGTTGTTATCCAAGTTATTATCATGCTATTCTTCTTCCACCTACTGAGTTTAATATCTCTGCTTGCATGCTTGTTTTGTATATTTTGTGCGTACCGCCTTTTCCCATATCCTCGTAAATAGGAATATACATTTTTATCGCTATTTCCTTTTTAGTTACCCAACGTATTTTGTAATCTATAACCCTTTTCATCTGGCAAGTAGATCGTGGGCGAATTATATCATTGAGTTATGGTTTGTTGTCAACACAACATCTTTCATTTATGTATTAGTTTCTATTTTTGGTTCATTTGAAAAACTTTTTCAGTTGTTTAACCTTTTTTTCATCGTGAATAACCACTTCATGCCACTTTGGTCTTCCTCTTTTTCTTTCAGCAATAGCTATAAGATATACTCCGTCCTCCCTTTCAAGATAGAGTCTGTGTCCAAAACATTCACATTCTATTTCCTTCTTCTTATTCTTCATTTTTCATCCTTTCTTTCGCGCAGTGATCTATGCCACAAAAATTACAGTTGTTTTCAGGGTTGTCTAGGTCAATAACAGGCCAATTTCTTCTTCTCCATGCGTTAAAGTATGCTTTCGGGTTTCTTAAAATTCTAAATAGTTTCTTCATGTTGTGTTGGGTTTAAATTTTTTCTATATCTCTATCGGTTATACAAACTGCTCCGAATCCTGGGATATACTTGTTTTCCTTTTCTCCTGTTTCTGTGTTTAATACAGGCTTGAACCAAGTACACCAGTCAAAGTCGTACTCATAGCCTCGGATTCCCAATTCTTCTTTATAATCAAATTTCTTCTTACTCATTTTCCTTTTTGTTTAATCCCACATTACTCCTGGTTCTTTTGCCCTATATGCCCAATCTCTAGCGGGTACAATTCCTGCTCTCTTTTTACAGATGGGGCATTTGTCCATACTTACGGTGATTGCACCTAATTCTTGTTTGTGAGGGTAGCGTTTATCACCGCAGTCAAGACACATTGATTTGTATTTTGTTTTTTCTTTCATGTCTTATTAGTTTCTTTAATTTTCCACAAAAATACTAATCCTAATCTTTCCAATATGTATTACTTTTCTAAAATACTCGGTGCGTCCTTCTTTGTAGCAATTACAAGGAGTCCACTTCGGTTTAAAGATTTCCTTTTTCCCTATTTTAAGTGTTGGTATTTTCATTTTTCTTCTTTTACTGGCTCATCATTTTGTTTTAAGGGAGTGCAATTGTGTGGTTTATTAGCTAAGAACTGTCTACACTCATCACATTTTTGTAATTTCGTTTCTTTTACTGGCTTTGAGAGTCTGTGTTTCAAATACAACTTGAATCCACCAAATACAATTTTTTCACCCTGGTTCAATTTACCTACAGCCAGGTCTTCATATTTGGCACTCACTATTATTTTCTCTATCTCCTCCACCGCTTCCTCCCTTGTGGAGTTGATGGACTTTTCTATGAATTTCCATTCTCTTTTTTTTAGGTCTTCAACAATAGATTCATCCACTTCTAGCAACAAGGCTTTCCAGTGTTTCAAATTTTCAAACTCTTTCTTTATTTCTTCGTTATTCAAATGTTTCTCCTCGGCACACTCCATACACATATTACGTTCCTTGGGGTTTAGGGTTGTAG
>SDBV01005997.1_pt1 | contig 16976 bp, 11 predicted proteins | sample 2277081 | NCBI WGS metagenome assembly SDBV01 (sample SAMN10402039, study PRJNA504765) | marine sediment metagenome | isolation source: marine sediment core GS10_PC15, 223 cmbsf | place: Arctic Ocean: Southern Knipovich Ridge | collected 2010 | reverse complement strand
AGATGAACTTTTTGAAAAAAAATTAATTGCTGATCCGAGAATAGATTCCGTTGTTATTTTTACCTCTGCAAAATATGCTAGAAAATTAATTGCCCTTAGAAATGGCCTTGAAATATCAGCGATTACCGGTGGCATCAACACCATTTTAGTAACTGCTAATTCAGATAAAGAGCAAGCCATTCAAGCCATTATTAATTCAGCCTTTTGCTTTTCTGGTCAAAAATTTTCCTCGGCTTCTATTTTGATTTTAGAAAAAGAGGTTTATAACGATTTAGAATTTAAAAATAACCTAAAAGATGCTGCCCAAAATTTAATTGTCGGTAGCGCCTTAGATTCAAGCTCTATAGTAACTCCCTTGAGTAAAGAGATAGACCCTGAACTAAAAAGAGCCCTTTTAACTTTAGATGAAAATGAAAGTTGGCTTTTAAAACCTCATCAAGATAAAGATAATCCTAATCTTTTCTCTCCAGGTATTAAATATGGCACTCAAATCGATAGTTTTACCAAAACGCATGAACTCTACGGTCCAATTTTATCAGTTATGCAGGCCGATGATTTAGATGAAGCAATAAAAATTGTAAACACCTCAAAATATGCGCTTAGTTCTTCACTTCATAGCCTAGATAATCGATGCCATGCCAAATGGCTAAATAACATACAAGGCGGGAATTATTATATTAATACCAAAAATATTAATGCTAAAATTAGAAGACAGCCTTTTGGAGGATATAAAGATAGCTCATTTGGTCCAGGTTATAAATCTGGGGGCCAAAATTATATTCTAAATTTTGTAAACCCGGTTCAAGTAGATCTACCTAAAGGAAAATTGCCCGTCAATGATTGGGTCAATAGCCTCACTTCATTTTTAGAAAATATGGATCTCTCTTATGAACAATTAGGTGTTTGGTACGCCTCTGTTGCCAATTATGCGTATTACTGGAAAAAATTTGAGCAGGAAGTTGATCATTGTAAAATTTTGGGCCAAGATAATATTCAACACTATGTTCCTAGACAATTTATTACTCTGAGAATAAATAAAGATAACTTTGCTTTAGATACTCTAAGAGTTTGCGCGGCAGCTCTTACCTGTTCAGTTCCTCTCGAGATCAGCTGGACTAGCTTTAAGCTTTTAGAAGAATCTAATTGGATAGATCTTTTGCCTATTTTATCCAATGTAGAAGAGAGCGAAGAAGAGTTTTTTACAAGAATAAAAGAGGGCAAGATAAAAAGGTTACGTTTAACATCAAAAGCTTCAGATGAATTAAAAAAGGCTGCAGCAAATTCAGCATGTTATATAATAGATTCTCCAGTACTTGCCAATGGAAGGCTAGAGCTTCTGCATTATATCAAAGAAGTTAGCATTACCTATGACTATAATCGATATGAAAACTTAGGCATTAAAGAGCTAGAAATGAGAAAACCTCTATTATGAATATGTTAAAAGAAGAAAAAGCATTAAATCCAGCTCAAAAAAAAGCCCTCGACCATATCGAAGGGCCTCTTTTAGTTTTAGCAGGGGCCGGTTCTGGAAAAACCAGGGTAGTTACTCAAAAAATTGCTAAACTTATTCAAATAGGAATAAACCCCTCTGAGATACTAGCTCTTACCTTTACTAATAAAGCTGCCGATGAAATGGCAACGAGAATAAGAGCCCTTACCTTTAAAAATGTATTATCTTGCACCTTTCACTCTCTCGGCGCTAAAATTTTAAGAGAAAACATATCAAATTTAGGTTACGAATCTAATTTCACCATCTACGATGCAGAAGATAGCTTAAAACTTTTGAAAGATTGTCTTAGATCCTTGAACTTGAAAGATGACAAAGCTCTTTTAAAAAAAATTAAGTTTAAAATATCTCACTTGAAAAATGACCTTGTCGAATTAGATGATACCAATGCTTTATCTCATCTAACCAAATCAGAGATCGAAGCTTTTCGTTTATATCAAAACAAATTAAAAAGTTTTAACGCTGTAGATTTTGATGATCTTTTATATCTAACCTGCAAACTTTTAAAAGAAAATACTGAAATCTTAACTCACTATCAAGAAAGGTGGCCCTTTTTATTAATCGATGAATATCAAGACACCAACCTATCTCAATACATTATAGCTAAACTTTTATCTCAAAAATCTCAAAATATCTGCGTTGTTGGCGATCCTGATCAATCTATCTATTCATGGAGAGGCGCTAGGTATCAAAACATCCTAAATTTCGACAAAGACTTTAAAAATGCAACTATTATCAAACTAGAAAAAAACTATCGATCAACCGCCTCTATTTTAAATGCAGCCAATGAACTTATAAAAAATAATCCTAATAGATTTGAAAAAAATCTCTACACGGATAACAAAGATGGCGAAAAAATAAAAATCTTTAGAGCTCAAACAGATCAGATGGAAGCGACTTTTGTAATAGAAAAAATCTCTGTCTTAAATCAAACGGAAAAAATAGAGCTACAAGATATGGCGATTTTTTATAGAACAAATTTTCAATCTAGAATTTTTGAAGATATCCTGCTCTCTAAAAAAATTCCCTATGTCATCTATGGAGGCCTCTCTTTTTATCAAAGAAAAGAAATCAAAGATGTCTTAGCTTTTTTAAAACTCATAATCTCTAACTCTGATTTTATATCTTTTTCAAGAACTATAAATATTCCTAAAAGAGGTTTTGGTAAAACGACCATTACAAAACTCTTTTTCTTATCTGAAAAACTAAACCTTCCAATTATTAATCTCTTATCAGAGCTCGATAAAAACCCAGATAGATTTAGTGATATCAGATTAAACTTAAATCAAAAAACAAATCTAAAAACTTATCTAAAAAATCTTTTCGACCTTCGAGATCTACATCATAAAAAAATCGATCTAGATGAGCTAATCTCAAATATCTTATCTCAAATGAAATATTTAGACTATTTAAAAGAAGATCCTCAAAGTTTTGAAGATCGAAAAGAAAATATCGATGAACTAATCACTAAAGCCAGCCTTGCCCTTGAAGAAAATAATCAAACCCTTGAAAAGTTTTTAGAAGAATTAACCCTCGCAATATCTAAATATGATAATACCAATGAAAAAGCTTTAAAATTAATGACTCTTCATAACTCCAAAGGTTTAGAGTTTGAGTCGGTTTTTATCGTCGGCTTAGAAGAAGACATCTTGCCCCATATCAATTCCAAAAAATCAATTGAAGAAATAGAAGAAGAGAGACGTCTTTTTTATGTCGGCATGACAAGAGCTAAAAAACACCTATATATATGTTCAACAGAAACAAGATATATGTTTGGCTCCGTTAGACTCTCTACCCCCTCTCGCTTTTTAAAAGAATTACCCAAAGAATATATAGATGATTTATCTCAAAATTTAGAAGATGACTTTATAGATGCCCAACCAATTATAACAGATACTTCACAAAATTATTATCCCGGTTTAAAAATTTATCATAAAACTTTCGGTGTGGGTATTGTTCAAAAAGTTTATGAAACATCTTTAGGTGAAACTTTAGATATTTTATTCGAAGATAGCCCCAATACAAGATCTCTGGTCACTAAATATGCCAAGCTAAAAACCCTAAACTAAATTTTTATATATAAATATATTATAGCACAAATTAGCTAATTAATTATTTTAATAATTGAATATTAACTCATAAATTTATTATGATTGGGATTTTATTATTTTTAACTTGGAGATGTTTTATGAATACTAAAAAAATAATGAGTTTTTTTGCTCTAATATTTATCGCATCCACATCTTTAATTGCAGCAGATACTATTAGACCGCAATTACCTTCTACAAAAGAGGCAACTTCTCAAATTAATTTAAATGAAAATAAAGAAATAAAAGATTTCTATGATGAAAATGAGACTAAGCAATCAAAGCATTTTCCATACTTTCACCTCAAAAACTTTCTTATATTCCCTGAAGTCGGAGTGGGTTATAGATATAAAAATAATGGTCATGGCTTCGATATAAATCTAGCCTTAGATCCCATTCTAACCATCTCAGAAAAACTTCCAGTTGGAACGGCTGAAGCTAATCTTTTATTGTATTTGAGTGCAAATGACAAAAATAGTTCATATTGGGGTATCGGTGCTAGTACATTTCTACCATTTATAGCAACGACCTCCCCAAATGTCTTATTTGGCAAACAATATGAAAATTACTTTCTTCAACTAAAAGTTAGTTTTCCTTTCTTTATGAAAGATCTATTTTATGGAAGTCCTGCATTGGAGTTAATCCCTCTTCCATCTGTTAGTATCGGCTGGAAGTTTTAAATCGTTTTAAGAAAATAAACTATTTAAAAAATAGATCTATAAGGGATAAACATTTTCCAATGTTTATCCCTTGAGATTGACACTTTCTAATATAAGTTATTTCTAGACAAAGGTTTAAGTAAGTAGTTTGCTAAAAAAAGATAAAGCAAACGATCAAAAAAATCTCAATTCAAAGAAATAAAAAAAAATATAAGTCACTGTAAATTAATCTATTATAAATTTTTAACTTTAATTTTCTTAACCTCTCTCACATATTGTCCGAATTTTTAATTCGGACATAATTCGGACAAAAACATCCAAAAATGTCCGAATAATCACTATTCGGACAAAAAAATCTAGCAAATTGTCCGAATAAATGGTAAAATCATCTTAAAAAGGGAGCATTACTACCTTATGAAACGTAGGGATAGAAAATTAGCTATTTTGAGACAACTAGGCCTAGAATCAGAACCGATTACCTTAATAGAGTTAGCAAATGTCTTAGAGTTTAACTACACCACCCGAACAATACGTCGTTTATTGAACGAACTTATTGTAGAGGGTCTCGTTAAAAAATTTGGAAAAACAAGAGGATCAAAGTATGTGGCAGTTAAAGCTACAGAACATATCTTGAATCACGAACCTATTATTCCCTCTCAAGATGGCAACATCTCAAAGCATATAAGTAGTTGTTTTGGGTCGGAAAGCCTAAATGCTATTGAAAAAATAAATAAGCCATTATTTGAACGCCAGCCCATAACATATAATACAGATTGGTTACAAACGTACCAACCAAACATAACTTTTTATCTACCAAAAAATTTGAGGGATCAATTGCAAAGTGCAGGTCAACGAGCTAATGATCACGATCCAGCAGGAACCTATGCTCATCAGATTTTCAACCAACTAATCATTGACCTATCCTATAACTCATCGCGATTGGAGGGCAACACCTATTCTCTCTTAGAAACTGAACGTCTTTTACTTCATGGCGATGGCACTGAAGGAAAACTAGATGAAGAAAAAGTGATGATTCTTAATCACAAGGAAGCTATCCGTTATTTAGTAGATAATGCCGATAATTTAAAAATAACTCGGAACGTTATTTGCACCCTTCACTATTTACTTGCCGATGGGCTTGTGGAACCAAAATATGCTGGAAAGGTTCGTGACTTTGGTGTTCGAATAAGTGGTTCAACATATATCCCTTTTGAAAATCCAAAGCAATTACAACTACAGTTAGATAAAATTTCTCAGAAAGCTTTTATGATCTCAAATCCATTTGAACAAAGCTTTTTTTTACTTGTCCATATTAGCTATCTTCAAGCATTTGCTGATGTCAATAAAAGAACAGCTCGCCTCTCAGCGAATATATCTCTAATAAAAGAGAATCTTGTTCCTCTTGCTTTTAGAGATGTCGGTATCGAAGATTATATGTCTGCAATAATCGCTATTTATGAACTTCAAGATATTCGACCTCTTATTGATCTTTATGTTTACTCATACCTGCGAACTTGTGCAGCATATGATTCAACTATAAAATCTTTAGGTTTTGACGAGGTGCGAGTAAGATTTCGTTATAAGCGTCGAGAAATCATTCGAGAGATTATCATTAATGGACTTGTAGGAATTCAGTTAGAAAAATACATTCAATCTGAAGTTATAAAAAATAACATACCTATGCAAATTCGAGAGAAATTCATAGAAGATATATTCGAAGATCTAGAGCAAATAAATGAGTCTCGCTTGGTTGGTTTGGGAATAAGTCCAGATCAATTAACAAAATGGTTAAAGTTAAGATCAAAGAATTGATTGCATCAGCATTGCACAAGATAAAAAAAATTAATTAAAATTGAATATGCAATAATATCTCTTCGTCTTATCCTAGCTCCAACAAAAAATAATTCGCAATTTTACCAAAAGATATAAATGCATTCCAATGTTTATCTCTTAATCTATATAAGGACAGATTTGGAATAAACTTATTTGGGAAAACAATTTTATTTTGAGACCAACCAGGTCTCCAAAGTTTAGCAGATCTATGATTTCTAAAAATAGTGATGGTTGAAAGACCTAACAGGGATGCTAGATGCCCAATTCCCGAATCATTACCTATCATAAAAGAAGACTCATATACAAAACCTGTTAAATCCTTTAAATTATCAAAAGCTTTTAGATTAAATCCTAAATCTTTAATCATTTTATACTCAGCTCTTTCTTTTTCAGAAATAACAAAAACAGGTTCAAAATTTTTATCTTTTAAAACTTTTGCTAATTGTAGATATTTATCAATTGAGTAATTTTTGCTTTTTTTAGCACTAGATGGATGAATAATTATCCTTCTTGAAAATTTTTTAAAAGTTAAATTTTTCGGAATTGATAAATCAATTTTTTTAGATATTTTTTTTAATTTTAAAATGTTTTTTGAAAAGTTTTCGATATTTTCAACCATACAAAGATTGGGATCAAAAAAAGCATCTTTATAAAAAGGTTGAGAACCTACTTTTCTAGAAGGACAAGGATTTAAAACAAAGACTTTAGAAGCTTTTGTTTTTTTACCCTCTTTAATTAACTTTTGAATAAATGTTGAGCCCTCATTATAAGAGATAAATATCTGATCATAATTTTTTATAATTTTTTCAATATCATCAAGCCGGGGATATTTTTTAATGGGTAAATTAGGAAAATAGCTCTGCATTTGATCGAGGGAATTGTGAAAAGTATCAACCTCATATCCATTTAGATATAAATTATAAGAGAGCATCAAAGCAATGAGACCATCGCCCAAACCTTGAGAGCTAAAATTGGCAACTTTCATAGTTTTTTTCTCTCATGATCTTTTACTAATTTTTGAAAACTTTTTAAAACTCTATTAACTGAGATCGTCTTTTTCCAATATTTTTCTCGAAGCCTTAAACCCTTAATATTTAAAAGAGGCCATGAAACCACGGTTCTACTTTTATAAAAGTTGGGCTTCCAAAATCTTTGTTTTCTTTTCGTTGAAAAAATTGTCAAAGTTGGAATTTTTAAGCTAGAGGCTAAATGAGCAACCCCAGAATCATTACCAATAAAAAAGGCTGATTCATAAATAAACGAGGCCATTTCATTTAAATTATTAAAAGTGGGGATTTCAACTTTAGCTATATCTTTTAGATCACTAAATTGCTCTCTCTCATGTTTAGCTATTATAAAGTAAGGCTCATATCCCAAAAATTTTAACTTTTGAAAAAGACTTTCAAAGTTTTTTTTCGGCCAATTTTTTTCAATATCCTTACTGCTAGGGTGTATAGCTACTCTTTTTGAAAATTTTCGATATTGTAACCCTTCAAGTGTTGAAATCTCATTTGAAGATTTTACATCTTTGAGATTCAAATCGTTTTCACAAAAAATGGTTAGATTTTCTACTACACTCATAGTAAAATCAAACCTTAGATCACCGATAGGTGGATTTTTACCTTTGCAAGTTGATGGATGCAGTTCATATGTTTTTTCTTTGAGGTGCTTTTTAGTATATTTTATAAGTTCTTTATTTAAAGACTCATAATCTGAGTTGATAATTATTAAATCATAACTCTCTAAACTCTTTTTAAATGCTTCTATATCCTTAGGATAGGACTTGATAGAGGTATATTTAAAGCTCTCATTCATCTCGGATAAAAAAGGATGGTAAGTATCAACAGCGTACCCATTTTTGCTTAAGTTATTTGATATTATCAAAAACAAAAGACCATCTCCAAGCCCTACGGATGAATAAACCAACGCTTTTTTAGTTTTTGTTTTCATTTATGCTTTGTTTTCATTTTTCTTTAAAATTTTTCTAAAATTATTAAATTAAAAATTCTTTAATTTTTTACTTTTTTTTGCCTTTTGTTAAAAACCCTTATATTCCAATTTAAAGGAAGATTATCATCTATAAAATTTATCCCTTTAAAATATTTTGGATTATCAACTATGTATTTGGGATAAGAATTATTTATCTTAACAATTTTCCCTTTTCTTGCTTCTTTTAGGATCTTTTTTGGCACTTTATTCTTCGCTTTGTTTCTCTCTTGATGTGAATAAGACTCTAATTTATAGACCCATTTATCTATCCAACCTAAAGATGAGAAGTGCCAGCCGGCATCAGCAATCTTGTTATCTATAGCAGTTTCACATCTAAGCTTTTGAGGAGTCGTGTCTTTTAGATTTTTATAGCTAGAAGCTACAGAGAGAGACCAGTTATCGACCTCAAGATCTCTTCTATTTAAAAAATAACGATACATCTTCATAGAAAGCCTAATGGGATCTTTTTTTAGAGCTATTTGCTTTTTTATCTCTATTATTTTTTCATTTTTTACTATCTCATCTAAATCTGAGATTATTATGATATCATCATCTTTTGCACCCTTTAAACCCAACATGATATCATTTCTTTGAGCAATCTCTCTTACCCAAGCATCATTTGCTATTTCAATTTTAGGACTTACAATATGGATTATTTTATCTAAATATTTTGAAAATCTTTTTTTATTTTGTTCAAAAAAAAGAGGTTTTTCATTGCCGCTATAGGTCAAGGAACTCTCTACTATTACAAAATGATCTACTACATCATAAAGTTCATGTAATCTAACCTCTAACAGCTCTAACTCATTAAAAAAAGTAAAACAGTCATAAATTTTTATTGGCTCATTCTCATTAGCAAAAACACTATTGCTCACTATCATCTCGAAAAGGTATAAAATTATAAAAAATATTTTTTTCATAAAGGCCTCTATATGAAACAAATAAAATTATCCAAAAAATTTTCGATTAAATAAATAAAAAAATGTGCTATCAAAAAAATAGACAAGGAAGGAAGATTTTTTATGCTCTTTGAGCAAAGCCCAAATCAAAAACAGCAGTTTTTGATGTCTCATCTCATGAAACGGGCCTTTTTGATCATGCAAATGACCAATATTGAGCTCTATGATTTTTTAATAACTCAAATAGAGAAAAATCCCATTTTAAAGATAAACTTTGAAAAAACAAAATCTTTTACTAAGCATGGAGATGCTCTAGATCCTTTTTATAAGCTTAAATATAAACCATCCCTTTTTGAACATCTCTACAATCAAGGAAAAGAAATTTTTAAAAATCCAAAAGAGCTTTTTATTGCTGAAAATATTATCGGTAATTTAGATGAAAAAGGTTTTTTCACTCAAGATATCGATCTTTTTTCTAAAGATCTAAATATAGCTCCATTAGATGTTATTAAAATATTAAAAATTATTCAAAGCTTTGATCCTAAAGGAATAGCTGCCATAAATTTACAACAAAGATTGCTTTTGCAAATAGATGATGTTAATAGCATAGAGTACAAACTTCTAAAAGATCATTTCGAAGATATTTTAAAAAATAAGACAAACTCTATTGCCAAAAAATTAAAAAAAGAGCCTAAAGTTATTCAAAAAATCTTAGAAAAAATAATCTCTAAAGCAACTTTTGATCCAACAATAGATTTTCTAAAAGAGGTACCAAATCAAATTGTTCCGGATATAGTTATTCAAAAAGGGAAAAAAAATTGGGTAATTGAAATCGAGGAGAATCTCCCCTTTTTTGAGATTAATGATACATATGTCAAACTTTTAGAAAATAATAAAATAAATAGCTCAAAAAAACATCTTTTCTCTGCCAATCTTCTCATGACAAACATAATAACTAGACGAAAAACCCTCTATCAAATAGCTGCATATATCATAAAAAAACAAAAATCTTACCTAATTGGAAAAACCGAGCTACTCCCTATGACAATAAAAGAGATTGCCCTTTTTTTAAATTTACACTCATCAACTGTATCAAGAGCCACTTCTAATAAATATATTCAAACCCCCATCGGTCTTTTAGCAATAGCAAGTTTTTTTACCTTTAGAAAAGAAACGCCTCTTACACCTATCGAAAAAGCAATAGAAGAAATTATTGACACAGAAAACAAACAAAAACCATTAACCGATCTCGAAATTTTCCATGTATTAAAAGAAAAAGGCTTTGATATACAAAGAAGAACTATCGCCAAATATAGAAAAAAACGTCTTATTGGTCCCGCACGATTAAGAAAGAAATACTAATATTAAGATTATACTTGGTTCTTAAAAATTAGTCTTCTCTATCAAAATTCTGAGAACTTTTTATCATTCTTTTTTAACTCAAAATTCTTATAATGTTAGTTTTTGTTAATTTTAAGGAGTTTAAAATGACAAGTTTCAATATCTTTTTTGCCTATGCTGATCCTGGAACCGGCATGTTAGTTTGGCAAGTATTAGCCGCTTTTGGTGTTGGCGCCGCTTTTTATTTTAGAAGTTTTTTAAAAAAAATTATCTCTCTTTTTAAAAAGAAAAAAATAGAAAAAAAAGATGAATGAAAATTTCGTATCTTTTAGAGATCCGGCAGGCAGTCTATTTAAACACAAAAATAAAATATTTAGATTTATTAACCCATCTTATGAAAATGAGTTCAATGAAACAATAACATCTGAAAATATCAAAAAACTAATCGAAAATGGCTATATCTCAGCTTTTAATAAACTCAAAAAAGATGAAATTCAAAACCTTTTGAAAGATGAAATTTTTAAAAATATTTTTGAAAAATTTAAATCTAATATCATTTTAGAACATACAGTTATAGATTTTGCCAACTACCCTTATGAATGGTCAGCTACTCAACTCTTCGATAGCGCTACTTTAACCCTCAATCTTTTTGAAAAGGTAATAGATGAGAACCTCTCCCTAAAAGATGCTACCCCATATAATATTATCTTTGAAAATGCAAAACCGGTTTTTGTCGATCTTTTATCTTTTGAAAAAAAAGATCCTAAAGACCCTATCTGGCTCGCTTACTCTCAATTTGTGAAAACTTTTTTGCTTCCCCTATTTATGAATAAATTTCGCAGCATGCCTATTCACAAAGTATTTTTATCAAACATAGATGGACTAGAGATCGATGATTGTTTAAAGCATACAAGTGTTTTTAATCCAATCTCTTACTCTCTTATTAAACTGCCCCACTTTTTATCAAGATTTGCTAAAGAAAAACACTATCAAACAAAAAAAATGCAAAACCCAAACTTGGCTAAATTCATCCTCAAAAGACTGATTAAAAAAACAAAAAAAAGACTAAACGCACTAAAACCCAAAACCAATATCACATCTTCTTGGTCTGAGTATATGGATACTCAAAAACACTATGATAAAAAGGACTTTTCTATAAAAGAGTCTTTTATCTCAGATGTAATGGAGAGACAAAACCCTAAAAAAGTCTTAGATGTCGGCTGCAATACCGGCCACTTTAGTATTATAGCTGCAAAAATGGGTGCTAAAGTGATTTCAATCGATTATGATCCTGTTGTTATAGATCTGCTCTACACCATCGCCAAAAATGAAAACTTAAATATTTTACCCCTAGTTGTAAATATCTCAAAACCAACCCCCTCCATCGGTTGGAAAAATTTGGAATATCAATCCTTCCTTAAAAGAGCTGATAACTATGCAGAGCTAACTTTCATGCTAGCTTTAATTCATCACCTTCAGGTAACCGATAGAATTCCTCTTTTTGAGATTGCAGCTATTGCCAATACTTTAACTAAAGATGGTTTAGTAATTGAATATGTCGATCCAAAAGATCCTATGTTTATAAAAATAGTCAGAGGAAGAGAAAACCTTCATCTAGATATCAATATAAACAGCTTTAAAAAGACTTTTGAAGACTTTTTTAGTATAGAAAAAGAACAAAAAATTAATGAGACCAGGTCGGTTTTCTATATGAGAAAAAAATAAAAAAGATGAAAAAAAAACTTCAGACTTTTATAGCTTGCCTTTCACTATCTATAATAATCATATGCGGTCCTTGGATAAATAGCTTAGCCAATTATAACTCCTCATTGCATACAGATACTCTTCGATTGTTTGTCTTTACACTTTTAGTATCCATTTTAATCCTCTCTTCGTTTTTTTATTTTCTAATCCAAAAAACTCTTTATTCAAAAAATAAATTTTTTAGATTTTTTACGTATTTTATATTCTGTTTATCATTTGCTTTTTTTTTTCGATCACTAATCAAAATAATCTCTTTTGAAATGAAACCTTGGGTATATATAGTAGTAACTCTTGCTACAATTGCTGTGATATTAGCTTTAATTGCTCTATCTTTTAAAAATTCAAAAAAGCTCCTCAAAATAGTCACTAGTTTTTTTGTGATTTTTTTTCCTCTCTCTTTATTAATTTTAACAAAAATTTCTAGTGGTTTTTTTTATATCTCACAAAACAACATAGCCCCAATCGAAAATAATAAACCAAAAGTTATTTGGATTATCTTCGATGAGTGGGATCAATATCTAACCTTTGAAAAAAGAGAGAAAAATATCCACCTCCCCCAAATCGATGACTTTAAAGAAAAATATTTCTCAGCTTCAAACGTTTATCAAATCGCAAATATCACTCCATTATCTTTATCTTCTTATACAACCGGCTTGGCCCCAACAGGTTTTAAAATAGTTGGACATAACAAAATAAAATTAGACTTCATCGACACCCCCAGCAAACTTTGGGGATCTGATAATTCAATTTTCTCTAAACTTGCTTTGAAAAACGTAAACTCTTCAATAGTTGGTTGGTTTTTGCCATATGACCGAATATTCGACAAATATATCGTCAAAAAAAAATACTATAAGAATAAAAAAATGGCTTTTAAAGCCATCAAAAATACATATGTTGATTTAGCTCTGTTTTACTTTTTGCGCCCAATCAATAAATTAAGTTTTCAAAAAATAACTCCCCTTAAAAATTATATTATTAAAATTGTGCGCAAAAAAGGCTCACAGCTCTATAAAGAGATCTACGCATCAACCAAAGATGTTTTAATAGATCCTAAAATTAATTTTTGCTTCCTGCATTTTTCTATTCCACACCCCCCTGTTATATTCGATAGAAATACAAATAAGCTATCTACCAAAGTAAGCTCTTATTCTGATCAGCTAATGCTCGTCGATAAAACGATTGAAGATATAAAAAATATCTTAATAGATGCAAAGCTATGGGATAGTTCTACATTAATTTTAACATCTGATCATTGGTTTAGACCAAACAGTTGGATAGCTTTTCCTGAAAGCATAACAATCTCTGAAAAAGATAAAAAAATGGCAAAAAAAAGAACTCAGCCTCTAGTTCCTCTTCTCATCAAGATGCCTTATCAAAATCAAACGATCAGTTATGATAAACCGTTTAATGCCATCGTACTTCATAACCTAGTACTAGATATATTTGATAATAAAATATCGAATGAAACTGATCTTAAAAATTGGTTAGATAATTTAGATGAAGAATATAAAAAAATAAATCTGAATTTTTCCTTTTAAGGCTATTTGAAGTATCCAAGATAAATCAATTTGAGTCTTAATGATTTATCCTTGAATTCATCAAAATAATCTTTAATCGCTTCTTTTTTCATTTTAGCAAATTTAAAAATCTCTTCATCTGTTAGACGAAACAAGACAGCTCTTGCTTTTTTCTTACATTTTAAAAGTTTAAATAGTCTTTTAAAAGTTTTTTTAAACTTTCTTCTTACCCAAAAGAGCCTGACCAGCCCTAAAGTGAGCAATACTAGAGTTGAAATAGCAAAAAGAAAGGCAAAATAAGAAAAAAATGCAAAAGATGAAAAAAGCCATAAAATCTGAAAACAAAAATAGAGTCCCATCAGCAAAAAAAAGATTAAAACTTCTGTATCTTTTCTAATAATAGGTCCAAAAACTTTTCTAAAAACATTGGTTGCTGTCATATATGAAAAAATTTCTTCTGTTTTAGGCTCATCGAAAGCAACCCTAATACTATGAACCGCCTCATGGGCTAATATCTCATCTAAGGTATAGATAAAAAGATAAGGTTTATGACGTAGTTTTTTTCTAAATTGCAGAACCGGAATTTTAATATTGCTATTTGTAACATCGACTATCCAGGTTGCTGCAGCTTGAAAAAAATGAAGCTTTTGATCGCTATAAAATATTGCTAAATCACTCGGTGCTATATCAAAAAGAGATAAAAGTTGCGCTCTTGTCCAATTCCATCTAGGCTTTAAAATTCTATTATCAAAATCAAAAGGTTTTTTTTGATTTTGATTTTCAAAAAAAGATTTAGGATCATGAATCATTTTTTTTGAAAGCTCAATTCTTTTTAAAAAAATGTTTTCATCTTCATTGGGTCCAGGAATGAATCCTTCTTTATTTAGCCTTAATAATTCAGCGTCTGAAATCATATAAATTTGTATATTTAAATATTCTTACTTTAACAAAAATCCAATTTAATCTACATTTTAATATCTTAAGTAAAAAAGTTGTAAGTTTTTTTGAAAGTAATAGAAAAATCATTAGGTTAAAAAATAAATGAGCAAACCATTAATTATCGTTGAGTCACCTGCAAAAATCAAAACATTAAAAAAATTTTTAGGAGCAAAATATAATTTTGCATCCTCTGTAGGACATATAAGAGATCTTCCTGAAAAAGAGTTTGGAATAGATGTTGAGCATAATTTCGAACCGAAATATGTTAATCTACCTTCTAAAAAAGATGTTATAAAAACGCTTATTGATTCAGCTAAAAAATCAGATGTTGTTTATCTCTGCCCCGATCCTGATAGAGAGGGTGAGGCTATAGCCTGGCATATTCTTAGTATTTTGCCTAAAAATACTAAAATTAAAAGAGTTACTTTTCACTCTATTACTAAAAATGCTGTCACAGAAGCTTTAAAACATCCCAGAAAAATAGATCAAGCTCTTGTCGATGCCCAACAAGCAAGACGCCTTTTAGATAGAATTGTGGGATACAAAATATCGCCTATTTTATCGAGAGTTATCAAAAGAGGTAAAGGAACTTCCGCTGGAAGAGTCCAATCAGTTGCCCTAAAACTAGTTGTTGAAAGAGAAAAAGCTATCAACGCTTTTAAACCTGTAGAATATTGGAAAATACTAGTTCAATTAAATACTGAAAAAGCAGCAAAAAAACCATTTGAAGCCTTTATATATAGTGTTGATGGTAAAAAAGTAGAAAAAGAAAAAACTGATAAGAAAAGTGTCTTTTTAATCTCTGATAAAAAAATCGCTAAAACAATTGTTGATAAATTAAAAAAAGCGAAATACAAAGTTGCTAAAATTGATAAAAAAGAGAAGAAAAGATACCCGGTCCCTCCATTTATCACTTCAACTCTGCAGCAAGAAGCTAGTAGATATTTCGGATTTTCAGCTAATAGAACTATGAATATCGCCCAAGGTCTTTATGAAGGTATAGATTTAAAAGCTAAAGGCTTTGAAGGTATTATAACTTACATGAGAACAGATTCTGTTACTGTTGCTGATGAAGCCTTGAGAGCTGCTAGAAGCTTTATCCCCAAAAAATTTGGTTCTAAATATCTACCAGAGACTCCCATCAGATATAAAAGTAAAAAATCTGCTCAAGAAGCCCATGAAGCTATCAGACCAACTAATCTATATAACTCTCCTGATGAAATAAAAGAACATCTAACATTAGACCAATTTAAGATATATTCACTTGTTTGGAAAAGATTTATAGCCTCTCAAATGAAACCCGCCATCTATGATACAGTCTCAGCAGATATTGAAACTGATCAAAAAATTCTTTTAAGAACTACCGGATCAAATATTAAATTTGATGGATTTTTGAAGGTTTATGTTGAGAAAAAAGATACCACAGAAGAAGAAGAAAAAGAAAAATTACTTCCTCATCTAGAAGTTAATAAAGCTTTAAAACTTGACGATGTTACATCTGATCAATCTTTTACCAAACCTCCAGCTAGATTTTCTGAAGCATCGCTTGTAAAAGAGCTAGAAAAATCTGGCGTTGGCCGTCCATCTACTTACGCCGCTATTATGAATAAAATTCAAAATAGAGAATATACTGTAAAAGAGAAAATGACTTTAAAACCAACCCAACTAGGTGAGCTAATTATTCAGCTACTAGAAGAAAACTTTACCCCTATTGTGAATGTTGGTTTTACAGCAGCTATGGAAGATGATTTAGAGCTAGTTGCTGAAAATAAACGCGATTGGCGCAGTTTGATTAAAGAGTTTTATAAAGAATTTATTCCAATGGTTGAAAAAGCTCAAAAACAAGCCTCCATTCCAAAATTAGAAACTAAAGAGAAATGCCCAAAATGTAAATCGCCACTTCAAAAAATATGGTCTAAAAATAAATATTTTTATGGCTGCTCAAAATATCCGGATTGTGATTTCACCTCAGCCATTGAACTAATGAATTTTAAAAAATCAGATTATGAAGAAGGTTTTGATTGGGATCAAACTTGCCCAAAATGTTCAAAAAAAATGACTCTAAGATATGGAAGATTTGGCGCATTTTTAGGCTGCTCGAACTATCCAAAATGTCAGGGTATTGTAAATATTCCAAAAAAAGGTGAAGAATTTTTAAAACCAGAAGATAGACCTGCCTGTCCAGCTCTTAGCTGCGATGGTAAAATTGTTATGCGAAAATCTAGAAGAGGCAAAACATTTTATTCTTGCTCCAACTTTCCAGATTGCGATGTGATAGTAAATGCTTTAGATGATTTAGAGACAAAATACGATGCCAATCACCCAAAAACAGCTTACCAAAAAAAAGAAAGAGTCTATGGCAAAAAAGGCGAAAGAGGTCCTGTTTTATATGAAGTTTCAAAAGAACTTGAAGTAATTGTTAAAGATAAAAAACTTACTCG
>SDBV01005996.1_pt1 | contig 16976 bp, 15 predicted proteins | sample 2277081 | NCBI WGS metagenome assembly SDBV01 (sample SAMN10402039, study PRJNA504765) | marine sediment metagenome | isolation source: marine sediment core GS10_PC15, 223 cmbsf | place: Arctic Ocean: Southern Knipovich Ridge | collected 2010 | reverse complement strand
CCATAAATGCCAGTTGGGCTGTTTTTGAAATGACAGAACAATACATGAGATTAAAAATTATAATAAAACCCAGACTGAAACTGTGGCTTTCTTCAGATAACAGCAATTCTGTGTTCGGAGAAGGCAAATGGAAGTTATTAAAGGCAATTGATAAATACTCTTCAATTAAAAAATCATCAGAAGTATTAAACATAAGCTATAAAAAAGCATGGAACCTTATTAAAAATGCAGAGGCGGCAATTGGTATTAACCTTGTAATTAAACGGCGTGGAGGCACAGCAGGAGGTGCAACAACTCTTACAAAGACCGGAAAACTGATAGTTGAAACATTTACAAAATACAAAACTAGTATGAATACATATTCAGAAATGATATTTGCATTATATTTTAATCCTGTTTTTAATAAATTACAGGAGAAACTATAATATGAAAAAAATAATAATTCTTCTTGCGCTAATTTCTTTAACAAACTGTTCAAAGGAAAATATCCAAAACTCAGATACAATATCCGGCAGAGTTATTATTTTTCATGCAGGGAGCCTGTCCTTGCCTTTTAAGGAAATAATAGAAGAGTTTAATGTATTACATCCGGATCTGGAAATACTAACGGAGATTGCAGGAAGCAGGGCCTGCGCACGGAAAATATCAGAACTGAATAAACCCTGCGATGTTTTTGCATCCGCAGATTACACAGTAATAAATAACCTATTAATTCCTGAGCATGCGGAATGGAACATCAAATTTGTTACCAATGAAATGGCAATTGTTTTCCATGATGAATCGAAGTATTCTGATGAAATAACAGCAGATAACTGGTATAAAATTCTGCAGAAAGATGATGCAGTTTTTGCCCGTTCCAATCCGGATGCTGATCCGTGCGGATACAGGACTGTGCTGACAATTAAGCTTGCCGAAAAATATTACGGGCAGACAGATTTGTCGGAAATACTTCTGGAAAAAAACATGGAATACATTCGGCCCAAGGAAACAGACCTGCTTGCATTACTGGAAGTTAATGAAATTGATTATATATTTCTTTATAAATCTGTTGCTCTTCAGCACGGCCTGAGGTTTATAAATCTACCCGATCAAGTCAACTTAAGGACACCTCAATTTGCGGATTTATATAATACTGTATCTGTTGATTTGTCCGGAACAAAGCCCGGAGAGATCATAACGAAGTTCGGAGAACCTATGGTTTACGGAATTACAATTCCAAAGTCCTCGCCTAATCAGGATGCAGCTCTGGCTTTTGTTTCCTTTGTATTAAGCGCCGAGAACGGTATGAAGATCCTTGAAGAAAACGGACAACCCGGAATTGTTCCCGCGGTATCGGAAACTTATGATTCAATTCCGGAAGCACTTAAGCATTATGTGCTGGGATACTAAGTATAAGCAGGATTTTAAATGATATCATTAAATAATAAAGAACCGTTATTTCTTATTTTCTGTTTTTTAGGAAGCATTGCCCTATTGTTTATTATTTCTCCTATAATAGGAATGACATTTAACTCATCTATAAATGAACTTGTAGAAGCAGCTGAAGATAAAGAAATTCAAAACAGTATAAGCCTTACACTTATTACTTCCATGGCTGCAACTTTAATTTTTGCAGTTTTCTCAATCCCCTTTGCATATGTTTTAGCCCGAAAAGATTTTTTTCTAAAAGGTTTAATCAAAAGTATTATTAATATTCCAATTATAATTCCTCATTCTGCAGCTGGTATTGCAGTTTTAAGCATCATTTCAAGAGACAGTTTAATAGGCAGGATTGGACAGAATATTGGCATTGATTTTGTTAATAATCCTCCTGGTATTATATTAGCCATGGCATTTGTAAGTCTGCCCTTTCTAATAAACGCTGCTTATGACGGATTTAAAGCAGTTCCCGTTCATCTGGAAAAAACAGCATTAAACCTTGGCGCATCTCATACAAAGGTTTTTTTTACAATTTCACTTCCTCTTGCCTGGCGGTCTATACTTACTGGGCTTGTTCTAATGTGGGCCAGAGGAATGAGTGAATTCGGAGCAGTGGTAATTGTTGCATATAATCCGATGATTACACCTGTTTTAATTTTTGAACGGTTTAATGCATTTGGATTAAAATACGCACGTCCTGCTGCTATAATTTTTATAGCCGTATGCCTTGTTTTCTTTATTTCAATAAGGCTTCTTTCCAGTACAAATAAATCTTCTAAAAAAACCCGGAGCAGTAAAAATGCTTGAATTAAAAAATATAAGTAAAAATTATGATGATTTCAAATTAAGCGATGTGAACCTTCAAGTCGAAAAAGGTGAATATTTTGTAGTACTTGGTACTTCCGGAGTAGGTAAATCCATTTTACTGGAAACAATTGCCGGTTTTTCACAACCGGACAGCGGCAGTATAATATTAGACGGAATAGATATAACACATAATAAAATACAGAAAAGAAACCTTGGTTTCCTTCATCAGAAACATTCGCTATTTCCTCATCTTAGTATATATAAAAATATTCAATATGGATTAAACAATTTTGCGATTAGTAAAAAAGAAAAGCAAAAAATCATAAATATCTTAGCAGACGATTTTGGAATCAAGCACCTTCTGCATAGAAAACCGGAAGCTCTATCCGGCGGAGAAATCCAGCGCGTTTCACTTGCAAGGATAACTGCAATCAAGCCGGAATATATACTTTTAGATGAACCATTATCATCACTGGATACTTATACCAGTTCTGAAATAAGAAGGCTGTTAAGAAAAATCAACAGGAGAGGCGTTACTATTATTCATGTAACACATAATTACGAAGAAGCAGTTTCACTTGCCGGAAAAATTGCCGTAATGGAAAACGGCAGTATAATCCAGACAGATTATCCGGAGATAATCTTTAAACATCCAAAGTCTCAATTTGTTGCCAATTTTATAGGAATTAAAAATTTTATCAGAGGCAGTCTGCATGAAGTTCATGATTCCGATGTATCACGCTTTTCATCAAATAATATAAATTTCCATTTATTAACAGATAAAGAAGAAGGGAGCGGTTTCTTAATGATTAGAAGTGAAGATATTTCAATTTCAAAAAGTAAACCTAAATCAAGCGCTTTAAATGTTTTTAAAGGAATAATCATAGATATTGCACCTGCAAGACTCGGTATAGAAATTACAGTAGACATAGGAGTTGAGCTGACTTCTTTAATTACCAGAAAATCTCTTAATACTTTAAAATTAAATACCGGCCGTGAAGTATGGATTAATTTTAAAGCAAGTGCAGCAAAATTCTTAATGGAGTAAAACTTTTTTAAATATGTTAGATTATCCAAATTTAATAATGATAGGTTCCGGAGGAAGAAATACAGGTAAAACAGATCTTGCCTGTGGTATTATTAATAGATTTAAAGGAAACAATAAAATAATCGGGCTTAAGATAACAGCGATTACAAACACAGACGGCCTATGCCCCAGAGGCGGAAAAGGCTGCGGCGTTTGTTCATCTTTAGAAGGTGATTATCTAATTACAGAAGAGAAGAACAAAACATCAAAAAAAGATACTGGAAGATTACTTAATTCCGGAGCTGATAATGTTTTCTGGCTCCGTGCAAGAAAAGAAAAACTCATCGATGGTTTCATAGATTTTGATAAGCATATTAAATCAATGTTCCCTGATAATTATATAGTTATCTGCGAATCAAACAGCCTGCGTAAAATAATTACACCCGGAATATTTATTATTATTCATAACACTAAAACTTTTAAAAAATCTGCGGCAGAGGTAAAAAATCTTGCTGATGTAATTATTAAATCAGGATTCGATATAAATAAAATTATTAATAATATCAAAATCACCAACAACAGCTGCTATTATAATTCAAATATGGAAAAAAAATGACAATCTCTGATATATTCTCTTTTCCATATCTGACTCTTATTCAAGATATCTGCCTATAGAAAAAATTAAATCATACGGGCACATATTTAAATATTCAACAGACATTAAAAATAGATTTTTAATATTGCCTTTATAAATTAATGAGCCAATACCTTTACAATCCACAAAAAAAGAGTTAACCCTTTTTTCAATTTTAGAAAAAAACTAAGTTTTAAAGTAATTTTCTTATTACTTTTATCTATTAGATCAAAGTTCGCTGATTTTTTTAAATGATATAATTTTTAATTTTATTATTAATTGAGCTTTGAGTTTTATAACCTTTTAGTTCCTTGGAAATAAACATAATTAAATCGTTTAAATTTTTATACCGTTTTTCTTTTTTACAGTGCATAGTTTTTTTAATAATTTTCATGCAGTATGATGGTATGTCGGAATTAAGCTCCTTTGGATTTTGATAATTGCCGGAACTAATCTTTGCAATATTCTCTGCAGTAAATACTCCTGAATACGGCTTCTCACCAGTAAGCATTTTATAAAACGATATCCCCATGGAATATATATCTGCCCGTTTGTCTACATGTTTTGCGCTTATGAACTGCTCCGGAGGCATATATGCGGGTGTTCCAAACACTGTTCCGGTTTTGGTGAGCTGTTCTTCTACTGATCCTGGCTGCGCTGTAGCAATTCCAAAGTCTACAATCTTGACTTCTCCCTTCCTGGATATTAATATATTATCCGGTTTTATATCTCTATGGATAACTTTCTTGTCATGAGCATACTTTAAACCCTTGCAAGCTTCTCTTAGAATCAGCAATGCTGTTTCTATATCAATCATTTTTTTATTATCGATTAAATCCTCTACAGATAAACCATCTATATACTCCATAACAATATAATAGGATTTTCCTTCTTTTATATAATCATAAACAGAAACAATATTTTTATGTTTAAATGCAATCATAAGATCAGCTTCTCTTTTAAAACGCTTTGTTAATATTTCTCTGTCTTTTATAAGGAGCTGTTTAATTATAATATAATTGTCTGCACCCGGCTCTACAGCCTTATATATCTTTCCCATTCCTCCCTGTCCAACAATACCGACAATCTGATATTTATCGATTTTCCTATATTTTGATACTATTGAAGGATCTATTTTAATTGCATTTTTTTTAGGTGCCTTAACGGTTTTTACTATAACTTTTTGTACCGGTTTCTTCTTTGGAGCTGCTTTTCTTGCTACTGCTTTTTTCTTAGGAGCAGCTTTTTTTGCAGCCGCCTTCTTTTTTGTTGCCGCAGGTTTCTTAGCAGCTACCTTTTTCTTTACAGCAGCTTTTTTCTTAGGTGCAGCCTTCTTAACTGCTGCTTTTTTTGGAGCAGATTTTTTCTTTAGAGTTGATTTTTTTGCTGTTTTTTTAGCTTTTGATTTCATAGGAGTCCCCCTTTTTGGAGCAGCTTTCTTAGGGCTGGTTTTCTTTTTCGAAGCTGCGCTTTTCACAGCCTTCTTCTTTATGTTTGATTTCTTTACAATCTGTTTTTTCTTTTTTACAGTGGATTTCCTGACAGCTGTCTTTTTCTTTGGCTCAACTTTCTTTGTAGCAGCTTTTTTAGAACTTGTTTTCTTTTTCGGAGCTTCGTTTTTCACAGTCTTCTTCTTTAGGTTTGATTTCTTTACAGCCTGTTTTTTCTTTTTTGTAGTAGATTTTTTAACGGCTTTCTTTTTCTTAAGCACCGGTTTTTTATCCTTTTTTTTAGGGCTCATTACCTATTACTCCATATTTATTTCCATAACCTCTTTTTTAATACTAATATCCTACAACTTTTTTTTTACTATTTTAATTATATCTCTATCAAGATCTATATTTTTATTTTTCTTTATAATTGCAATAACATTTTTAATTGAATTATTTATTTGAACTAGTTTACCTTTTGCTCTTAATTTATACAAATTATTTACTGGTCTGTGCCCGGAAAAGTAATATGCATTTTCATCATCATCTAAATAGTAATTTAACATTTCCTTGACACTTCCATTTTCAGCTTCATCATTACTAGTCCAGGTTAATCCTCTTACAACGTCCGGATTGCTTCTATATTCAATTATACTTTTTCTATCATACAACTTTAAGGGTTCTGCATGCGAAAGAATAATATTTTTCCCTATAGCGATTAAAGGCAGATTCTTTTCAAACGTGTAATATTCTTCTAAAAAAACTTTTCCATAGAATTTAGTAATATATGTGGCGACCATAGCGCCTTCGTGAGCATACTTTCTAAAGGGGAAATTACCGCCTTTTCTCTCATTTGTAATGTTCTCATGATTCCCTTTAAGAAAATTAAAATTATCAGGAAAAGCAGATTTTACTTCCATTACCATTTCCATTAGTCCCAGACTCTTTGTCATTTCTTTATCCATATTTTCGTGTTTATCATAGGACATTTTGTACTCATTTAATGCTAATTTCCAGAATTCCCTTGCACCCAATCCTTCAGAATGAAAACCATCACCAAGACATACAATCTGGAGCATATTAAGGTTCAACTTTTGAAGATTAGAATATCCTGTGGAATCTTTATATAGTAATATATTAATAAAGAAATCTTCTCTGGCATGCAAATCCGGAATAATTATTGTAGGAATATCATGTCTTAGTAACACAATACCTCCAGGCAGTTTTAATGAGTCATATGGTCTTGTTTTTACATTTTCATTTTTAAGTACTTTATTTATTTTCTTTAGAGTAGCAATGTAAAGTTCTTTATTCGGGATATTTTTTCTATTATAAATTTCTAATAATCGTTTTTTGACTTGCTTAAATTCACTTCTTTCATTATTCATATTTCCATTTTTCATATGTTGCCCGATAAATCTTATTTATAATAAGAATAACGATATTGTGCGGAATGATATTCATTTTTGGAATTATAGTAATTTGTGGTTTAACATTATTGCTAAACCACAAATATTATTATTCCATCATTATTGTTTTGTTTACTTCTACAAATTCATCTTCAATTACTGTTACTACTTCCATGATTGTCTTTTCCTGTTCTTCTGCGCTTAAGTCTTCATCTTTAAATACAGCGACCTTGAATATTCTGGAAGTACTTTTTACAGGGCCATTTGAAAATTTGATTATGCCGTCTACTTCGATATCATCAGTTAGAGTAGATTTATCACTTTCTGCCTGATCTGGTGCATTTGTTCTAAATCCAATGCTTGAGTATGAAGAATTCCTAACACCGTCAACTATAGGGCCAATGTTTACAAGCGAACCTGAATAAGTTAGAGCAAGAGCTCCCCTTTCATCATCTTTGGCAAGAGAATCAACTTCTTCCATTCCCACACTTTCGATTTTTTCTTCAAATGCCTCTTTTTTATCAAGCCATCCTTTTGCTACTTTTTCTACAGCATCTTCATCACTCTCTACTTTTATATCTTTGGCTATCTCCTGGATATGACCTTTGATATTTTCCGGAATTTGATCTAAATATTCACCCATAGAATACCTCCATTAAGTTTTTTAAAATATTAGTTTAAGAGTCAGCTCTTTTAATGTCAAGTAAAAATAATCATTTCATCTATTTAATACAATCTTTCTTTTATAAATTTATAGATTTCAACTATTTTATTTATTATAACATAACATTTGTTAACTAAAATTTAATTTAAATAAATGTTAATCTATAGATTTTAAAGTATATTATACTTATAATTAGACTGTATCAAATGGAGCTCATTTATGTCAAAGAAAATAGGTAAATATGAAATAATAAACGTCATCGGTCAGGGAGGAATGGGTAAAATTTATAAAGCAATAGATCCGGATACAAAGAAACATATTATAATTAAGCAGCTGCTTGTATCATCACAAACAGTTCTTACAAGGCGTTTTAAACGAGAAGCAAAAATTATGATGAGCCTGACACATAGAAATATTGTTAAGGTTTTTAATCATTTTAAAGAAGGAGATTCTTATTTTATTGCAATGGAATTTGTTGATGGAATGTCTTTGGAAGATTTAATAGAAAAAAGAAAAAAAATCGATACACTGCCTGCAATCCTAATTTTCAAGGAGATATGCATAGGACTTAAATATGCGCATGATAGTGATATTATTCACAGAGATATTAAGCCGGATAATGTGCTTATTTCAAAACTTGGTGATGTAAAACTCGTTGATTTTGGTATTGCCACTGCTCAGCCTGGTTCGGAAGAGGATATAACAAAAACAGGAACAGTAATGGGAACCCCTGCTTATATGTCACCAGAACAAATTGTTAATTCCAAGGATGTAGATGAACGCAGCGATATCTACTCTATGGGCGTGATGTTTTATCAGATGGTGACAGGTACTAAGCCGTTTTCCAGTTCTTTTTCTGCAGAAACAATCAATAAAATTACAAAAGGTATTTATGAGAATCCTGCGCATTTAATTTCAGATATACCGGCTATATTTAAAAAAATAATAAAAAAAACCATGAACTGTAAAATAAACAAGCGTTTTAATGATCTAACGGAGTGTATAAAACTACTATCAAAACATACAATGCCCTTTGAAAACAACAGCCAGATAAAAAATGCAATAAGAAAATATTTTTCCGGCCAGAACATTGATGGAAAAGAAGAAAACGCTACTGAAATTGATAAATCAAAAGAACAGTATGAAAGTAACATTATTAGAATCAAATTGAATGAAATAGATTCAAAAACTACAATAGGCAGAGATCCAAATAATGATATTGTAATAGAAAATGATCCTCATGTTTCAAGGAGGCATGCATGTATAGAGAAAAAAGGAAACAACTATTTTATTACTGATAAGAACAGCCAGAATGGTGTTGTTATTGATAATCAGAAAGTAATAAAAAACAAACGAATTAAAATAAATCCAAAGATGTTAATTTTTATAGGCCGCACTACATTAAAAATTCTATAACAATTTATAACATATTTTAGTTTAATAAATCACTGTTCCTCTTCTTCCGCGCATTCACTTTCAACAAAGGCCTGATCCAATAATCCATTTATTGCTGTTTGAGATAATATTTCAGGTCCTGCCTGCTGATCCTGCTCTACTATAGCGTTTTGCTTATCGCTTTTCACTGAATCGGGAGGCAATTCCAGCTTCTCCAGTTTTCTGAATTTCAATTCAAGTTTTATGACTTTAATTTCATCCTCATTAAGCTTTATATCAAAATAATATTCCGGCGGCTCTTTAGCTTCAGGTTCCGGTTCAGAGGATGTAAATATTAATTCCTCCGCCGGCTTATCTACTATTATAAGTTTAAGCAGTACTTTTTTTCCTGTTTTATTTTCAATTTTTACAGATCTGCTTATTTTTTCTGTCCAGGTTCTTTCTATCATTCTCCTGGAAAGAGCCTTTGATAGTACCCTGGATTTTTCTATTGTTGCAATCTTATCATTTATCTCTACGAAAGGATCATTTGTTTTCTCTGACTTAAATTTATTCTTTGCCGGAGATGCAACTGTTTCTGTAATTGTTAATGGGATACCCTCTTCTTTTATTATTAACTGCGATGATGGAATAAATTGAGCTCCGTTTAAATCTGAAAATATATAACGTAAATTAGCATTATGCTTATTATTATTATGAATAGAATAGACTGTATATTCAATTTTACATGTCCATTCTATTTTTACTTTTGCGTTAGTTTCTATAAACGGAACCCAGGTTGTTTTTCCTGGTTCTAATGTAATTTTCATTTTCCAATCCTCAAATATCTAAGAAAATCTTATCCGGCCACAAGTACGCGGCAGGACAGCGGAATTTCTTTATTTTATTTTCATCATTTTCATACGCTGCTGTTTCATTTTTACTTTAAATTCCCTGGGTTCCAGCCTTGTATTAGCAGTGTCTTCGTTTATGTCCTTAGCAAAATCCGCAAATGAAACATCTACCTCATCAAAGCGATTTGCACTTTCATTGGAAATCGCAATAAAACCTTTAACTTTACAGTTTTCCCAGTTCTCATCAAGTTCAACAATTATTGTAGGCTTCCACTTGAATCTCGCATCATCAATAAAATAAGAAACCGTTAAGTTAATTTTTATACCCACTTCCGAATCCGCAATAATAACAAGATAAACCTCTTCATCAATATATGTTCTATTGGAAACATTTTCACATATCTCAAGTATCTTAGGCCGCATAGTGCCCAATTCTATAGATTCACTAATCAACCTCTCTGCACAGTTTCCTTCACGCTTTAAATTATCATCAACATATTTTCTGTTCGGTTTCTTAATTACAAACTCTTGAAGCTTTACTTTATCTGAATTAAAATCCACAACAAAGGTATCCGGATCAAAACTTGCGGGCACATCGTTAACAGTAATTTCATTAATACCCTTAATTAAATTCAAAGATATTTCCCGGGTAATTAATCCGCCTCCGCCGCTAAAAACAACAAAGCTTTTAATTTTTGGATTTATTTCTATTTTATTCACAAACAAGCCTCCTTAAATACAATTATTAATAAACAACGAATAAATTACAATACTTTTTTTGTCTGTTTGTATAAATATTTTTAATAATGTGAGCTTTATATGTAAATCTTTAGAGTGAGAATTCAAAAACGGTAATATTTTATTGACATATGATGTAAATGAATGAGTAACTCAAAAATTAAAGGCTAACCACATGTCTGAGTTCGGTGTTCTATAAAAAATATATCGATTACAACAGCGAATGGCCGCGAATTATATGATCTCTCAATAGTTAGTTCATAAAGCAGATTAAACTATAATGGTTTTATTTTAAAAAAAATCTGCGGTAAATTTATAATTGTTGCCAGGAACTGTTTTTAATTGATACAATTATCTATTTAATATATTATTAATATTGATTAAGAATATTATGAGTAAAAAGAAAAAACCTTCATCTAATATTATTTACAGAAATTTAAGTATAGAAGAAATAAATATCTTAAAAACAAGCAATACTTCAGATAACTGGAACAATATAGAAGTGGGTGCGCAATTTAATCCGAACCTGATAAAAAACTGCTGCTTTTATGGTATAGTTAAAATTGAAAGTCTTGAACAGGGTACTTTAGAAGATAATGGTATTAAACTCCCTGTTGGATTATATAACAGCACAATTACAAACTGTACTATAGGAAAGTATAATGCGATACATAATGTTTTATATCTTTCAAATTATTATACCGGTTCTAATGTTTTTCTTTTTAATATTGGTGAAATGCATACCGCAGATGATCCTTATTTCGGAAACGGATGTGTAAAATCCAAAAAGGATGACAGCTTTAGAAACTGGATTGAACTTTGGAATGGAAATGGAAAAAGAAGGATACTTCCTTTTGACGGCATACTTCCGGCAGATGCATATATCTGGGCAAGATACAGAAATAGAGCAAAGCTTCAGAAAAAACTTATTGATTTTACAGATTTAATAGTATGCAATAATTACGGTACAGTCGAGGATAATGCTGTAGTTAAACATTGCAAAACTATTAAAAACGTTAATATAGGCCAGTCAGCATATATTACAGGTGCAGACATTCTTTTAAATATTACAATAAAAAGCCATGAAAGTGAGAGAACTCTTATTGGAGAAGGTGTTCAGCTAAAAGACGGGATTATCAATTCCGGATGTAAAATCTATTTCGGAGTAAAAGCTGTTAATTTTATTGCTGGAAACTGCTGTACACTAAGTCACGGGGTACGCCTGTTTCATACTTATCTCGGCGACAATTCTACTATTTCCTGCTGTGAAGTATTAAACAGTTTGATTTTTCCAGTGCATGAACAGCTCCATAATAATTCGTTTCTTATTTCGTGCCTCATCCAGGGACAAAGCAATATTGCGTCCGGTGCAACGATTGGCTCCAATCACAACTCACGGGCACCAGACGGTGAGATTACTGCAAAACGGGGGTTCTGGCCCGGACTCTGCAGTAGTTTTAAGCACAACAGCAAATTTGCATCCTTTGTTTTAATCGCAAAAGGCTCATATATGTACGAACTTGATATATCCTTCCCTTTTTCTCTTGTTTTAAATACGGAAACCAATTTAAAGATTGTTCCGGCATACTCATTTTTATACAATATGTACGCGCTTGTACGAAACGATACAAAATATAAAAAACGTGACAGCCGTTTTATTAAAAACCAGAATATAGTTTATGAATATCTTGCGCCGGATACTATAGATGATATTTTCCATGCATTATATCTGCTTGAATTATTCACAGGAATTGCCTGGTTTAGTAAAAACAAAAAGCATGAAACAGATAATAATATTATTACCGATAAAGGGAAAAAGCTTCTTAAATCAGGAAACATATCCGATCTGGAAATAACAGGCGAAAACATAGAAAAATCAAACAGGAAAGTTATACTAATTAAGGCGGAACTCGCTTATTCCATGTACAGAGAAATAGTAAATTATTATGCTGTAAAAACAATAGTAAATTATATAGAAAAAAATAATATTAAAACAATATCTGAAATTAAAAATATTAAAGTGCCTTTTAACATACTAGCTAATATAGAATGGATTAATATCGGAGGCCAGCTCATAAGAAATACAGAGCTGGAACAAATATTAACTAATATAGAAGAAGGTAAAATCAAGTCATGGAAAGATGTACATAATAGCTACGAATCCTGTTGGAAACAGTATCCGGAACATAAACTCGAGCACGCATTTTACTCACTTAAAAAACTCCATAATAATAAGAACCTGGTACCTTCGGACAGCAAATGGAATAATTTCTGCAAACAGGCAATAGAAACACAGAATAAACTTTTTAAGCTATTATCTGAATCCAGGAAAAAAGATCATATGAGTCATTTCCGGCAAATTACTTTTGAAAGCCTTCAGGAAATGGAAAATGTTTACGGGTTGTTCAAAGATGATGAAATTATAAGTGCATATGATAGAGAAGCCGAAAAGCAAAAAGAGCTAATTAATAAGTTTACAATATAATTTCTAATCTTATTAGGAGCTTCAGCTTATTAGGAGCTTCAGCTTATTAGGAGCTTCAGCTTATTAGGAGCTTCAGAATGAAGAAACTGTTTATAGTAGTAATAATTTATTTAATAGTATTATTTTCCGGATGTTTAAAACAGGAAGCAGGTAATAGCACAGTAAATCTTGCAGATGGGAATCAACAGGAAATAACAAGTAAAACATTTACAGATTCGAGAATTGATATATATAGTGATAGTTATTATTTAATTTCAGAAGATGGAGTGTTTTTAAAAGCAGAACCCGATGCTTCATCAGATGATTTAGGAGTAATACCTGACAATGCACAGGTAGAAATATTGGAATATATTGGAGAAATGATTGCAGTAACAAACAGGCCGGGAAGATGGGCAAGAATAAAATATAATAATATGGAGGGTTATTGTTTCAGCGCATTTTTAAGGATAAAACAGGAACAGAAACTTTTTATTTTTCCTGAACATACTCCGATTGAACTTTTTAAATTACCTGGTGATTATATACGTCCATATGGAGTTGAAATATGGCCAATAGAAATTCCGGATTCTGATAATTCTATTATGTTTATTGATGATTTTCTTAACGGTTATAATCTGATAATTGCAAATCTTGAAAATACTCCTACTAAAATAAAATTAACAATAGAAGCTCCATATGGTAAAAGTTTTACTAAAGAATACTTACAAGATGATATTACAATATATGCCGAAGGTGATTATTCCGGAGAAAAATATTCTCCCTCATTAAAAATTATTAGATTATTTTTTAATGCGTCTATGAAACCCGGAACATATACTATTAAAGCAGATTTAGAAGGCAGTTCAATCGAATCATTATCTTCAGAATACTACTATAATGCCGCAGGCCCGGATATTTTAGAAGATTATCACGAGTATCCTCATTTAGAATGGTTCAGGCTTTCTAATGTAAAACATGGCGAACAATTATGGCTTTTTGGAACAAGTACAAATGCAAATTCTAATATTATTGTTGCTCTTTACAGGAGATATACAGAAAATGATTTTAACTCTGATATTTTCTTAAATATTGATAGATTCGATTACTATTCATATTTATTACCTCAGGGTGCAGCGAATATCGTAACGGATAGTTTAGGCCAGTATGCAGTTCCTTTTATTTTAGGAGAAGATCTGGAATCCGAAACTTATTATTCTGCTACTTTAAATGAAGATTTTAATGACTTGAATATATTCGGATTTTGGTGGAAATTCCATGTTGAGTAAGGCTTCTTAATTATGTTTAATTTATATGCATATATTATAACAAGAGGTATCTTATGAGAACTACTTTAAACCTGCCCTAAGAATTAATTCACAAGGCTATGAATATTGCCAGAGCTAAAACAAAAACAAAAGTTATTACTATCACTTTTAATAATATAATAAAGAAGGAAAAAATAAATAAATTGCTCGATTTTCATAGTAAAATAGATCTTAAAATTGATTTAAATATATTGCGGAAAAGATGAAAAAAGTATTAAATGATATTTCTGTTTGGATTTCCTGCTTTAAATATAAAGATTAGTGTATTGAATTTTTAATATTACTCCACACTATCGTCTAAATTATTATGCCCTGCAAGGTCATCTATTGTAAATCCTTCTTTTTGTATACGCAGGTTAAAATAAACAAGTATCATGCCGCAGGTAATAAAAGGGCTGATTATTGCACTTAGAACGCTTTCTATTAAACCTATTATAGAAAACATAGATTTTAAATTTCCTGAAGCATCTGTAAAAATATTTTCAATTATTTTTGAAGCACCAAGCATTATTATTACAGTTATAATACCAAATAATGCCATTATCCCAAAAATATATATTTTCTTGCGATTTGTCAGATTCCAGCTCCTTTTTAATGAATCCACTATGCCTTTTTTTTCTATTATAAAAATTTCATTAGAAAGAGAAAGCCCGAGAGAAATAATAACTCCGGGAACAAAAAGAAGAAAGAAGCCTGCCATGCTTATTAATGCGGATAATACAGATAGTAAGATTAAAGGCGCAATTCGGGGCAGTATATTATCTATATATTCTCTATATTTTATTTTTTTACCCAGATACCTTTTGGAAATAATTGGTATTATCAATCCTGTGCTTATTGCGGTTATAATTATAGAGATATTAAATAATCCGAATAAATATGACGAATATGCAATTAAATTACTTTCTGTAGGATTAAGGATATAATTTAGATCTATATATGATAGTCTATATTGATAAATCATAATCGGAATACTTGTTAGAAGGCTTATCAGAAGAAGCGGAACAAGGTTATTGATAAATATTTTAAATGCATTCCCTATTAACTCGACAGGCTTAAGTAATTTTAATTCATATTTCATATGCCCAAAATACCACTTAGATCACAGTACTGTCAAATAAAGAAAATTAAATATAGTTTTATACGACTTCTTTAATTTCATAAGTATAACTGTTCACGATATTTTCTTCGCAGGACAGGTGCCTCATAAGATTCTGCCCACAGTTGCTTCCTATATTATTTTCATCCAGCGGGCCTATGGAAAGTACTGTATCGTAACCCGCGGTTTTTAAAGTATTTATTATCTGATTTTCATCCGGATTATCAGTAGTGATATATGAACCAAGATGGTTTTTAACTGCTGAGTAAGTAGGATTTACAGGTGTTATTTTTAAAATGTATTTGTCCGGATCAAAGTAGCTCAATAAAATATCCGGATCTATTTTAACATTTTTTGCAAGCGCAAAGTTTAAAGCAATTTTTCTATCGCCTTTCTTATAATAGCTGTTTCCAAATCCGCTTATTTCTGAGAAATTCCACTTTTTAAAAGGTATAAGCTCGTCACGCTGATTTGGATCTGTGGAGTGAATGGAAAACTGCATCTGGAATTTTCCATTAGAATAATGTTTATTTTTAATATTGATTAGCTTTAAAAAGAATTTCTCTCTATTTGCGGGCGCAACAGTAGAAATACACGGCATAAGCCCTGGTGCGTCATAAAGACCGGGAAGCTCTTCTAAAACATCAAGAACATTGTTGTTTAACGCGGGCTCTCCCATTCTTGCAAACTGAATTTTAAATTTCTCTACAGGAACAATTCTGTCCGGAAACTTTTTAGTAATTAAAAAATCAATCTGGCTTAATAATTCTTCTTTTGTAAGTTTTCCCTTGTATGATGTGCCTGCATCGCACATAGAGCATTTTACCGGGCAGCCGAATAATGTTGAAATAATTAAAACCCATTTTTTATTTCTCGGCACTCCTGGTTCAAGCGACTCTACCAGCTCAATACACCTATCAGATTTATTGTTAAAGTTTGCAAGGTATACAAGAGCGAGATCTTCCCTTCCCGACTTTGCAAATACATTAAGTTCTGTTTTAACTTCAGTCTGCATTATTTATTTTCCTTATATTTTCATATATAGTCATAGCTGCATTTATTCCGTTTCCAACAGCAATTCCAGTTTGTCTATGCAGTCCGTTTTTTACATCACCTATCAAGAACAGTCTATCAGATTTTTCATCTTTAGAATACCAGTTTTTATTTTCCAGTAATCCTGTATTCGCTTCTCTTCCAATTGCAAAAATTAAAACATTAAAAAATAAAATGCTATTATTTGTTTCTATAATAATTCCATCATCGGCAGGTTTAATACTCTTAATTTTTACGTTATCTTTATACTTTATACTGGAAGTTTTATCAACCTGTTTCTTTAAAACAGGAAGGCATTTTATTGTACTGCTTCTATTTAAAATAAATACTTTATTACTGCTGCATAAAGATAATGCATAATCAAATGCTGCATCCCCGGCACCGATAATCCCAACTGTATTATTTTCTGCAGGATTTAAAAATTTTTTTGCTTCTACAATTTCATAAAAAATATATGCAGCAGCCTTATCAGATATTTTAATATCCGTAAATAATCTGTGTTTTGTACCTGATGCAAGAATAAGATATTTTGAAATAAAAACGCTATTAAAGGTTTTAATTATAAATTCATTATCAACAAAATCCAGAGTTATAACCTCTTCATGTATAATATTGATATTAAACTTATTAAACTGCTCTGAAAAAAGCATGCAGAGCTTTTCTCCGGAAATACCATCCG
>SDBV01005995.1_pt1 | contig 16977 bp, 32 predicted proteins | sample 2277081 | NCBI WGS metagenome assembly SDBV01 (sample SAMN10402039, study PRJNA504765) | marine sediment metagenome | isolation source: marine sediment core GS10_PC15, 223 cmbsf | place: Arctic Ocean: Southern Knipovich Ridge | collected 2010 | reverse complement strand
AGACCTGTGTCTTCTTCCTGTCGCATCGTAAGAATCTTCAAGGTTGAACCGTAGTTGGCGTGGTTGGAATTTACTAAACTCTGGTTCTCTGGCCCGCCATTTTTTGCCTACATCGTCTTGAAAAAGTCGGTAAAAGCCTTGCTCGTCTATGCCCTGACCGACTTGCTTCACGACTCTCTCCTCTCTTGGATCAATCTTTCAAATCTGGTTGCTGAGGGTTACAAAGCCACCAACTTTCGCTGATGATTTACTCAACAACCAGAGTACAAAGATCAATCATTTCTTTTTTAACTTTGCTGCCAAAGCTCTTTGTAAGGTTCTATAAAAACTATTTTTTCGTTCGTTTTTACTTCTCATTTAATCCTTCAAGCAGCGAGGGGTTATGTCAAGTGCTCACTCACAACCGAAGTTATGATTTATTACACAACCCACCCGCTCCACTACCGACAGATTAGCTATATTACTCGCTGCTCAAAAGATCAATCTCTCGTTAGGCTAGGCTCTCGGCATAGAATATTCTTAGCTGAAGACGGGCTTTCGCCCACCTAGCCAAACCAAAGATCAATCTCTCGCCCTAACGTCGCTATGAGGTTAGGGGAGTTAGAGCCAAAGATCAATACTTATATTATACTCTTATTAAATTAAACCAACATTTCTCATTTGAATAGCACACGCAGGAAATTGGGTATAGATACTAGCTCTCTTCAGTAAACGCTGTACTGCATTTACCTGTACGCTATAAGGAGCTAAATCAGCTCTTGCGTAGCCTGTATTCATTGCGTTCCAAGTTCCTATCGTAAATTGAAAAGCACCATAGTAACCATTGCCCGTATCTTTATCAGCTACGTTACCAGATTCACAGTTTCCTAGAAATTTAATTGCCTGTGGGGATAGTTTTCCCACGCGTAAATAAGCCACTGGCTGTTGAATCGGTTGGGAAAGTGGTTTAGATGCTTTAATAGTAGCTTCTATTGTAATCGGCTCTACCTCTACTATCTCATTTTTTACCTCTGGTTCCTTCGCTACAGGTGTGGAGGTAGCCAAAGAGAGTAGAAAGAGTGTGAATACAGCTGCTATTAAAATTGGTAAGAGCCTAATAAATACCCGTAAGGGATTTACCATTAGTCTAGCTTTAGTACTAGCATTCACCCCCAACTGAGCCTGCCCTACAAAGCTGGGAGCGAGTGCTAGTCCTCAAGGACTAGCTACTATTATACTCTTCTAGCTGCACTTTGTAATAGTATCTTACCTAACTTCCGTATTGAGTGATTTTCATACTCATCTTGGAATTGTTCCAATTCTTTTTCACTCATAAACCTTTCCAAAATTTCTCTTTTAAACCATTTCTGTTTTTTTGTCATGGTTATTATTTCCAGAAAGATTTCCTTTTCTGATCTTCTTTCTTATCGCTACTTTCACTCCAACGCTCTATTGAACCTAATGTAGTACTAATACCATTCAACTTTATTTGAATGTTATTATTCATATTTACCAATAGTCTTTCTATAGTAACAATTCTCTCCTCTAATCTGTCAGGTACTGTTGCTTGTTGCGGTTGAGATTGAGATTGAGATTGCTGTGGCAATTGCGGTTGCGATTGCGATTGCGATTGCTGTGGCAATTGCGGTTGCTGTTTGATTGGTTCTATTTTCTCTTTATTTGCTTTTGAGATTTTAAACTTTTCAAGTTGAGCACTGACTTTTTGTTGGTATATTTCAAACGATGGAGAACTTTTAATGAGAGAGAATATTGCGTTTGATCTATCAAACAACCCTAATTTTACAGATTGTCCAAAACTAATTTCTAGTGAGATTAGTTTTTTAATATTCTCGAAGTATTCTTTGTCTATAGGTTTTCTTCCTGATACTTTGTTTGTTTTCCATGATTGCTGATATTCCCTAGCTTTTGCTTGTTTTTCTTCATAGGAATTAAACGCAGCGTATTTACTGAATGTAGAACCAGTTATCCCAGCTATATCAGCATTGAGTAAACGTGCTTGAGCGTATGTTAATCCAGCATCTTTGTAGCTTTTTACTAGATTGAATAATTCTTTAGGATCTTTCAATTTATTATCACCACCTTTCCAGATAATTATACACCACTGTGTCAACACTGTGATCAATCAGGATATCGGTGAGGGGTGATTATGATATAATGTAATTATTCGTTTCTTATAGTTTCCTTGGTCAGGGCCGTTAGCGGCCCTTTCCTTATTATCTCTGATTTATCCCAAAGACTTGGAGAAACTCTTATAAAAAGAGCTTTTTATCTCGCATTCAAGTCGGCTTTCAGCTATAGATCAGAGATGTTCTTTTGATATTAGTTTCCTCCAATTTTACCAGCTACATTCTTCAGAGTAACGTAAACTGCTGTTAGTGAAGTACCTATAATGATTGCATCTTTAATACGTTCTGCGATTGCATTACCAAACTCTTCTGGTACAAAACCATAGATAAAAGCAAATACAATAAGTGCAACTGCCTTTTCTCTTGAACCAAAATCAAACCTATCGTTATCTCTAAGAAAGTAACTAAGAATAGCTACAGATCCAAAAGCAACTATACCTACAAAACCAAACTCAGTTAATGCTTCCATTTAAAAAACCTCCTTCCCAAAAAGTTTTCTTGCTTTATTGATAGTATATTTTCTTTTTAATTTACGATAAGTCTCCATGGCTTTCCTAAAGATCCGTTTTCTAGCCATCATTTTATTATATATTTATATAAATCAGTGGATTTAAACCACTTCCATAAATCTGATATCCATTTATCGGGGGTTTTTTGTTGGTATGCTGGGGGTGGTTTTCCTGCCATTATTTTCTGTATAGCCCTTAGACGGGTTTCTTGAGTAGCTTCAGGGGATATATCTAACAGTTCATTTATCTGTTCTCGATCTGTTTGTATATTATCAAATTTAGCTTCTAGTTTAGTGAATAATTTATGTTCCTCGGCTAATTTGCCTGCAAGATCATTAAATAACTTTTCGTATTTATCTTGAGTTTGGGCTAAAACCTTTTTAGTTACATAGTCAGATTTAAGGGTAGCTTGTAATCTATTGAGTTTACTTAAAGTGGATTTAAAGTCTTTGTAGTATCTAACTGCTGAAGCATTCCAGCTGGCTGCATTTAAGGTAACTTTGAATATACCTGATTTATCTGTAAACATGTCTTCTTGCACCCATTTTATCACACTTTTGTTGTCTGGATCTTTTGGAGTGCCTTTATATAGAAGAGAATAATGTAAATGTGGGCCTGTCACACCGCCTGTAGCACCACTTTTACCTATGACTTGACCAATCGTATATGTTTTACCGTTAGAGGGGATAGAGGAGCAATGAGCGTACCATACAAACCATCCTGGATACTTAGTTAAATTAAGTCTGAAGTTCCAACCACCACCTGTAGAAATCTTTTGAGCATGGGATACTTTACCATCACCAACTGCATAAAGAGGAGTTCCTGTCTTACATCCTTCATCGATACCGTACCAAGTACCAGGGTGTGATCTCACATGAGCAGAGAAACCCCGTACTCTGCGGTAGGTTCCTCTTTTTAGAGGGTAAACAAGTTGTAGTGCCATTGCTTTACAAAAATTTAGAAACTAATACTGCCAATACTAAAGCACCTACATTTACTATTGTTAAAACACTAATTCTGGTTTTTAGAGAAGATAATCCGGTATAAATATGAGGTAGATCGTTAGTTCGAAGTGTATCCATTTTTTTATCTAATGAATCGTAATTCTTTTCTAACTGTTCTATTCGATATGTGGTAGTACCATTCTTAGCCATGTTACAACAATTTTGGCAGGCGTTTTAATAGCATCTGTACTACTAATCTTCTTTCTTCAGGAGATTCACTTTCAGATGTAGTTTGAGTTGGTTGTCCTTCTGTTTGTCCCTCTGTTTGTCCCTCTGTTTGTGCTCTTTGAGCTAGTAAATCTTGGGGTGATGATTCTGTTGGTGTTGGTGGTGGAGTAGCAGCAGCTTGTGGAGCAAGTCCACTTCTTTGTTGAATTGCTGGTATAGGAGAGTCAGGTTGTTGGCCTCGTCTTCGATCAATAGCCTCTTGCACCACTTTCATTTGTTCTGGTGTTAGAATATTTGCCATAATAAAAATATATCCGCAATAATTTTGCGGATTGAATATAATCTCTATTCAAATTATATCATAAATATCGTAAAATGTTGCATGCTAGTGTATAATTGTTTTACAACTATTCTTTTTAGAGTCTTAGACCGCAGTCTGGATTGTCATTAATTATGAGTCTGGACTGTAGTCTAAGATAAAAACCCTTGTTATGATTTTCCCAGTACTCTGACAGGGGTTTTTATTAACTTGACAGATAAACGAAGTGGTGTGTTACTATCATAAATGTATGGAACCCAACTTATTCCCAACAACTTTTTTAACAGCCCGATCAATTTCCTCAAAAGGGGTTCCATTTTGGTCGGGCTTTTCAAAAGGTGATTATGTTATCTCGTAAAACAATGATAAAAGGCCAAAAGATGCAGGATTATCTTGAGGTCTATGAAGAACTTATTAATATAAGGGTAGAGTATTTTGCTAGGTCTACTCAAGAGAGATCTTCTTACGCAAAAAAACTATTTCATAAATTATCTGATGAAACAGGAATAGTTTTACAAGATGTAATCGAAAGGGCTTTGAATGATAAGCAGATCTGGGGCTAAAAAAATTATCGACAAAGCGGTAGGTAAAGATGATAAAGAAAAACCTACCTACACATCCTTTTTAGAAACAGATAATTCTATCCTAGAGCAAATCAATATTGCGGGCGATGCAGTCGATGCGGAACGTGCGCAAGGGGTAGGGTTCCTTGTTTATAACAAAGGATCAAACCCAAAAGAAGATATAAAAGTAGTATCAGAGTTTGAACATAATAATATACTATACAAACCTATAGTAGATGATATGTTGGTAAAAAATGCTATTTATCTATCCACAGGAGTAAAAGAGTATGAATCTATAGATAAATTAATAAATAAGATAAAAGATTTTTTATTTATTTACTTTGAAGTACCTACCTTCTTTGAAAATTTTTTACCTTACCTTTGTTTGTTTTATTGGGTATATGATAAATTCCCCTTTGTACCCTACGTTCACTTTGTTGGTAGAACCTCTACAGGTAAAACAACCGCAATGGAGGTGTTTGGCAGTATTTGTTACAAAGCGATAGATGCTAGCGGATCAATTACAATAGCTTCTATTTTTAGAACTACTACACTATGGCGAGGTACATTACTACTAGATGAATTTGAAAACGTAGGCGAGGAAAAACGAGCCATGCTCTCATTTCTTAAAAGTGGTGTTAGCGATAAAGTTATATTAAGAACAGAAGGAGATAAAGATCGCCAAGTCAGAGCCTATCTAGCAAAATGCCCGAAGATTTTTACCTCAGAATATCCGGTGACAGACGCAGGTCTTCAATCACGAACCATTGTTATTCCAATGAAACCAAACACAAAAAAGATTCCCCTTTATAGATTAAAAGATTTTGAAGATGAGGCTCAAGAAATAAGAAATATGTTACTACTTTGGAGACTAAGGAACTATAACAATATTGATCTTACTAAAATAAAATATGGTTTTGAAGAACTACAGATTTTTGATAGGCGTGTACAGCAAGTTATTACACCTGCATATTATTTATCTAACGATGAATCTAAAAAAGAGATTCTTAAATTTGCAAAAGAGCAGCAAGAGGAAACATTTAGACAAAGACAGGATTCTTTCAATGGTGCAATATTTGCTATGTTAATAGTTAGTTGGCAGATAAAAGATGATCCTAGTTTAGTTGAGATAGCTGACGTACTAAATGATCAACAAGAAACCGCCAAATACAGTAAAAAGAGAATAACCGAAAAGCTAATAGCTAACAACCTAAGAAAAATACTAGGTTTAGATATAACAGTTGTGGGACACGAAAAAACTAGGGTAGTTTCTTTAGAAGAAAATGCAGAAAAAATCAAAGAGTTGTGCGTGTATTACGGAGTCCCTACCCCCGTCGCACCATCCGCACAGGGCGCACCGCCCGCAAAAAACAATGAAGATGTCCAATATTAGAATAAATTGACACCGTAGTGTATAATTATTGAGTAATGACAATAGATACAATAGCAAATTCACAGCTATCTACACCCATGCTTGATACTATGTTAAAAACCAATGAATCCATAATTAATAATATGAAAATTATGGATATTGAACCCAAAGAACTTATTGGTTGGCGAAACAAATTATTGTACGCAATATCATTGAGAAAAGAAATTGCTCAAAACCAAGTCGGTAATTAAAAAAGAAATAAATAAAAAATATCCAAGAAGAAACGGGATATATTATATAGATGATAAAAAGTACATTTCAATTACGAATATATTACAGGCAATAGCTAAACCCCAACTTATTCCGTGGGCTGCTAAAGGAGCTGCTAGATACGCACTAAATGATCCTACATTAACAGAAGCACAAGCAGCCGGAGCTATTTACGGAGAAAGAGACGAAAAAGCTAAAATTGGTTCCACTGTCCATTCATTTATTGAAGCACTAGAACAAGGAGCGAAAATAAATACTTCCAATTTGCCTCCAAAATATAAAGGTTATGCTGATAGTTACAATAAATTTATTGAGAATTGGAAACCAAAGATTTTAAAATTTGATGGTAAACCACTGAAAGAATATCTTGTGCATTCAGAAAAATACGGTATAGCAGGAAGAATGGATACAGCTTTACAACTACATAACGGTAAAACAGGAATTGTAGATTGGAAAACAGGTGGAGTATATGGTGAAGCCCAACTCCAAGGAGAGGCCTACAAAGTTTGTATAGAGGAGATGGGAATATTAAAACCAGACTTTACAGCCACGCTTCAATTACACCCTAGTGGTGAAGCAGGAACTTTTAAAGAAAATAAACGAGGAGATTTCAGAGTATTTTTAGCGACAATGATTTTATGGAAATGGCTAAATCCTAAAATGGTAGAAATAATAAATCAAAAAGATGACAATGCATAAAGGAGAAATAACACGCGCAATAGAGGATGTGTTGGAAACTTTAAAAAAAGATCGAGAGAATGGTAAAACTAAAATTATAGATCATGTATCTCATTTGGGTACTGAAACTGAGATAATGGCTTTATTTTTAGCTGTATCACATGCAATAGCTAATAAGGATATGGATGTAGAGGAAAAGAAACTTTACGCACTGATAATGTCTTTATTAATTGGTTATAAAATAGCCGTAAATAAATTTAAAACAAGTAGTTGAAAGGGGGTGAATAATAAATGGCAAGCAGAATAGATAAGCTTATTAAAATTAAAAAAGATCTACAGCAAGTCTTCAAAGACATTAAAGAAGTCAAAGATGGAAAGTCTTCTCCAGCATTGCAAAACGCAATGACCAGAACTTCTGAGGCTAAACTGTGGATTGTGAGAAAGATCGAGTATCTTTCTCGATAACATGTAATTAGGAGTGCGCACTCCAGAGGAGTAAATAATGGAAAGTTTAGATGATATTCAGATAGATGTAGCTGAACCGTTTGAAACCCTACCTGAAGATGTTTATCATGTTTCTGTTTCTTCAATCAAGAAGAAAGAGGCTGTTAATCCTTTTAATGGGCAAGAAGAAGTTTATCTTCAATTTGAATTTGCTATTTTAGGTGGGAATAGCGATGGTAAAAAGTTATATCAAAGAGTAAGAACTAAATTGGCAGCTGATCCAAAACCATCGAATCTTTGCAGAATATGGAATGCAACCGAAGGTAAAAATCATGTAATGGAAGATTTCAAAAGTTTTAGTTTATCAAATCTTCTAAATAAAGAACTAAGAGTAACTGTAAAAAATGCTGAAAAAGGTGGTCAAACCTACAACAATATTGAAAGTTATCTCAAAGCCCCTGAACCAACAACGAAAGAAGAGAAAGAAGAAAATGTGCTTGAAGATCTTGAGAAAGGAATAGATGAATGAATGAAAGAGCAATATTCAAACAACTGCTTGATCCTAAATTTGATTGGAAAAAAGTAAATAGTTATGAAACTCTTGTGTCTCTTGCTCAGGATGCAGTTGCTTTAAAAGATCTACCCCAAAGAATTCTTGGAAAAATAATAAATCAAATAGATACTAGCAAGTATCATGCCAGAGCAAATTTTGCTAAGGAGGTTGGAGCATCTCCACATAATCTAAAGATTTATGGTTGGGTAGAAAAAAAACTCGAGGGTCTTGATATACCAGAGGATATACCTTGGAGTTCATTGAGAACAATAGCCCATACTAAAGATCCAAAGAAATGGGTGGATAGAATACACGATGAAGGACTATCGTTTGCAGACGTGAAGAGACTAATTTTAAAAGAAAAGGGAATTCAACCAAAAGAGAAACACGATCATAAAAAAGTAACCTGTCCTCACTGTGGTTTTGAGACAGAGGGAATAAAATGCGGCGGCTGTGGTGAGGTTTTGTAGATGGAAGCAACTAAAAAAGATTTAAAGAATCTAAACAACGGGAAAATAGTGTTGAAACGTGATAAACGATTTACATATATCCTATTAGGAAGATATTTTATAGATGAGTTTGCTAATTCTTTAAATAACTTAGGAGAAAGGGACAATTATTTTTATCAACCAATACTGAATAAGGATTTTATAGATGAAACCAAGAAGCGCAAAAGCCAAGGGCAGCAAGGCAGAGCGCGAGTTTGCCCAGATGTTAGTAGATGCAGGGCTTGATAAATTTGCCAAGCGTATGATTCTGTCAGGGGCAGTAAGTGGATTTGATACTGACATTATGACCAAACTACCATTTGCCTTCGAGGTAAAGAATCAAGAAACATGGTCTCCCCTTGCCTATTACAAACAAGCAGATGGAGCTAATCCCAACCGAGGGAGGCTACGATCAGTAGTGATAATGACCAAGAACCGTACTGGATACTTTGCATTTCTCAGCGCAGAAGATTTTTTAGAACTAATTTGGTATGCCTTAAAAGGTGGGTTGGAGTAGATGGAATATCGTATAAAAACTTTTTGGTTTGTTCAGCAGTATTTAGATAGTTTAGTCAATCAACCTTATCCTGGTTGGGATAAAGAAAAAGAAAAGATTTATAATAAAAATATAGTTAAAGCAAGACAGAAAGCAGAAAAACTATCTCCAATTCTTACGGATTTTATTAAATTTGTTTATGATAATGAAGGAGAACTACCAAATCCTCCAAGTAGTAATCGTTCACCATTTATTTTTATTCAGTGGGACAGGGAAAAATACGCAGACGATATAAAATACCCCTTCCCTAAAAAAAGAAAGGAGGCAAAATGAGCTTACCTACAGGAGAACTACATGGACAACGCAATTGGATATTAAGAGAAAAAAGAAAGATAAAAGGTAGAGGTTGGGTGGGTCAGTATATAACAACTAATTATACTAATTATAAATGTAATCAATGTGATGCAGAGTACGTCAGATTTCCAGACGATGACGACTACATTGAATTAAAAGTAGGAAAAAGTATATGGGAATGGGGATGGGCCAGAGTCAAATGATTAAAAGAACTTTTAACAAACAAGATCAAGTAGAAGTACACATTATAATTACTCCACAAGGAGCTACCAAAAAGGTAGTGGTGTCTGCTTCTTCACAACTTATAATGACAACAATAGGAGAGTTACATTCGGCTATCCAGGAATTATTGAAAGTCGTAGATCCCCACGATGAGATAACATCAGATCATAATCATGGTAAAAAATTTGTAAAAGAATCATGAATGAGATATTTGTTGGTTGGATACTAGGTTTAATACCCCTCATACTAGGATTTCTTATTGGTTGGTTCGCTGGCAGGGGTAGCTTACAAGATAAAGTTAAAGAGATAATCCGATATCGTAATAAAGATGAATCTACTGGTATAGTAAGACCCCTTTCCCCCTTAGAATTATCGAAGAAGAAAGCTCGTGAAATTTATAAACAGTACATGTGATATGCAATGCCCGACCTGTAAATCTCAAACCTCATTCACAAAAACCACAATAATAAATAAAAAATTAGTTACTAAATGTCATGTGTGTGGTGATTTTTCAGAGATTAGTGGTGCTAAATATGAAAGTCCCTTACTAGGACAAAAGAGACAATGGGGTAGAGAAAAGCACGCAGGAGACATACTACAGCCTTGGAGCATAGAAAAACGAAAGGGTTGGATTACCAATAAAGATTTCATTAAAAACTACGGTAAAGATCCAAAGAAGTTATCTGTTTATAATGAAAAGGAACTAAAAGACAGCGGATTAGTAAGTGAGAAGACTGCAAAGAAAGCAATTCAAAGTAAAAAAACATCGAAGTGAAAATCATATCCTCGGCTCGTTGTAGTTAGAACGTGGGTCTAATTATACCGCGGCGTGGGTCTAATTTTACCATAATATTTTTATTATCTACACACATAAGTTATCTTATAGTTAAACAAAAAAATCAGCATATAAAAAGCTCCTTATCATCTAAGAAGCTGTATGCTGTTGGCTAGTGAGCCAAGAGGATAGAGGTTGTCAGAGGCGTTTGAATTGTAATCTGGTTTTGGTCTCTATTATATATAGTTTCCGATCAGTTTTGAGTCTACAAAAATAGATCGCTTCTTTAAAGTTATCAAAAACGTGGGCCTCAGTTGGCCCATGAACCACCGCAGTATTTTTATCTACTTTAATATTGGTCATTATTAGTTTTTATTACTTTGGTCAAACCACTTATAATAATCTTGTTTTTTTGATTCCTCTATAACAAGAATTGGTAATCCTGCCTTTATTCTTTGCCAGTTCATAAAAATTCTTCCTGTTCTGCCATTACCATCTATGAAAGGATGGATTTTTTCATACTCAATATGTTGTAGTTTCCAGTGTTCAGGAGATAATCTACAACTAAGAAGCCATGCCTTCATATATTCCTTGATAAAGTAATATTTAGTAGCTTCCTTTCCTCCTATATAAACAGGTCTTTGTCTGAAATAACCTCTCTCGTCTGGTCTCAAGGGTTGATGTAACATAAGAATTTTATGAGTCTTTTTTATATTGTTTACTGTAAGTTCTTTCTCTTTAGTAATAAACTCCCAAGCGTAACCGGCTTGCACTAAAGAATCCGCATCGTAGACACCTTCGATTGCATTTGATTGTTCTAAAAACTTAGATACTTTACTATACATAGTAGTTAAAATAAAAAACTAGCCCCTCAGATCGGTTCTAACACCACAATAATATTATATTGTCCTATGTACCGATTTAAAATCAACTAAGTCGGATGGATAAATAGTAGTCCAACTCAACGGACTTTTGTGTTTATATACGTTGTAATGATCTCTACATATTACTAGTTGTTTGTCATCATCAAACCAGAAGCCATCTCCTACAATCTCTTTACATATATGACAGCCAAATTCAGAGGCTATCTCTTTTTTAAAGTCCGTAGTAGCCACTTTATCTTTTGGGGTTGCGAATAGAGGCGTATCAGATAGATCATCGTCACTTTCATAGTCCTTGTCCTTACTATCATAATAATAGTCCTTTTTATCGTGATCATAGCCAGCGTACTCATACGCTGACGAACCATTATAGACAAAAGGTTTGAATTCTATCCTAGTTTTTTTGATCTGTAACTTACTATCTATTTTGTAGGTTTTATCAACTCCAAATAGGAAAGTGTTCACTTTATTGTGTTTTCCTAAAATCTTTTCAATTTCAGCATCGAGACTTCCCCAGACAGAACTCCAAAAGATAGTTGATAGTTGTGGTACTACAGCACAGAACAGAGGGTTATCATGTCTAACTAAATAAACCGAATCAGGGTCTTTTAGGTCTACCCAACTGATAGCAAATTGACCACTCAGACGTTTGAATGTTTTTATAAAGTCATTTGAATTTCTACTTAGTAACCTAAATATGGCTTCACTATCAACATTTACTTTGTGATCAATCTCTAAGTAGTTGGAGACTATACCATTGTGAGCCCCTAGAATTCGGCCCCATTTGAATGGGTGGGCATTTTCTGGAGTAATAGTTCCACTGGTAGCAAAACGAGTGTGACCAATAACAATATGGGGATTTTTTCTCAGATATTTTTGTAATCCTCTGGCCCTTACGAACACCGAAGCTGGTTGAGCATTTTTATAACATCCCCAACCAATGCTAGATTGAATAATACCAATGCCAGTAGAATCAGCCCCCCGAATCTCGTTAGCTAACATCAAACCTTTTAGAATGGCTTTACGCTTCTGCTTCTGCGTATTGGTTAGCGACCAGTTATTTTTCTTTTTGTTTGTAATATATCCGTATAATCCGCACATAATATTTAGTCGTCCTCCCCTGTCATGTTCTGTAATGACCAATCTCTCAGAGGAGCACCATAAACGTATCGGCCTTCTCTTACTCCTTCTAATTCATTTGAGTCCTGTTCTTCAACCACTGGAGTTGGTCGGCGAGTAGGTTTTTTCAATTGGTATTTAAAATTACCATTAAACCTTTTGACGTTAGAATATACATATTTTTCTAAGTTTTTACTCATTTTAAAAATGTCGAAAAAAGCTTTCAACTTATTTTCATCTAACTGGCTATCATATAAAGATTTTATTTTGTCTTTATCGTAGTTATTCAAACTATATTCAACAATAGTCAGACAAGTATTGATCCAGTTAATAATTTTATCTGGTGACAGCGTACCAGCGTGCATACGAATTTCTACAGTTCCCCGATAAAATAAGGAATGTAAATTTATAGCATAATATCTACTATCATGGTATTTATGTCTCTTGTTACTATCAATAGCCCTTTTATCAGTAGTTTTGTACCATTTACGTTCGAGAGTATCTAAACGCTTTAAATTGAAATCTTTAAAAAGGTATTTTTTGAATAATGGTCGGCAATATTGGTTATTTCGCCTACTACTAGGTTGGGTAGAAAATAAAATATCTTCTACAGATAAAAAGGTTTTTAATAGCTGGCTGATCTTTTGACTATCACTTTGGAAATCTCGGCCATCAATATGAATGTGTAAACCACAAGAGGCATCTATTTCAGCACCATTTCTCTTTAATCCATCGCATACTCTATTGATAAACGTTTCTAACTCGGATAAAGAGGCTGGCGGAGTTTGAACTTCAATTCCGCCACTATTTAACGAACCATCATCTTCAACAGGACAGTCGGGCAGTTGAATATCGTAGTAATCATCTATGTTTACCGCTTCAACCTCTATTCCTACTAGTCTATCACTCACTATTTTACTGGGTTTTTTACCAACGAAAGTATTGTAACCACGAACAGGGAATACATGGTTTGGATGTAAATGAACACAATTATTACACACCAAATTTTGATCTGTTTGACATTCGGATAATTCGCGATCTCTCCTATAAAAGGTAGAGCAGTTAAAACATTTAGCGTAGTAATTATTTGCACAATTTGAACAAACATCGAAAGCGGTTACTTCACTTATCAGAGCGTAAATATAGTTACCACTACAGCTACTACAATTAAAATAGTATTGGTTAAAACAAGGCCCACACCATTTATATGTATCATCAATAGTGTGGTATCTATCCTGCCAAAAAGATTTCTCACAACCCGTACAAGTAAAAACAAAGGTATCAAAATGACCCCGACAAAGCGCATTTATATATTGAGTCGGTATATTTTTCACCTGACCGTCAAAGACAATGGCCTTATTGCGACAATCATAACCAGCTCTACATTTCGGGGTTGGGTTTAGTATGCTCATAATCCGACCTCCTCGTTTATAAATGTTTTATCGCAGTTATAGCAAAGGTAAGTACCATCGGTAGGATTGTAGGTATAATCGGAAGCTAAACAGTAAGAACAGGTCAAAGTAGAGTGCTTACGTTCGTATCTATCAAGATCAAATATTGACAGCGCATCAACATTCCCAGTTTGAATACTCATAGTGTTAGAGGAACCTCCCAAGTTCCATATATAATATAGCTAGTGAGACAGCTATAAAAATTATAAATAAAAAATCTTTCATATTTACTACTTCAATGTTTATCGTTTAAATATTCCCTGATAGCAGCGATCAAGTTTATAAGTAGGGGGTCATCATCGTTTACAGGGCCTTGATAGTTCATTATTCCTTTTGAAGCCAACTCAGTTATTCTAGGTAATTGTTTTTTCATACGCAAACCCTACCAATACAATAATCAGATAGTTCACCCATAGCTAGAAATAGCATGAGCCATAGAACAGAAGCAGTAACAATTATCGGAAGTACCCACCAGTTAGTAGTAGTATTTTTAAATTGTGGTGCGTAATCATGTTTCATATTTAATACCTCAACATAGGCCACAAGGTTTGATTTTAATTACTTTTGTCAATATGTCCTAAATCAGCGAGATCTACTCTATAACCGCTATATTTACTAATATCATTTACCATAGCTACAGCTAAATTTTCAGCTTCTTCTTGGTTGGAAGCTTCCAATTCGATAGCTTTTAGTAGTATTATATATTTCATATTTTATCCTTTTCGATGGCAGTCTCGAACCATGATAAGATCGAGACTACCTATCATGGTTATTTATGAGCTATTAGTTGTTTAAAAAGCTCAATAAGTTCCTTTAACTCGGTTTTAGAATAGAGATTTATGTCTATTCCGTAGTCCTTTTCTAGCATTTGTTTTACTAATGATATTTTCATATTTATCTCCTATTTTCTTGTGAATTTTGCTTCAACCAAAGAATAAAAGATTCTTTGTTTTCACTTTTCCACGTTACATCTTCGTCACTTGTCCATTTTACCCAAAGATCGTATAAAGTATTTTCAGCTATTTTTTCGATCAATTGAGCTACGTTAAATGAATCATCTATGTTTTCAGCTTTTAGTATTGGTTCAATTTTATTGGATAGCCAATATTCCATATATTTCTCCTATTCTCTTGTGGCCTGTATTGAAGTGTTAAAGTGCGTGGATTTCTAATCCATGTAGAATTAGTATACACCTTGTTGTCAAGTGTGTCAACGTGGGTCTAATTTTACCGCAGCGTGGGTCTAATCCTACCGCATTCTCGGCTCATTGTTGAAATAGTTATTTCTGATATAGTTTGATGCTCTAGCGGATCCGCTCACTTTTTTCATTACTATAGGGGATTAGTTTATATTTATACATAAAAATGCAATTAAAAACTAAATGCTGGCTAGAGATTTTATGGGGCTTGCAATCTAGCGAGTACAAACCCCCGCTAGATTTTAATAATCTTGAGTTATAATTCTGCCTGTGCTTCCTACTTCAATTACTGTAGTTTGATTTTTTAGATCATCAATTGATTTAATGTCTGAATATTGTTTTTGGATTTCTTTTAGATCGTCAAACTCTGAATATTCAGAGCATAATGCAATCGGGTCAAGCTCAATTTCTTCAATGTCTCCACTTTCTTCAAGTTCTTCAATGTAGTCAAACAAAGCTCGTTTACCCTCATAGGTAAAGTTGTCTTTGTAACCACCGCTAAAACTATCACAGAATTGACTGAAATTTACTGTGTTATACATATATTTTCTTTCTACTCTAACCAGTATTTAATTTTTAAAGTGCTACTAACCTACCTAGCCAGCCCCAAATTTCAAGGACACTATACTGGCTTGCTCGTGCTTACAAACCTTTGCACGTCTTGGGGAACAGGGTCGTTCATTCGGTAAGTCAGTTATTAAAGTACACCCTAGTAACTACATAACAAGCTATTTTTATCTACTTATAATTTGGTATACCACTCAAAGCGTCTATAGAGTCAACTATCTTACCGTCTGCTAAGTTTGATAATTCTCTAATTACTTTGTCTCTATTGCTTTGGCTATAAAGCCGTTTAGTAATTTCCTTGCCCTTGTTTAACAGCAGTGCTTTGTTCATTATATTCTCGCCCTTACTGTTAAAATGCTCGGTCAAAGATATGGAGTTGCCATTTCGGTTAAAAGTACATTGCTTTTTGATTCTTTCAACTGTATAGCGTGTTTCAATCCATTTCATATTTTGTTTACTTTCCGCTTGCTATGTAGTTATTAAAGTGCAGAGTCTCTTTGTTGCCCCTGACACCATGACCGATCAGAGGCAACATCAAACTTCACATAGAATAAGTATATACCCTTATAGGTGACATTCAAGAGGTTATAAGTGTAAACATCTATATATTAATAGATCAATATTATAATTATGGTAATATATAGGTATGAGTATAGAGTTGAGAGAAAAGAAGCCAACAAAGTTACAGATCAGAGCGTTTGAAATAATTAAACAAAACCCTGCAATGCCATTGTATAAAGCCTTAGTTTTAGCAGGTTATGCTAGGAAAAATGCGATAGGTCATACAGGTAAAATAGTTGGAAGTAAGGGAATGGAGAGCCTACAGAACCTTTATAAGTATGAGATAGTACGAAAAGGAGTAACACCTAAATTCTTAGCGAAGAAGCTCAAAGATGGATTAAAAGACAAGGATAAAAAGACTGCTTTAGCATACTTACAGGAAGCACAGAGAGCATTAGACATATCAACAGATGTACCAGACGTAGCAATACAGGTAAATTTAAGTCCAGACTTAGAGGAATATGCAAAGTAAGACAGATCTTATGTGCTGCCACCCACCCTACCACCATAGTTTACACCATAACACAATACTCCATAAGTATATCATATCTACGCTACCCTATTATACATAGGCATGAGTATGAGTATAAGAATGATTATACTCGGTCTATAGTGTCCTCAATATATACTGCTACAACACTATAAATTATATATATATAGATAGTACATTCTATTATTTATACATATATATGTCCTATAGTGAAGGGGGTATACCCTCTTGCCATACCCCACTCTTTTATTTAATGATATAGCACGCAACAGGATATAACCTCTTGACAGGGTAACGTAACTATGATATATATATCGATATGTATATTGAATCTAAGTGTGAACAGTGCGGTACAAAGATAATCAAACG
>SDBV01005994.1_pt1 | contig 16981 bp, 16 predicted proteins | sample 2277081 | NCBI WGS metagenome assembly SDBV01 (sample SAMN10402039, study PRJNA504765) | marine sediment metagenome | isolation source: marine sediment core GS10_PC15, 223 cmbsf | place: Arctic Ocean: Southern Knipovich Ridge | collected 2010 | reverse complement strand
ATGTAAAATCCTTATACGAGTCTTTTACTCTTGGAGCTTTTATAAGTTTTGGTATTCACCAGGTGGGATTGGAAAATTTTGGACTCACGCATGGGATTAGAATATCATACGATTTTTTGGATATAAAAGGCAAGAATTTTTATCCTGGAGATCCTTATAAAGGAACCCATCCCGTATCAATAAGTTATCAGATGTCTTTTCACTTTAAGTTTTCTAAGTGGGGAGGCCAAAGACGATAACTAGGCTGGCGCCCCCTCTTTTTTAAGTGCTTCTGCCATAGTTTGACCAATTACAGCAGGCGACTCCACAACATGAATGCCACATTCTTTCATGATCTTCATCTTGGCGGCAGCTGTATCATCTTTACCCCCAATGATTGCTCCAGCATGACCCATTCTTCTTCCAGGAGGTGCTGTTTGTCCTGCAATAAATCCCACCACAGGCTTTGATCCATTCTCTTTTATCCATTCAGCTGCTTCTACTTCCATGCCTCCTCCAATTTCTCCAATCATAACAATACCTTCAGTTTTATCGTCATTCATCAGCATTTCAATAATTTTCAGCATACTGGAACCTAGCACGGGGTCGCCACCAATACCTATACAGGTGGATTGGCCTAAACCTGCTTTTGTTACCTGATCCACAGCTTCATAAGTCAAGGTTCCTGAACGCGAAACAATGCCAATAGTTCCAGGCTTGTGAATGAACCCTGGCATGATGCCCACTTTAGCTTCTCCAGGGGTGATGACACCAGGACAATTGGGGCCGATAAGGTGACAGTTTTTATCTTTTATATATTCCTTTACTTTCATCATATCTTTTGTAGGAATACCCTCTGTGATACAGATGATCACCTTAATGCCTGCTTCAGCAGCTTCCATAATAGCATCTGCAGCAAAAGGTGGGGGAACAAAGATCACAGAAGTATCTGCCCCTGTATTGGTTTCTGCATCTGCAACAGTATTAAATACGGGTTTGTCAAGGTGATTACTTCCTCCTTTGCCTGGGGTAACGCCTCCAACTACATTTGTGCCATATTCGATCATCTGTTCTGCATGGAAGGAGCCTTCTTTCCCTGTAAATCCCTGAACAATTATTTTTGAATTTTTGTTGACTAAAATGCTCATAATAATATCACGCTTGCTAAAATAACGATTACTTTTCTTTTTGTAGCTCTTTCAGGAACTTTGAAGCGAAAACGAAGTTATTAAGCTCTTTGTTTTTGCTCAAAAGAACATCTTTATTACTGCCTTCCCACCATTTTTGAGAATCGTATAAGTAAATAATATAATCACCAATTCCCATTACGGAGTTCATGTCGTGTGTATTGATGATAGTCGTTGTGTTAAATTCTTCTGTAATTTCTTGGATTAATTCGTCAATAACTACCGCGGTTTGAGGGTCGAGTCCAGAGTTAGGTTCGTCACAAAATAAATATTTTGGATTTAGCACAATGGCTCTTGCAATACCTACTCTTTTTTTCATTCCGCCACTTAACTCTGATGGATTTAAATTATTTGTATCTGGAAGATTAACACGATTCAAGCAGAAGTTAACCCGTTCTAGTTTTTCTTCCAAAGACATGATGCTGAACATATTAAGAGGGAACATTACATTCTCTTCAACATTCAAAGAATCAAAGAGTGCTGTACCCTGAAACAGCATGCCAATCTCTTTTCTAATATCTTTTTTCTCATTGAAATTCATTGCTGAGAAGTCTCTACCATCATATAATACAGTGCCTTTATCAATGCCAAATAGTCCAACCATAGATTTGATCAACACTGTTTTTCCTGATCCACTAGTCCCTATGATAAGGTTGGTCTTTCCTGGTTTAAAGCTTGCTGAAACATTATTCAACACTTGCTTTTCTCCAAAAGATTTGAATAAATTCTTGACTTCTATCATTATAGCAACAATTCAGCTATCAAATAGTCTGATAATAGGATAAGAATACAGCTATAAACAACAGAAGTAGTACTGGCAATTCCTACTTCCAATGCCCCTCCTCGGGTATTATAACCTTGGTAGGCTGATACGGAGGATATGATAAAAGCATAAGTTACTGATTTAACAACAAGAAGAAATACGCTAAAAGGTTTGAATGTTTCACGGGCACCTACCATGAATTCTTCCTGAGTTAACGTCTCAGATAATACACCGGCTATTAGTCCCCCTGTGATTCCAAGAAATGCAGCAATAATGATTAAAACTGGAATAATGAAAAGTGCGGCTAATACTTTTGGCCCTATTAAGAACATGGGAGCATTGACACCCATTACTTCAAGAGCATCTATCTGTTCTGTTACACGCATGGTAGCTAATTCTGAGGCTATGTTGGAACCAACTTTTCCAGCTAATACTAAGCATGTGATAGTAGGTGCAAGTTCCAGGATAGTTGACTCAACAACAATGGTTCCAATTACACTATTTGGAAGCAAAGGTGATACTAGCTGATACGCTGTTTGAACAGTAGTAACAGCGCCTACAAATACTGATATTATGGCTACGATAACCACGGAGCCTACGCCTATCTGGTTCATTTGCGTGAGTGTTTCTTTCCAGTAGATGGAGAACTTTTCAGGCTTGCCAAACAGGCCTTTTATTAAGAGAAGATATCGTCCGAAATGATATACAAAATTCATGTGCCAAAGGTACTTATTTTCTGAGAAAATAGAAGATTTGAGTAACTTGCGGCCTTCATTATGAATGTAGTAATAACAGGCGCTACACAGGGAATTGGTAGGGCAATAGCGTATAAGTTTGCTGAAAATGGATTTAACATAGCTGTTTGTGCACGTACAGCAAAAGATCTCACTGCTATAAAGCAAGATTTTGAAAAGCAGTTTACTGGAATAAACGTATTGACACTACAGGTTGATGTAGAGAAGAAGAATGAAGTGCAGGCATTTGCAAACCTGATAAGAAAAGAATGGAGGGAGGTAAATGTATTGGTAAATAATGCAGGTGTATTTATTCCTGGCCTATTACATGAGGAGGAAGAAGGGGTACTGGAAAAACAAATAAATGTAAACCTGTATGCGGCCTATTACCTGATCAGAGAGCTTGTTCCAGGCATGATTCAAAGAAAGTCTGGACATGTGTTTAACATTTGTTCAACAGCGAGCATAACGGCTTATCCAAATGGTGGTTCCTACTGTGTTTCGAAATTTGCTTTGTTGGGTATGACCAAAGTACTACGTGAACAAATGAAAGAGCATAATGTTCGTGTCACAGCTGTTATGCCGGGTGCTACGCTTACCAATTCGTGGGAAGGGACAGATGAACCTCGGGGCCGTTTCATGAAGTCTGAAGATGTAGCCAATGCTGTTATAAATGCCTACAATATGTCTGATCAAACGAATGTTGAAGAGATCGTTATGCGTCCTATTCTAGGTGATATTTTGTAATTTTGATATAAAAGAGGCTGAGCAAAAAGCCTATCCGTTGTCATTCTGAGCTTGTCGAAGAATCTAGTTATGCTTTCTCAGAAATATTTCAGTAAACTCAATATGACACTTTAATTGACGTCAACTTTTTGCTCAGCTGTACGATTTATTTAAAAAAATGAAAGATATAGTAAGTATATCAGACACTTCAAGCAGCCAATACTGCGATAGCCTTACGCGGTACGCTCGTTTTAAGAGCCGAGAAGTTAGTATTGGGGATGTTCCATTAGGAGCCAGCAACCCAATCCGTATTCAGTCAATGACCACTACCGATACTATGGATACAAAGGCTACGGTAGCTCAAACCATTCGACTTGCTGAGGCAGGCTGTGATTATGTTCGCATTACAGCACCCAGTATTAATGAAGCAAAAAATCTGGAGGTTATTAAGAAAGAGCTGCACCAAAGTAATTGCAAGGTGCCTTTAATAGCCGACATCCATTATACGCCTAATGCTGCTGAACTGGCAGCTCGTATTGTAGAAAAAGTAAGAGTTAACCCTGGTAATTATGCAGATAAGAAAAAATTTGAGGTAAGAGAATATTCAAATACGGCATATCAAGCTCAGTTAGATAGGATACGGGAACGATTTATGCCTTTAGTGAAGGTATGTAAAGAATATGGTACTGCTATGCGAATTGGTACTAACCATGGTTCATTATCAGATCGCATCATGAACAGATATGGTGATACGCCTTTAGGGATGGTTGAGTCAGCACTCGAATTTGTGACTATCTGTGAAGATTTGAATTATCAGGATATTGTATTGTCTATGAAAGCCAGTAATCCTAAAGTGATGGTGCAGGCATATCGTTTGTTGGTTAATAAAATGATAGCAACTGGCAGGAATTATCCATTGCATATTGGTGTGACCGAAGCCGGAGATGGTATGGATGGACGAGTTAAATCAGCAGTAGGTATCGGTTCTTTGCTAGAGGATGGACTTGGTGATACGGTGAGGGTCTCATTAACTGAAAAACCTGAAGCAGAAGTTCCAGTAGCTAAAATATTGGTAGAAAGATATGGCGATAGAGCTAGCCATCAGAGGATCCCGGAAATAGAAGATTATCCCATAGATCCATTTACCAATAATAAACGTGATTCAATAGTAGCAGGAAACATTGGAGGGGATAATGTTCCTAGAATAGTGGCAGATTATAGTTTAAAAACAACTATCACTATTGCTGACTTTGATTCATTAGGGTATAATTATTCAGAAGAATTGGATAAATGGAATCTTAGTGAGATGGCTTGTGATTATGTTTTTTTAGGAGATAGCGTCATTGATTTTAAAGTTTCTGGTACTTTAGCGCTAATTTATAATTACAAAACCTGGTTGCGGCACAAAGCCAAAGAACGGGTTTATCCTTTTATACAGCCTGCAGACTATTTGAAGAAAAATGACTTTTCAAATAAGCTAAACTTTGTTTACGCTACCTTGTCTGATCTGGATGATGTATTTATCAAAAAACTTAAAGACGACCCTGCTGCTGTTCTGTGGATCGACACCTATAATAAGCATGGCATGGTTGAACAAAGAAAGTTATTCGTAGAGCTAATGAATAAAGATTGTAGCGTACCGGTCATTATTGGCAGAGCTTACAAAGATCTGTCAGAAGATCAACTAATCGTTCATTCAGCTACGGATATGGGAGGTTTGTTATTGGATGGATTAGGAGATGGTATATTTATAGCGGCAGAGAATTGTGGTCCAGATAAAAAAGTGAATGAGACGGGATTTGGTATCTTACAAGCAACACGTACACGTATCTCAAAAACAGAGTATATTTCTTGTCCCTCCTGTGGAAGAACCTTGTTTGATCTAGAAATAGTAACAGATGAGATTAGAAAACGTACCAATCACTTAAAAGGCGTTAAAATTGGCATCATGGGTTGCATCGTGAATGGTCCTGGAGAAATGGCCGATGCTGATTATGGATATGTAGGAAGCGGACCTGGAAAAATCACCTTGTATAGAGGTAAAGAAGTAGTAGCAAAAGGGTTAGATGAAAAAATAGCAGTAGATAAATTGATTGAGCTGATAAAAAGTGATGGAGAATGGGTTGATCCTTCCTCAACTGCAAAAAGTTAGGTCATAATTCCTCCTAGAAGATAAATTAGCAGAGGTTATTTTTGGTTTGCATATTCCTGCATTTCCTCGTGAATGTACTCCAGTGCTATTTTTGCTTCTTTGAACATCTCTTCTGATTCACCACCGGCATGATACTTTCGCTCACATACTATCCTGGTGATACCACAGTTAATGATCATCATAGCACAAGCCCTGCAAGGAGTCATTCTGCAATAGAGTGTGGATTCTTCAATGGGAATTCCTAGCTTGGCTGCTTGTGTTATAGCATTTTGTTCCGCATGTACTGTTCTTACACAGTGATTGCTGGTGCTTCCATCTTCATGTGTGACCATCTTCATTTGATGCCCGGCATCATCACAATGGGGTAATCCGGTAGGTGACCCTACATATCCGGTAACCAGTATTTGTTTGTTTTTTACTATAACACAACCACTTCTACCTCTGTCACAAGTAGCTCGCTTGGCTACTGTATCTGCTATTTCCATAAAGTATTTATCCCAGGATGGGCGTTTGTAGTCTCCGTTTTTTTTGTTTTTAGATGGCATCGATAACCTCCTTTATTTTATTATTTAATTCTTCAATAGTTCCATTGTTATGAAAGACATGATCAGCCATGCTGATGCATTTAGATAAATTTTGTTTGTTTGGATCTTCAGAATGCATTTCACGCTCCTCGTTTTGAATGAATTCTGTAAATGATACTTGGTCCGTTTCACTTCCTCTACCTGTTATCCTATCGTACCGTATCTTCGGTTCTGCATCAACTGCGAAAAGGTGAAAGCCTCCTTTGCTTTGCAGGGCTCCTACTTCACCAGGTGTACGCAAACTTTCAATGATACAGTTCTCTTTATTTTTCAGCACCTGCTTATATAGTTGTTCTACAATATAGCTAGGTGAATTTTTAGTTCTTAAGTCATTTGCTACTTCCACCATGCTGTCTCTGTTAACCGGCAATCCTCTTTTGTTGATCTCATCAGTTAAGTATGCTCTAACGGAGTAATGTTTAAATCCTTTTTGTTTAACTAAGTAATCTACAATGGTTCCTTTGCCTGCCCCTAATGTTCCTGTGATACCAATTATTTTCATTTGCAAGCACTGTTATTTTTGATGTGCTTTATATACTTTGTATCCGACAACTCCGATCAAAATAAATGGCGTAAAAAATAAGTAGAGTATGCCTTTGTTTAGACCTTTAGCTGCACCACTTCCTTCTTTAAGGGAGGACTCAGCAGCTGCCTTGCACATAGGGCACTGGGCAGTTGCATCCATTGTAATTGCAAAAAGAAAAAGGAAGATAAAGATTGTTGAAAATGAAGCGGGTTGGATCAATTTTTGCATGTAGTAAAATTAATAAATTTTATTTATTTAAGTTTCGGTGTAGTATATAAATTTTTAAAGCGTAGGTGTATACTCTATGATATAAAAAGGTAAGTTTGTAATACAATAATCATACTCATGAAAGGCACTATTTTTATTCTATTCAACTTTATTTTTTGTACTGTATTCTCACAAGATGCAAAGACCATCGTTCAAAAATCCAGTGAGCGCTTGAGGACGGCTACCAGCAAGATCGAAATGAGTATGAAAATAGTTCGTCCTAATTGGTCGCGTGAAATGGGTATTAAATCGTGGACCAAAGGTGATGACTATGCTTTGATCTTGATCACAGCGCCGGCCAGGGATAAAGGAATAGCTTTTTTAAAGCGTGAAAAAGAAATGTGGAACTGGCAGCCCTCTATTGAGCGAACAATCAAACTTCCGCCTTCCATGATGTCTCAAAGCTGGATGGGATCAGATTTTACCAACGATGATCTGGTAAGAGAAACTTCAACCATAAATGATTATGATCATAAGATTATTGGGAGTGAAGTTATCGAAGGAAGAGATTGTTACAAGATTGAAATGAAACCTCACGAAGATGTTGCGGTAGTTTGGGATAAAACCTTTATATGGATAGATAAGAAGGACTACCTTGAGCTAAAGCTGGAATTCTATGATGAAGACGGCTACCTGGTAAGTACTATGGTGGCATCAGACGTTAAACAAATGGGAGGGAAATTAATAGCTGCTAATTTAGAGATGACTCCCGCAGATAAGGAAGGACATAAAACTATCATGGAGTACCAGTTAGTTGAGTTTGATAATAATGTAGCAGAAAGTTTTTTTACAATTCAGAATATGAAACGAGTTAGATGATATATCTCAGATTAGCCTGGAGAAACATCTGGCGTAATAAAAGACGAACGCTAATAACCATTGCTTCCGTATTCTTTGCAGTCATTCTTGCTATAATAATGCGTTCAGCACAGGAAGGCGTATATGAAAATATGATCAAGAATGTTGTCGGCTTCTACACCGGATATATTCAGGTTCACAATCAAGGTTATTGGGAGGAAAAAACACTCGACAATAGTTTTAAGGAAGATGAACAGTTGTATGAACTACTGAATGGGATAACAGCTGTTAAGGATGCAATACCGAGGTTAGAGTCTTTTGCATTAGCATCATCTGATCATAATACCAAAGGAGCTATGGTTGTAGGCATAGATCCTGGAAAAGAAAAGATAGTAACTCATCTTGATGAAAAAATATCGAAAGGGGAATACCTTAAGGATGAAAATGAGAATGGTGTGTTGATTGTGGAAGGGATGGCCAGGCAATTAAAACTTGATGTGGGTGATACACTGATTCTTATAGGGCAGGGATACCATGGCGTAAGTGCGGCAGGGAAATATCCCGTTAAAGGGTTGCTTCAATTCGGTTCTCCTGAGTTAAATGGGTTATTGGTATATCTTCCGATCAAACAAGCACAGTATATGTATGGTGCAGAGGGGATGCTTACTTCCGTGGTTGTTATGATAGATGACCCGGATAAAGCAGACAAGATAACCGGGGATATCGAAAAACAACTTAATGATAATTATGAAGTAATGTCATGGACCACCATGATGCCTGAGCTGATTCAATTCATACAAGCAGATAAGGCAGGAGGTATTATTATTATCGGAATATTATACATGATCATAGCCTTCGGGATCTTTGGCACCTTACTGATGATGACCATGGAGCGCAGGCATGAGTTTGGGGTGTTGATCGCTATTGGCATGAAAAGGCTAAAACTATCAATGGTTATGATACTCGAAGCTTTAATGTTATCAATAGTGGGAGCACTTACGGGAGCAGTAGCCAGTATTCCTATAGTATATTATTTCTCTGTTAACCCAATCAGGTTTACCGGGGATATGGCTAAAGCTTATGAGCGATTTGGTATAGAACCAATAATGCCCTTTAAGTTAGATTTAGCTATAATGTTAAGCCAGGGAGAAGTGGTTCTTGTTATAGTGATGATATTGGTTATATACCCGTTCAGCAAGATATTAAGATTGAATGAAATTGAAGCTATAAGAAGCTGATGAACAATGAGTAATTATCAATGAACAGAGAACAATTATTGAAATTACTTTATACAATTATAAAAAACACCACCTGTTCGTAGTCTGTAGCCAGTGCCAGAACCGATTGCCACTACGAACCACTTATCCTACCTCAAATATAAAAGTTTTCTGTTTTTTATGGTAGTCCTGAGCCTGCCTGCCGGTCAGGCAGGTCCCACACACCCATCACCAGGCTACAGACTCAGGACAGATTAGGGGTGAGCTTAAATGAATTATTGGATGTTAAATAGCCTTATGCGTGTGGTGGATTCGGAAAAAAAGTAATAAATTTATAAAAAGTAAATTCTCAAAATCAAATGGCAATCGTAATAAGCTACTGTCCTAAATGCAAAAATATGCTGGAGGTTAGCACTGCTTACATTGCTATTGGTACACCTTATGAGCAATGCAGTAAATGTAAAACACTAATAAGAAACGGTAAGGTGAACGAATGGAAACTTCTTGCTATATATGAAAAAGTGTATTACACATTAATTGTTACATGGACAGGATTTATGTTCGGCTCAGTTATATCTGCTGTTGGAACTTATCTTTTAATGATGTTACTAGATTTAAAAATTGACGATAATTTGATACTACAAGTTGCTATTGTAGGCGCAGTAATTGGCATATTGATATGCTATTATTTTTTCTATGAATTAATTAAGGAATCAAACACCCGAATGAATGACCCTGATTATATACTAGAACTAAAAAGTATTGGCTTAATTGAATCTAATATAGATAAGCAAGGAAATGAAACAGGCTTTTCTATGAAATATCCAACTGATAATACTAAAGCCATTAAAGGAATAAAATTATGGTTAGGGATATTATTAATGATAGCTGTATGGAGTGGAGTACTTATCTTTTTATTAACAATTATTTTAAAATTAATTGGTATTACAATATCAATTCCGCTATTGATAATTATTAGTATCACATTACCAACAATGTATTATTTTAACAAAGTATTTAGATAGAAAAATGACATTTAAGGAAAATTTAATTATTGAAGTTCTTAAAATAATCCCAATACTAATTCTTGGATTGATTACAACGTATATTGCTTATAGACAGTATAAGATTGAGAAATACCCTCTCGTCCTCGCATTTTGCGAGGATGTGGTAGAATATTCACCTCAGGCGAGGGCTGGAAAAGAGGCTTTTGTGCTCAATCCTGCCAAAAAATGTCCCCCACTTGCCTGCCGACCTGCCCGTCCGAAGCGCAGCGGAGGCGGGAGCTTTAGCGCAGGCAGGAAACCCCTTAAAAACTGCCATATTGTCCTTCTAAAGCCACATATTCCACTTCTAAAGGCCCATAATTCATTTCTAAAGGCCGTAAAACCATTTTCAAACCCCGTAATTTTATTTTCAAAGGCCGTAAAACCATTTTCAAACCCCGTAATTTTATTTTCAAAGGCCGTGAACCAATTTTCAAACCCCATAATTTTATTTTCAAAGGCCGTGAACCCATTTTCAAAGGCCGTAATTTTATTTTCAAAATAAGTTTGCAAACCCAAAAATAAAGTTATCTTTGCCCCCACTTGATCAATAACCCGAAACTTTAAACTCAAAACACTAAACGCAACAACTATGGCAGAAAGACCATCATCCGACTATAATTCCACCCAGCTCGAACTCTATGCCGTCCTCCGCATCGGCCTCGCCAGCTACCGTGAAAACATTGCCGACTTCACCGGCTTCAAAGCAAAATATGACGCCACCTTCGGCAACGACTTCGAAACAGAAATAAACGCAGCCGCAGCCCTTCCATCCTTCCAGGCAAGAGATGAAGCTAGCGAAACCGCCAACATCCTCCTCAGCAAAAAAGCAACCGAGTGCGGCAGCAAGTGGCAAGACCTCAAACGCTACATTGCAGACGTAGACGATTGGGCTGATCTGCAAAAACCAAAACTCGAAGCCGCAGGCTCCACCCTTTATGACCAGGCAACACACGGCAACTGGGAAGTAATGAATGGCCTCATGGAAACCGCCAATAACTTCATCACCAACAACACCGCAGAACTTTCCGCAGACGGCAACATGCCGGCCGCCTTCCCCGCCCAATTCGACACCTTAAAGCAAGACTACGAAGCCCTTTACGATAACTTTACCGACAAAACACAAGACCAGGAAGAAGAAACAGACGAAAAAATCATCGAAAACAACCGCCTCTTCCGAAAACTCATGGATATGTTCCTGGACGGGCAAGCCATCTATCGCAGCAATCCCGTGCTCAAAGAACGCTTCACTTTCGACCAGGTGCTCAAAATTGTCAGAGGCAGCAAAGGCAAAACAAAAAGAATTAAAATTGCGCCATCAGGCAAAGAATTTGTTGACAGAGTAGTGAAAAACTCAAAGATCACCAACACAGGACAGACAACCCTGTTTGTCGACAAAGACAATGTAGAAACACAAACCCCCGCAGCCGTGCAAGTAGCGCCCGAAAGCAGCATCCCAGTCCCCGGCAACAGCAAGGAAATTACCATCTTCAACAACGACACCGAAAACGAAGGAGAATTCACCGTAAGAGTAACAGTAGATTAAAACACACCCCTAAGCGTTTGCACACCTGCCCGACCGACAGGATGATCACTTGTCAATAATTCACCGTAAATTGTTAAATATTAATTATGCTGGCAATAGTAGCTTGGAGAAACGTTTGGAGAAATAAGGTAAGAAGCCTGGTGGTGATCTTTTCTATTGCCATGGGCCTGTGGGCAGGCATATTCATCATGTCTTTTTCCTGGGGCATGCATGAAAAGCATATACGGGAAGCTATTCAAGGTCAGTTGTCTCATATCCAACTCCATCATCCATCATTTAAAGAGAATAAAGATATCAGATACATCGTTCCCGAAAGTGATGCGATAATAAATGAAATTAAGAAGGATGAGTCGGTGTTAAAGGTGGCCGGTAGAATGACCGTTGTCGGAATGATGTCATCAACCACAGCGGGGAGCGGTGTTAATATTAATGGTGTTAATGCAAATGCGGAAGATGAGATAACCCATTTATCAGAAAGGGTAGTGGACGGCACCTACTTTAAAGACGTTAAGCGAAACCCCATATTGATAGGGGCTAAGCTGGCAGATAAGCTAAAGCTCAAAGTAAAAAGCAAGGTGGTACTCACCTTTCAAGATAAGAATAGGGACATCACAGCAGGCTCCTTTAGAGTGGTAGGGATCTATAAATCCAATAATACAACTTTTGACGAAATCTATATATATGCTGACCTTGAAGATATTAATCGTTTGCTGGGATACGATAAGACGTTTAATGAAATAGCCGTTTTGCTCAACGAGAAGGCTGATCTTGAAGGTATGGCCGCACAACTTCACGCTGCTTATCCGGAGTTGTTGGTAGAAACCTGGAAAGACCTGGCGCCAGAGCTCGAACTGATAATAGAATCTTTCAGTAAGTTCATGTACATTTTCATTATTATTATTTTATTGGGTTTAGCCTTTGGGATAGTTAATACCATGCTCATGGCCGTGCTGGAGCGCACTCGGGAGTTGGGTATGCTCATGGCTATTGGTATGAATAAGGCCAGGATATTTTTTATGATCATGCTGGAAACCGTGTATTTGGCTATCGTTGGTGGTCCATTAGGTATGTTACTGGCTTTTGTAACCGTTAAGTACACAGGATATACCGGGATAGATTTATCCATGTTTTCTGAAGGGTTGGCATCATTTGGTATGGATACGATGGTTCATCCCAAGCTTGGAGTTGGATATTATTTTGAGGTGGCTTTTATGGCCGTCATGGCCGCATTATTGTCATCTATATATCCGGCCAGGAAAGCATTAAAACTTAATCCATCAGAAGCTATAAGAAAAATATAAAATATGAGTACTGTTATAAAAGCTAACAACATCACCAAGATTTATGATGAAGACAAGTTTCCTGTTCATGCTGTTAATGGTGTGGATTTGGATTTTGAACAAGGCGAGTTTGCTGCTATTGTGGGCCCTTCAGGATCAGGAAAAACAACTTTACTGAATATTATTGGCGGGTTAGACAAGGCTACTACCGGAAATGTTGCCATTAACGAAGTCGATATAACGCAGCTGTCAGATAATAAATTAATTGATTTCAGGTTGAATAATATTGGCTTTGTATTTCAGGCATATAATTTAATTCCGGTCTTGACAGCGAAGGAAAATGTTTCCTTTATTATGCTTATGCAAAAGAAGTCCAGGGAAGAGCGGGAAGAAAGAACCATGCAATTATTAAAGGAGGTGGGGTTAGAAGACAAGGTTAATAAACGTCCAACTGAGTTATCGGGTGGGCAACAGCAACGGGTGGCTGTTGCCAGAGCCTTAGCTTCAAAGCCCAAATTTGTTTTGGCTGATGAACCCACTGCCAATCTTGATTCTAAATCGACTGCCAACCTGCTGGATATTATGGCTAAGTTGAATAAAGAAGAGAATATCACCTTTATATTTTCTACGCATGATCAACGAGTGATAGACAGGGCCAGGAGGGTTATAACCTTAGAAGATGGTAAAATCGTTTCTGACATACAACAAACACCTAAGTAAGCTGATAACTATTTGCTTACTCCTCCTTACTATGCAAGTGGGAGGGCAGGATACTTCTTCAATTAAAAAGGAAAAGAACTGGTATGTAAAAGGATATATCTCAGACATGCGTACTATTACCCCTATTGATGGGTTCAACGATATCATGATCGATAACCTGTTACATAACAGGATCAACTTTAAATGGTATATCTCTAACACCTTTACCACAGTTATTGAGATGCGTAACAGGCTCTTTTATGGGGAAAGGGTAGAATCTATCCCTGGCTTTGGTAAACTTATTAAGTTTTCTAACGATGATTTTTTCAAGCTCTCTCATTTGTTTATTGATGAACCATCTATAGTACTGCACTCAATGATAGATCGCGCTTACTTGGATTTTGCCAAAGGGAAGTGGGAGGTAAGGGTAGGAAGACAGCGTATTAATTGGGGTATCAATACCGTGTGGAACCCGAACGATCTGTTCAACGTGTTCTCCTTCTTTGATTTTGATTATGGAGAACGACCGGGAAGTGATGCTGTAAGAATACAGTATTACGGTGGGGCGACCTCAGGTTTTGAGATAGCTGCTAAAGTAACTGATGATATAGATAAGCTCGTGGCAGCAGGTTTATGGAAATTTCACAAATGGAACTACGATTTTCAGGCATTAGGCGGGGTAATGCAGCAAGACATGGCCCTGGGTGGTGGCTGGGCAGGCAACCTAAAGAACATCGGCTTTAAAGGGGAGGCTACTTACTTTCATCCATATGAGAACCTGTCAGATAGCAGTGGCATATTGGCGGCAACACTGGGTTTTGATTATTCCTTTGCCAACTCGCTGTACTTGAGTGCTTCCTACCTATATAATAGTGGTGGGGTAGATAACATTAATTTCTTGGCGTTTCAGTCTTTTGATGTCACCAGCCTGAGCCTGAATCTATCGCCCAAGAATCTGTTCCCTTATAAGCATACCTTCTTTGCACAGGCTTCTTATCCCTTCAGCCCTGTAGTAAATGGCGGGTTGTCCACTATTTACAGTATAGGAGATAATGTGCTCTTCGTTAATCCCATCCTAGGCATCTCATTAAAGGAGAATTGGGATCTTAGCATCATCAGCCAGCTCTTCTTTGGACAGCTTAATAATATTTATACTTATCTCGGGCAGTCTTATTTCTTAAGACTGAAATGGAGCTATTAACATTTATTCAAATACTTGTTTTTTAGCTTGTTACAGGATAGATGGCATAGGCCTATTTATCAGTCTCGATTTGTCATATATTGCGTAAATTTGTGGTGTAAACCTTTAAGTTATTTTGCCACAAATACAAAAACTAGTAACATTAGTAATAACGCTATTTGTCTCACTGCAGTTTTCAGTAAAGGCACAGCAAACTATACAGTTGCTTATAGAGGATTTTGACCTTGGCAATAATTTTACCCTGAACACGAGTGGTGTAGGCAGTAATATCGGAGATAACCAGTGGATTGTCAATAATGAGTATAATGGTGGTATATATCCTAACACCCCCAGCCAGGATAGTACAGTTAGCGGGACCATAGCAAATGCCCCTTACAGTAATTATTTGCATATTTATGATATAGGAGGATTACCTACCGCTAATAACAACTACGACAATACAGCAACCTCGGATAGGTTTACCCACATGTTGGGCGGTGTTTGTACCCAAAGTTTGTTTGGCGTTGTATTTGCCTTCTTTTACACTGGAGTGGGTTCTCCTACAGCATATGCAGAAATATATTACAGTGCCAATAGTGGACCTTGGACGCAAGTTGGGCTGCCCCAATACAGTGGTCAGGATAAATGGAAATACGAGACAATTACTGACCCAGCATTTGATAATAAAGAAGACCTGCGCTTTGCTTTTAGGTGGGTAAACGACAATGCCCCAGGGGCCTTCACTACCTCATTTGGTGTAGATGATATACAGATAGTAGGTACTTATGATAGTATCATAAACCCGGTGGACATTAACATTACTTTTGTTACTCCTGTTGTTTGCCGGGGAACTAATTTACTTTTCGGGGTGGAGCTTACAGATACTTTATGTGATGGCACCTATACCATTGAGCTATCTGACGAGTTTGGCAACTTTGGAAGTCCAATTGCTACCTGGATTACTAATATCAATTACCCCACCACATCTTCAGTCTATTTGATTGGTATTCCATCGACAGCTATCGCTAGCTTATGCTACAAGATAAGAGTAAGTAGGGTATCACCTGGCCCTCAAATAGTGGGAATTGCCAGTATATGCTTTGAGATAGAAGATTGCCCCAATACCATTACAACGCTGCAGCCTTCCGTTACCTTGGATACAAATGCCGTTTGTATAGGTAGTGCGATAGATGTACCATTTTACTCTACAGGGGTATTTAATCCTGGGAATGTATATACGGCTCAACTGTCTGATACTGGCGGTAGTTTTGCTAGTCCGTATACTATAGGGACATCCCTAAATTCGGCAACTTATGATCCTGCTCTTGGCTCACTACCGGGTACAGTCTCCGGGCAAGTGCCTACCGTGCTACCTGGTTGTGGTTATTTCATAAGGGTCATTTCCAGCAATCCCAATGATACAGGTTCTGTATGGGGGCCCTTCTGCATACAAGAGTGTGATATTGAGACTAATAATCGACAAGATATTCAGGTCTGTATAACTCCTACAGAGGGAGACACGATCACTATACCTGTTGACATTAATGTGTTTAGCGGAGCCGCAGTGTATGGCCCTAATAATCAGTTTTTGGTTGAGGTGCTTGATCCGATGTTCTTTTCACGGGTGAATATAGGCGTGCTGGGAGCAGTAACCTCAGATGTTTCAACAACGTTGGATATTAAGATACCTCCATTACCCGGATTGGCAGGAATTGGTATGTTACCAGGGATGTATTATCTAAGGATTGTAGCTACTACATCAAATCAGCCGGATAACAGCTTGGGGACTATCATTCGTTTAACGATTGGCGCTCCACAAGTGACTCCTTGGGATATAGAACCTTTTCCAGGATGGTCTACATGGGATGATACGATTCTTTGTGCCGGTGATTATATCAGGTTGTGGATACCGGGAGCCAATCCAGAATCATCTTATGAATGGGATTTAAGCGGCAGCTATATGTGGTCATTTCCGCCCGTAACAGGTACATCTATCATGTTCGGAGGTCCTCTAACGCCATTTACTACTGCCAACTTTAGTGTTCAGGAAACTAATTTTGGGTGTAAGGGCCCGTGGTCTGACACGGTTACTGTGCATATTATTGGGCCACCACTGACTAATATCACAGGTCCAAGTACTATTTGTGTAGGGGATACCGTCACATTTCAGGTGCCCTTTGTGCCGGGTACGTACTATCAGTGGAGTATTGTGTTTGGTAATGGAACAGTGATAGATACAGGTAATAATGTGGTGAGGGTAGTATTTAACACAGTTGGTAGTACGATCTTTAGAGTGG
>SDBV01005993.1_pt1 | contig 16981 bp, 15 predicted proteins | sample 2277081 | NCBI WGS metagenome assembly SDBV01 (sample SAMN10402039, study PRJNA504765) | marine sediment metagenome | isolation source: marine sediment core GS10_PC15, 223 cmbsf | place: Arctic Ocean: Southern Knipovich Ridge | collected 2010 | reverse complement strand
ATGAAGACAGCAATAAATTTGCTCCACGTGAAGATCCATTTGGTTTTAGGATAGAAAGTTGAGATGTAAAACTGTAAACTATGTGACAAGAATAAACTGTAAACTATGTTCCCGAAAGTACAGTCAGAGGGTATTAATAGCATCTAAAGTTTCAAGAGGTAGTTAACTGAAGTGCAAATGAAGTGCAGTTCGATTATATATCAGTGATAGTCAGTGAACAAGCGCAAACAAGTAAAGACTTTATAAGTGCAGCTACATAGCCTTTAATATGTGTATTGAGATTCACAAAGATTCATTGAGTTTCAATAGAGAAACGCCCTTGTACGGCAGAGGTCGTCGGTTCGATCCCGATATCCTCCACCAGATGGACATCTGAGCGGCATCTGCTGTGTCGCCGCTCGTGAACTCATTGGGTCACGACGATAGACCGAAGCCAGGCCTTTCTTTCAGTTGTCCAAAGGGCCGGCACTGGCTTTAAAACAATTTTGCTCCCCTCGAGCTCTCTCGCGCTCCTTACATCTGCTCGTTCAGCTGACCTCTGGACCCCGGATGCACATCGCGGGCATTTGCGGTGTCAGACTTCACCCTTGCTCGAGTCACGTGCCTAAAGCACGCTCCTCTCGCTCGGCCTTGTCTTCCTGGCAACTACTCCGCGACTGAGCATCCTGGTTTTCTCTCAGGACATTCGTCTACAGCGTTACTGCTCGCGTTTTCTACATGTCATGTAGACCAATCTCAATTGTGAAGTTTGTGTGCTTTTTAGACCATCTATATTGACCTCTTAGGCCTAGGAAGTATAAGTTAATTTAGGTTGAAAACGATTCCTCTTCAGGCAAGCGGATAAGGTGGTTCTATGAACAGGTCTGCTTTTTACGTGAAAGTCGTACTATTCTTCATGCTCTCCACGTTGTTTATCTCCAGCAAAGCTCAGATTGTCAGCGCCGGCGCTGAAACAAAAAAAGTAAACGACAAAAGAGTTATTTTCATTGCCGCAAACACAATTGGTCTCAAAGATATCGCGGACGCGAAAACTCCAGCTATCGATAAGATATTGAAGACCGGCGCGATCGGTCTAATGAATACGAGAGCCGCTGACTTCCAGTATCCCGGCAACGCCTATTTAAGTATCGGCTCCGGCGCGAGAGCTCAGGCCGGGCGGTTTGGTGGAGTGGGTTTTAACGCGCTTGAAAAAATGCCGGCAGAATTATATGCGGGGCTCTTGATGCCCAAAGAATTAACCCTGCAAAACACTGAAATTAATCTGCCGGATACAGCGGTTATCAATATCGGTGCCACTTATGCCGCTCGGACAAACTTTAAGTATCGCAAGAATATTGTCCCAGGTTTGCTTGGTGAAACGATGTCAAAGGCCAATATAAAAACAGCCGTTGTCGGAAATTCGGACACCCTTGATGGAATTCACCGGGAAATAACACTTGTCTCGATGGATGCCAATGGAAAAACAGACTTTGGAAACGTCGCTAATGATCTCAATCTGATTGATAAATCCTTCCCTGGCGGGATGCGAACGAATTATGGCAAGCTCTCAGCGGCCGTTATCGACATGCTGGATAAGGCGAGTTTTGTCGCTGTAGACCTTGGCGACGCTGCCCGAATAGACGCTCAGCGGTCTTTAATGAAACAATCGGTTTATGAGAAAAGGAAAAAAGAGGCTGTCGAATCACTAGATAATTTTGTGTCGATGTTGACAAGCGAGATTGATAAGAAAAATACAATGTTCGTGATAGCCGCGCCGCAAGCTTCGAGACAAGCATTGGTTGAGCAAAATTACCTGACACCTTTGATAGTAAGCGGACTTGGCTCCGGTGTCTTAGTTTCCAATACGACGAAACGAAAGGGTCTAGTCGCCAACGTGGACGTGGCGCCCTCAATCGTCCGCTACTTGGGGCTTCGTGTTCCAATTGAAATGTCCGGCAATGCGATAAAGACACGGCCCAAACGAAATCCAGTCAAATTTCTTCAGAACCGGCACAACCATATATCCATGATGAGAAAAGCTCGAAAACCGTTTCTCCTTTCCTATTCGTTATTGATCATGGTCGCACTGGTTGCCACACTAGTTTTGATCAGGCTGAGCCATCTCGGTTACTTCATCCGCGAAAAATCCAGATCATTCGTTAAAGTCACTCTTCTCTCTTTAATGTCAGTGCCACCGGCCAGCCTAATATATTTGCGGCCCGATATTAGCAACCCATGGGTGGGCTATTCATCGTTTATTATCATTGTTTTAGGGTTATCTTTTTTCGCTTATTATCTGGCAAGATTCCATCGATTGGGGCCCGTGTTTTTTCTCGCTGCTTTAACAGCAGCTCTGGTCATAGGCGACACAATGACCGGGACCTATCTCTCCGAGCGTTCTTTTTTTGGATCAGACTTGATGATGGGTGGTCGTTTTTATGGCATCGGAAACACCCTCATGGGAATAGTCATTGGCGCCTCGGTGCTTTCCCTGGTCTGCTTGTTTTCCCTGTCAAAAAGATTTGGCGGCAGAACGATGATCATGTGGATCTCCACCACAGCTCTCTTGTTCATGGCCATAGTGATTGGGCACCCGGATCTTGGCGCAAATGTCGGCGGTTTAGTTTCCGGTGTGGCGACCGCGCTAATATTTCGACATATCCTGTCCGGGCAGAAACTCAACATGAAGGTCGTAGCTGTAAATCTCATTGTGATGATGCTAGTTGTTACAGCTGTACTCCGCGTCGATCTATCGCCAAGTCATGAAACAAAATCCCACGCCGGCAAGGCAATGAAGCTTATTGAGGCGCAGGGTGGCTCGGCTGTATCGGACATTATTGTCAGAAAACTTAGTATGAATTTGAGAGGAGCTCTATCTTATCCGGGTTATTTTGCTTTAATCATGGCGCTGCTCGGTTATGCGCTTAGCTGGGCGATGATGGACAAATTTACTGCTTTCGGCCAGCTTTGGAATGAATTCGAGCTGGTCGCCAAGGGATTGATAACCATGGTCTGTTCGGCATCCCTGGTTCTTGTGGTTAATGACACCGGCGCGGTTGCCGCCGCGTCTTTGCTGGCCTATCTAATTGTGCCCCTCTTCTATCTGACGCTGAACAACTTAAACAACAAAACCAGAGTCGGCCTGGGTCCTTGCGTATGACAGTTCAGAAAATGAGGCCTTGAGTGTGCGCTCAAGTTGTTTTCAAGTCGTTGAACCGTTGCAGAACTGACCGGTGGCTTAAGAAATCAAATACGGAAATAATGGGCGCGCTCCACACCTTACTTATCTATTAATATATACATCGCGGGCATTTGGCTGCGTTAGACTTCATCCTCGCTGGAGTCACGTGCCTAAAGCACGCTCCTCTCACTCGCCCTTGTCTTTCTAGCAACTCGCCGCGACTGAGCATCCTAGTCATTGAAATGTTTACATTCACCGGAGAATATCTCAAACAACATCGATTTATCGCTTTAGAGCTGTTCCATCGGCTTCTCTTAGCAGGTGTTATGATATTCTTTTGTTGATTGAGTTATCTAGGTAGGTTGCTGGGAATTGTGACTAAGCTGTCGGTTTGCGTGATCACTAAAAATGAAGAAAGAAATTTGGGCGCGTGTCTCAAGAGTATCAAGCAGGCGGCGGACGAAATCATTGTGGTTGATACGGGGTCACAAGACCGGACTAAGAAAGTCGCGCGACATAATGGCGCCAAGGTTTTCTGTCAAGCCTGGAAAAATGATTTCAGTTTAGCTCGGAATTTTGCCCTTGAAAAAGCTAGCGGTGAATGGGTTCTCCAGTTAGATGCTGATGAGCGCCTATATCAAGAAGATGTGAAGTTGCTTTGTTCTCTGATTGAGCGCCCGGAAGTTGACCTGTATTTTTGTCAGGTCCTAAACCTTATGAGACCGCGCACTTTAGCGGGCAGCACTATTGATGCGGCTACGCGGTTGTTCAAAAGACTGGCTTTTCGTTATGAGGGAATCGTCCATGAGCAGTTAGTTCAAGTTTCAGCCAAACCGGGAAAAGTCGAACGGTCAAATCTTCGCATTATCCACAAAGGGTATCTGAATTTGCAGATTGCAGCTCAAAAAGCGAACCGAAATATAAAACTGCTTGAAAAAGCGTTGAAAAAAACACCTGATGACGCGCTTCTCCATTTCACTCTCGGTCAAGCGTATGGCATGCTTCGCAAGCCCGACAAAGCTATCGCTGTTTATGAACGAGCGGAATCATTAACCGACCGGTCAGACATCGGTTTTTTTCAATGGTGGTCATAAGTAAATGCGCGTGTCTAAAATAATTAGATCGTCTGGACGAAGCCGTCGAAGCGGTTGAGTTAGCGTGTCAAGCTTTCCCAGACTATCCCGATATTCATTTTCTAGCCGGCGAAATTTTCGCTAAGAGGCGCGAGTGGGAAAAAGCTATCGCTTGTTATAGCAAGTGCGCAAACATGCCTAGAGCGCCTTATCACTATGGAAAGGCGATACAGGGCCTAGATAAGCTTTCCCAAGATGCGGTCGAGAAATGTAAACAATACTTGTTACAGACAAAGCCCTAAAATATGGTGCCCCCATATTTTGTGACGGGCTCAGTGGGCGCTTACGCTGTTTCTAAGCTAAAGAACCATTGCAGAACCGACCAATGGCTCAAGAAATCAAACCCGAAGTTGCGAAATAGACCAGTTTTACGAGTAAAATTGTGGTTTAGCTGACTGGTGGCGTTAAGCAGATAATTAATTTTGTTGAAGGTTTCTTCATCATGGCGGTAACTACCACACCCACCGTCTTCAGACCACTCTTTCCAGGGTAGAAACAGCCGGCAACCCAAGGGCCTTGACTCATAGCGCCGGCACTTTTTTAGTTTTGTTCTGGCGGGGCAGACAGAGCTTTCCCAATCGATAACCGGGATATGATCAATGTCTGCATCCTCAAACATATAGGCTATTTCGATCGCGAAGACTTCCAGATGTCTTGTTGTCTGATTGCAACAGGAACCACATTTGCGACATTCCTGCGAACCGCTATCGAGAGTATCCGAGAGCTCATAAATTCGCTTAAGCTGCGCTAGATCTTCCCGGCAGTCAGTTTCTTCAGTAGCAGCCAAAATCTGGGCGGCAGGGTTTCTGAGTTCACCGCTGACGGAACCGACTGCATTACTTGCGCGACCATTGTTCATAAAACACCTGTTCAGTTGAGTTTAAGTGAGAACATTTTCACAAGCCATGAAAAAAAAGGGGGGCGTCTTTCTTGTGAAGAGATTAACAAACGAAAGAGAACTTATTCACAAGCCATATCAAAAAAATTTGTTTGTATCTCTTGGGGACGCCGCTCTTTTGTCACTAGCCTTTGTGAAGCTTATCACATATGCCCTAATGTAACAACAGCATCCCGTTCAGAGTAGCTGTCACCAGCTCGTGGGGCTTAAAGTCTAACGGTGCCATGCTTTCACAAGCAAGCGTTAATACATACTTAACACGCATTTAACAAACCCGTAATCTATCGGCAATATCTCAGGGTTATAGTTATTTCTGGATCGGCTTATTTATTACGCTCAAGGTCGTGTTTCAAATCTAACTTATGTCATGACAGAGAAACAGGAGCAACAACGATGGTGAACACAGGAGATACGGCATTTATATTAATTTCAGCGGCCATGGTCATGCTTATGACCCCCGGCCTAGCGCTTTTTTACGCCGGCATGGTACGGAGTAAAAATGTTCTCGGTACGATGATGCAGAGTTTTTTCGCTATCGCGATCGTCTCGGTTCTGTGGGTCGTAATTGGTTATACGCTTGCTTTCGGCCCCGACAAGTGGGGTCTGATCGGCGGTCTGAAGTGGTTTGGTTTGGCCGGAGTCGGGGCAGCGCCAAGCGAATATGCTGAGACCATTCCGGGGTTGCTCTTCATGATATATCAAGGCATGTTCGCCATAATCACCCCCGCCTTGATCACAGGCGCATTTGCTGAGCGGATGAAGTTCAGCGCTTTTGTCGTTTTTACAGCCCTATGGTCATTGATCGTGTATTCGCCGATTGCGCACTGGGTCTGGGGCGGCGGTTGGATAGCTAAGATGGGCGCCTTGGATTTCGCCGGGGGCACGGTTGTGCACATAAGCTCCGGGGCCGCCGCACTGGCCGCGGCGATTGTGCTCGGTAGACGCCGCGGGTATCGGGTCGAAATCATGCATCCCCATAATATTCCGATGACTATGACCGGGGCCGCGATTCTTTGGTTCGGGTGGTTCGGTTTCAATGCCGGCAGCGCTCTGGGCTCAAGCAGTCTGGCTGTGTTAGCTTTTGTCACCACGCATCTATCCGCCGCTGGAGCTATGTCGGGGTGGATTATCGTCGAGTGGCTCAAAAGCGGAAAACCGACAACGCTTGGCGCGGCCAGCGGTGCCGTAGCCGGATTGGTGGCGATCACACCGGCCGCCGGCTTCATTGGCCCAATCTCGGCCATAGGCTTAGGCTTTGTTGCGGGCGCCGTCTGCTTTTTCGCCGTGTCGCTTAAGTGGCGGCTCGGGTACGATGACTCACTGGATGTTGTCGGGATTCATCTTGTTGGCGGGACACTGGGCGCGCTGGCCACTGGTTTTCTGGCTACGAAGCTCGTGAACAGCGCCGGCGACAGCGGCGTCTTTTTTGGAAACCCCGCGCTCCTTGGAACGCAAGCCATATCCGTAATTGCGACAATGGCGTATGCGTTTATCGTAACCCTGATTCTGCTAAAAATTATTGATGCCATAATGGGTTTGAGGGTCTCAGAAGTTGACGAGAAAATCGGACTGGATCTGTCACAGCACAGTGAGGCCGGGTATGCTTTACACGAATAGGAGAGCACCGTGAAAAAAATCGAAGCTATCATAAAACCGTTTAAGTTGGACGATGTTAAAAACGCGCTTAACGCTATCGGCATCACAGGACTTACAGTTTCGGAAGTCCGCGGATTCGGCCGCCAGAAAGGCCACAAGGAAGTTTACCGTGGAGCCGAATACGAGGTTGATTTTGTTTCCAAAGTAAAAGTAGAGATTATTGTCGCGGAAGATTCCGTTGATGAAGTTGTCTCGACTATCCAGCAAGCCGCTAAGACGGGAGAGATCGGCGATGGAAAGATCTTCATTTTACCCGCTGAAAGTGCGATCCGCATCCGCACAGGCGAAAGAGACAAAGACGCCCTCTAGGTCAGAGGAGATCGATATATTGATAGCTGGGACCATTGATAAGGCTGTCAAGACTTTAGATCTGGATAAAAGCAACTGGGTTGTCGTGGCGGTCGGTGGTTATGGGCGCGGTCGGCTCGCACCTTTCTCAGACATTGATCTGGCTGTTATACACGCCGGACTCCCCCAAGAGGATGAAAAAAACTTAGTTCAGGAACTGTTATATCCACTCTGGGACGAAAAATTGTCTTTGGGTCACACAACCAAGAGTTTAAGGGAATCGGTTGCCTTCGGTCGGGCCGATCTTCATTGGTTGACATCATGCCTGGACGCCCGTTTTCTTGGCGGAGACAAAGGGCTTTATGATGCTTTCAAAATGAACATGTTTGAAGTGGCCGCACGCAAAAACGGGCGCCCTTTCTTAAAAGATTTAATTACTGCCTCCCGCCGGCGGTGGCGGCGCTCGGGTCACGCCGGCAGATTGCTCGAGCCGGAAGTTAAAGACGCCCACGGCGGTCTCAGAGATATCCATGTCGTTCGCTGGGTAGCGGGGGTCATTGGCAAGCGCGGGCACAATGGGCACTGGCCAAAAGACTGCATCCGATATGGGGTTGATCTCATCTGTTGATGTCGTGAATCTTGAGGAAGCTGAAGATTTTCTTTGGCAACTGCGCTGTCATTTACATGAATTGTCCGGCAGAGGGCTTGACCGCTTGACCTTCGCCTTCCAGGACGCAGTCGCCAATCGGTTTTTCCCGGAAAAAAAGGATGCTCTGATATTATTGGGTCGCCGACTATACAAATCGACGCGCGACGTCGCTCGGATCACTTCAAGCCTTTTCGAACAGGTGGAAGCAGACGTTTTGAAAAAAAGAACTGCAACTAGCGGGGTCTATGGCGGCACCAAGATTCCGCGTGAACCGCTTACGCTTGACACGCTTGTCAATATTCTCAGAAGGGGCCGAGAGGGGCTGGAGGAGCTTGAGCACCCCAGAGATTTGGAGTCTCTTCTACCCGGATGGAAAGACATCGCGGGCCTGACCTTTAAGGACGCCAATCATAGGCACCCGGTCGATACTCACTCTTTCTATACGGTTGTCGAACTAGTCGACATCGCTCGCGGGAAGCCCGCGTCTTCTCGAACTCATGAGGAGGGTGCGGCCGAGATCATCGAAAAGTCTCTGGCATCACAAATATTTATAGAGATTGCTCATCCCCATTGGTTGTTTCTCGCTGGCTTACTCCATGATATCGGTAAAGGACAAAGTGGTTCCCATAGCTCGACGGGGGCCGTCATCACTTCAAACATTTTAAAGCTCGGCGGCATGGACCGGCACGCCGTAGAAACAATCTCTTTTCTAGTAAAACACCATCTGACACTCAGCCATATATCCACCCGCCGTGACCTAAACGACACTCGCGTTATCGATGAGTTGGCGTCTTTGGTTGGTGACGGTGATCGTCTTAGAATGCTCTACTTACTGACGATCGCGGACGCGCGGGCAACCGGGCCTAAGACATGGAACAGCTGGAAGTCGTCTCTGGTGCGGGAGCTGTTCTTGAAGACTCTAGCTAAACTTGACGGTAAGATAAGTCAGAATGATTCGATTCAGGTCAACTTTGAGGAAAAACACTTTGATCTGCTTGACAGCAAGCGGGAGGTGGAAGTCTCTTTCTGGCCCCTCACGGGCGAGCTCGGCGAGCTTGCCGTTGTCGCTCCCGATCGCCCGGGGCTGTTTAATAGAATAGCGGGGGTTTTAGCTCTCAACCATCTCAATGTACTGGCATCAAGAATTTATACGACAGATGACAGTAGGGCCCTGGAAGTATTTATAGTTGCGGCCACGTTTGAACCGGTGATTTCGGACAAAATAATCGATCGGATACGAAAGGATATTAATAGCGCGCTGTCAGGGCAGATGGCTCTCTCTTATCGTATGGATGAACTTTCGGATCGGTACAAAAAGAAGGGTGGAGCTTCCTCGCCGACTCGCGTGGTAATTGAAAACGACTCGTCTGATGATTATACAATTGTTGAAGTTTACGCGACGGATGAGATAGGTCTTCTGTATAAGGCAACAAGCGCGCTATTTGAACTAAATCTCGATATTCACTTGGCCAAAATATCTACTTTTGGAAATGAAGCGATTGACGTCTTCTACGTCTGTGACCTGAAAGGCCGCAAGATAACAGGGAAAGAAGAGTTGGGCGAGATTGAAAAGAATATATTGTTCAGGCTTTCGCCCCGCTCATAAGAGCGAAAATATTGGAATCTCAGAAGGAAGCACAGGGACATCATACCTATTGCGGTGTCCTCGCATCATCTAAGATTTGACAGCCACTTTTGACATGACTCTAATATATGATCAAGCAGTTAGTTGTCGTAGTACCGACCAACAATGGTCAAGAAGCGTTTCTCCAAATATGTTTGCCAAAGAAAAGCAAATCGCCACAAAAATCAAATGTGCGAAGATTGCAAGCAGTTGGCACAAGAAGAGGTGCCGATTTAATCAACACCCCTTCTGAACTGGCGCGCCTGAGAGGATTCGAACCTCCGACCTCCGGATTCGTAGTCCGTTACTCTATCCAGCTGAGCTACAGGCGCATTTTTGTATCCTATATATGATTGTATCTTCTTGGGTTCTTCGAACCTCCTCCCGTCGCTCGCTTATCGGCCCGGGTCCTTCCGCTTCACGGACACCTTCCCGAGGCCGGCTCGCTCTTCGGACGGGAAAACCCAAGTTTTTCCCGCCGAGGCCACCCTTTCCTGAAGCTGGATTCCGGGGAAATTACGCTTTCCCCGGAAAATATAACCCCTACACGGCGCGGTCTGCGACCACGCCCACCGGGATTCTTAAGTCCGTTACTCTATCCAGCTGAGCTACAGGCGCAAATTACTTTCAAAAAGTATCAAGTATCCGGCCTATTGGCAAGTAGATCTTGGTCGGCTGCACAGAGCAGCACGTAGCTTATTCTCTGTGCAATAAAGCAGTTGTGTAGCAAATAAGCACAGGTGAGAGTGGTTGGCGGCCGGAAAGACTAAAAAACGACCATTGGACTGTCAAAACCGCCCTCTGACATGATAATGATTGACCAAATCTTTTGTCGGCGAGTAGCATATTCTTAGAGTAGTCTAATCGCTTCAAGGATTGGACGGTCATAAGGGGTGAGGATAATGAGTGATTTGATGGAGAAGCAATTTTCAATCGGGATGGTGGTGAGCTGTAAGCGTCTAGAATGCGAAGCCGATAGGGATGCTTGTGGTTCGTGTATTGAGAATTTTATCGGTGAGGACATCAAGAAACACACGAATTTCTCGCTCAGCCAGGTCACAACCAGCAATGGGTCAAAGCAATTTGTTGTTTCTTTTAACGCTCATTGCCGGAAGCCTGATTGCACGACATCGACGCCTCAAGCAGTAGCCTGTTGCACATCATCGAGCGACAAGTGTGAGCTTTGTCTACGGACAATTGTGGGCCGGAGCATACAGGAAATGTACGGGTTTCATGCCAAGGAAATCGTGATCGCATAAGATTTTCCAGCATGATGTCGGCCGGATAAATCAGCCCTGATTTTTAAGGCGCTCGTTTTTTGCTTAACCAAAAAAGCGGCGCGATTGATATTGCCGCCAGGGTTGAAAAACCACCCATAAGCCAAAAACCCAGTTGATAAGAGCCTGTTACGTCGCGAGTCAGGCCGACTAGAAACGGGCCGACCAACACGCCAATGTTCAGGCATGTCGTCATGACGCCGAAAGCCAAGCCCTGTTTCTCTTTGTCGATAAGTTCAGCAGGCAGAGAAAACAACGGGGGAGGCAAAAGAGAAGCCGTCAAACCCAAAGCCAAACCCAGAGGCAGGAGCCATGTGGCTGTCGTGGGCATGATGATCAGGATGATGGCGGGAACCGCGGTGCCAAAAACCATGAGCTTGATTTTCCGGGATACGTTGGTCATAAGCGGGCCAATGGCGGGGCTGACTATCAACGCGCCCCACATGATGGAACTTCCCAAGAAAGTTGACATGGCCGGCGAATAATTCAGTGTTGAAAAAAAGTCGGGAGCGAAAGTCAGAAAAGAGATGGCCGCAGCGTTGAACAATAACCAAATCAAGCCCAGGAGCCAGATAGATCCGCCCATCGAGAACAATGAGGCCTTGAGGCTCGCGTGCCGGGGGTGAACGGGTGGCTCGCGAAAGATGATCAGCAGGATCATTGCGATGAGGCTGGCCGTAAGTGAAATGAATAGGGCCGTGCGCCAACCGAAGTTTTCGCCGATCGCTCCCAGGCCAATGAAAGATATAATGGTGCCCAGAGGCATCCCGGTGTTGTAGAAACCCATGGCGATGCCGAGCTTTGGCCCCCTATAAGTAGTGCTGATTAAGCTTGCAGCCGTCACAGCCAAGGTCATGGCCCCTATCCCGGAGATAAGTCTCCCGGTCGCCAGGGTAAAGAAGGAGCTGCCTGACGCGACTATTAATGTGCCGATGATCATCAGGCTCAGTGAAATGAGACTGACTATTTTGACTCCATAACGATCCGCTAGCCACCCGCCGGGAATGCTCAGGAATATGCCTGGCAGAGCAAATAAGCCCATAAGAAGGCCGCCTTGCGCGTGATCAAGATGGAGTTCGTCTAATATATGGGTCAGAATCGGTGGCAGAGATTGAAACACGAACGCGAATGCCAGGAGAGCAGAGTAAGCGACTGCGAAAGCGAAACCGGGTCGGCTTCCTTCCTGGCCCGGAGCTGTCGGGACGGTCTTCTCCATAACTTGTCGCTAAACCTTAAGAATCCTCAAAAACCAAGGCCGCCGCGCCCAGGAGGCCGGCTTTGTTCTCAAGCTGCGAAATGGCGAGTGGTATGTCCCGGCTTCGGGGGTCGATAACAGTATTGGCAATTCCCTCTTCAACTGAGGGTAAGAACATGTCTATAGAGGAGGCGACGCCGCCGCCTATGATCACAATCTGGGGATCAAGCACGTTAATAAGGCTGCCTATCCCTATTCCTAGCCAGCGTCCGACTTCAGCTAGAATGCCCAGTGCCGCTTCATCGCCTGCACGGGCCGCCTCAGAAACCATGGGGCCGGTCGCTTTTTCAGAATCTCCCCCGACCTTCTTGCCTAGCTGGGAATCCGGGTGAGCTTTTACGAACTCTTTGACCGCGACTGTAATGGCAGTACCTGATGCTCTTGTTTCGAGGCAGCCAAGATTTCCGCACGCGCATCTGGGTCCTCCGGCGTCGATAACAATGTGTCCGAACTCAGCGGCCGCGCCTTTTTGTCCGCGCCAAATTTTTCCATCAAGTACTATTCCGCCGCCGATACCCGTGCCGACTGTTAAGCCAATGAGGTTAGTTTTTCCGCGGCCGGCGCCGGAGTAAAGTTCACCTAAGACTGCCAGGTTAGCGTCGTTATCAACAGAGCAGCGCAGATCAAGTTTTTCGTTGAGCAGACGCGCTATCGGGACTCCTGTAAGCGGCAAATTCGGTGAGGCAATCACCATTTCACTGCCGGGGTCCACCATGCCCGCGACCCCGATTCCAACACCAACGATCTTCTGCGCGCCTTTGCTTGTCTCAACAATAATGTCGCTCAGCTTTGATATTACGGCATCCGCTGTCCGTGGGGTTTGGGTGCGCTCATTCAGGAGAAATTTATAATCACGATCGATCAAGGCCCATGAGAGCTTAGTCCCTCCGAGATCAATGGCGATGACGTGATCCATGGCGAGCTAGGATGTAGCCGCTTTTTTTTCGGATAACGAGGTGCTGTAGACGACGACCTTATTCCGCCCTATTTTTTTGGCTTCATACAAGGCTTCATCAGATCGATCAATCAACTGGAGATCATCTTCCGCGTCGTTAGGGTATGTGGCTACTCCCGCGCTGATCGTGCACTTCTCAAGAGTCTCAGTGCCTGGGAGGTCGTTTTCATCGATCGTTGCCCGTATTCTCTCAGCGATCTCGTGCGCGGCCTCAGGCCCTGTGTTCGGGAGTAGAATCGCGAATTCCTCTCCGCCGTAACGGCAGACAATGTCAACGCCGCGAACCTGCGCCTTGAAAACGGCTGACAATTGAATTAGCAGCTCATTGCCGAGGCGATGTCCGAACTTATCATTGAATGATTTAAAGTGATCGATGTCTATCATGATCAGTGAGATACGGCTGCCAAACCTGTCTGCTCTTTGTCTCTCCTCTTGCAAGCGGTCTATAAAATAGGTGTAGTTACGCAGACCAGTCAGGCGGTCCAGCATCAACAAACGGCTAAGGTGTTCTTCCTGGCTCAGGTTGCGTGAGGCATACCAGCCAATGCCGCCGGCAATTAAAACGAGCCGCCCGTAGTTGATCAAAGCTGTGTTATCGAGTTCTGTGAAAAAGAGGCCACCCGCGACAGCCGCTATCACTCCGATAATCGCGCCCGGTATATAGAAAACCACAGCTGCAATCACAGCCGGTATCTCGTAAAGATGCCAAACGAGGGAATTGTTCGGGAACACGGTCATTAGTAATACCGTTACTGCGATGAAACTTAATAATAATGCGATGAACGCGTTTTGCTTGTTTTTTTTCATATCTATTACGACATCGCTGCCGGTCGGGTAAACTAGGCGTATTGTAGCATAATTAGCGTACAATGGCGCAACGTCGGTAATTCTACTTGCGGAGAGTATATGACCGAGGGACTAAAGGCTAGACTCAAACAGACGCTGATCTTCGCTGATTTTAGCGAAGACGAGCTTGACGCTGTTTCCAAGCGGGTTACTGAACGGTTTCTCAAGAAAGGCACGACCGTTTTTCATGAGGGACAACCCGGGCTTGCCTTCTATATTATTAAGACGGGTCGAGTGAAAGTATATAAATTGGCGGAAGATGGTCGTGAGTTGATTCTCGGAATTTTTGGGGACAGCGCCCTTTTCGGGGATGTGCCGGTCTTCGATGGCGGACCGTATCCAGCTGGAGCGGCGACTCTGGTAGATACTCACGTCTATGTTATCAACCGTGATGATTTTATGAATCTGATATCGGACAACCCGCGTATCGCCACTAAAATTGTGACAGTCTTAGGCAAGCGCCTGCGCCAAGCTCATGGCTTTGTCGTCGACATGGCGCTTAAGGGAGCGCCGCAGAGACTATCAGCGCTGCTGCTTCGCTTGGCGGATGAATACGGTGTGGATTCCGAAGATGGGACTCTAATCGACATTCCATTAACAAGACAGGAGATTGCGGAGATGATGGGGGTTTCCCGCGAGACCGCGATCAGGGAATTGTCAAAATTCAAGCGTGCCGGAACTATCAAGCTGGAAGGTAAACAGATATTTATCAAAGACCCCAAGAAGCTGAAGCAGTGGTCAAGAACGTGACAAAGATCACTAAATTGTGTGACGTCCGCCATATTGAATGTTTCCAGAAAATGGTAAAAAAGAACAGAGATGAAAGGATAATGATATGACTGACTCGGGTACGGATGAAGGACAGTGTTTTGTATGCAAGACCGGCAGCGACGAGGCTGTTCTTTTAGCCTGTGAAGACAAGGGCGAAGAAAAATGGGTTTGCGTCCGGTGTCTGCCGCCGTTGATTCATGGAAGATAAGATAGGAGGTTTTTGAAATGGCCGTCAACAAAGATATGACGATCGGCCAGATCGTCGAGAATTACCCGAAAACCGTCGAGGTTTTTAACAGGTTTGGCATGGGGTGCCTGGGTTGTCCGGCAACCCAGTATGAGAGCTTAGAGCAGGGCGCGATATTGCACGGTATTGATGTCGATCAACTTGTCAAAGAGCTTAATGATGAGGTCACAGGCTAGAAGTGGCGCCTGGTTTTTAAGCAGAGCGGCCTGCGTTGAAGACGCGCGAGCTCAGGACAATTGGATGCTGAGGTAGGAGGGCAAAATGGATCTCGATATTGTCATGCGATGGTTGCATTTAGTGGGAGCGTTTACCTGGCTTGGCGGGCTGATCTTTGTCAATTTGGTGCTAACGCCGGCGGTCCAACCCAAAGGTATACCTCCGCAGTTTATACGTTTGATGGGGATGGAGCGTTTTCGCTATTACGCATGGGGTAGCATCGTGATTGTTTTTATCAGCGGGCTTTATGCCGCGCTGCAGAGAATCCCGGATCTTTCGGGGTTGGCGTCAAGTTCCTATGGCCTGATACTCCTTATTAAGATCAGCGTTGTGTTAATCATGGTTGTCGTGACAGCCATCAACTCAATCGCTTTGAAGAAAAAGATAGCCCAGGCACCCGCGGGGCCGGGCGGGACCCCGCCACCGGAACTTAAGAAATTCGGGCCCCTGCTTGTGATTCTCTCAAGACTAAATTTGGTTCTGGGCCTATTCGTACTGTTTTTAGTCGCGCTCTTGGGGTCGAGTCACTTACGGCCGGGTCTTTAGGGAACAGGAAGACAAGCACTTTATCGGCCGGTCTTAGGAGGAAAATATGTCAAGACAATGTCCGGGAGCGGACAATGTAAAAATACCTGAACTTGAGATAGTTGAATGCCCCAAATGCGGAGGCGAAGTAGAGTTTTTTACGCGCGAGAAGAAGGCGAACTGCACTGACTGCGGTCATCTCGTCTTTCGCGAAGGAACGCCGTCATGCATTGAGTGGTGTCCCATGGCTGAGACCTGTTTTCCGGATTTGAAGAAGACAGAGTAGTTAATTCTTAAAAAGAGCACTCTCCGGCCGCGCAATCTCCCCCATACTCCGTCGTCGCCCGAACCATTGGTCGTTCCCGGCCGGTATTGCTGCCGACATATAGAACCTGCTCTTTTCTGCTGCCATAGCGATAAACGGTTATTCCTTTGCATTTGAGTTTGTAGGCCAGTTTGAATATCCGACGAACATCATCAAGGCCGGCTCCTGAAGGCAAGTTAACGGTTTTTGAGACAGCGTTGTCGATGTTCTTCTGCCAAGCTGCCTGGACTCGCACGTGCCAATCACCTGAGATATCAAAGGTAGTCAAGAAGGTTTTTCGGACATCCTCGGGAATCAGGTCCAGATCCTGGATAGAGCCGGACCCGGCGATCGTACGGATCAATTCCTCACTGAAAAAGCCACGTTCACGGGCTACGCGCTCAAACAGGGAATTAGTTTCGAGAAGATCTACACCTCCAAAGGCTTCGCGAATGTATGTGACAGCGAAAAGGGGCTCAATGCCGCTGCTTGTGCCGGCAATAATACTAATGGTTCCAGTCGGGGCGATTGTGGTTAAAGTAGCGTTTCTAAGTTCGGAAAATCCCCTGTCTTTCCAGACGCTGAGATCAAAATTCGCGAAAGAACCGCGTTTCCCGGCCAATTTGACAGAGGCCTTTATGGCTGTCTCTCGTATGAAACGGCTGAGGTCTTCAGAAATCCGGAGGGTGGTGTCTGACGCATATGGAACCCCTAAGAGGGTTAGCATTTCGGCGAAGCCCATGACGCCCAGACCAATCTTTCTGTTGGCCCTGGTTATGTCAGCTATCTCGGGCAGCGGGAATTTGCCGGCGTCAATCACATTGTCGAGAAAGTGGACGGCCAGTTCTGTGACCCGTCCGAGTTCGTTCCAATTGATGGTTTTGTCTTTAATCATTTTGGCCAAGTTGATGGAGCCCAAGTTGCATGATTCAAACGGGAGCAGGGGTAGTTCACCACATGGGTTTGTGCTTTCAATATCACCGAGCTTTGCCAAGGGGTGCGTGCGATTAATTTCATCGATAAAAATGAGCCCGGGGTCGCCCGTACGCCAAGCCATAGTAGCGATAAGATCAAACATCGACCGGGCCTTTAACTTTTTAACCTTGCGGCCTTGTCGGGGGCTGATGAGCCAATATTCCTCATCTTTCTCGACCGCCTGCATGAAGTCATCTGTTAT
>SDBV01005991.1_pt1 | contig 16985 bp, 16 predicted proteins | sample 2277081 | NCBI WGS metagenome assembly SDBV01 (sample SAMN10402039, study PRJNA504765) | marine sediment metagenome | isolation source: marine sediment core GS10_PC15, 223 cmbsf | place: Arctic Ocean: Southern Knipovich Ridge | collected 2010 | reverse complement strand
CCTTTTCCCCGGCTCCGTCCCTCCGCCGGCGGGTCGGGCAGGTCTTCCGCTACCCCTTCTTATTATAATGATTGTTTCTATTGTCGCATTAAATTAATTTGGAATTTGGTATGTTGATAATGGGGCTGTTTAGAATAAGTTTTATCTGCTTTGTGGTTGTGTGATATAGTATGTTAATAATGTAAACTATGATAATCAAGAGAAAATAAGATCTTATTGTTAATTTCAATATTAAGTATATAATGGGCAATGAGCTGGATTCTAACATAAATGCAGGCTAAAGCATGTGGCACAATTACATGAAGAAGGAGAAGTATTATGTCCCGTTCAGAAATTATTCAAACATTAAAGTTATTTAAAGAACAGCACGCTGAAGAATACGGCATCCTGGATCTTGGCATCTTTGGCTCTGTTGCCAGAGATGAAATAAAAGCAGACAGCGATGTTGATGTTGTTGTTAAAATTAAAAAGCAGGATATGTTCAACCTGATTGGTATAAAACAGGATCTTGAAGAAATACTGAATATTCCTGTAGATCTTATCAGCTATCGTGAAAAGATGAATCCGTTCATGAAAAAAAGAATAGAGCAGGAAGTAAAATATGTATGATAAGGAATTAGCACTGGAAGTACTGAAACAACTCCATAAGGCAACGGTAACCCTGGTAGATCGGTTTAAACCAATAGAAAGTGTTTCCGATTATACGGATTCGTAGCCAACACAATCAACCAAGTCCACCTATATGGGAAAGTGGAGATAGTTGATGCCGGCAGGGGTTTATATTCAGTTGATACCTAATGTTAAAAAGTACAGTGGAATTAAGACACAGTTTCTGTTATAATAAGCTATGTTAAAAACAGATTTACCAGTTGTTTCAGTAATTATTCCCGTATACAACCGTTTTGAACTGGCAAAAGAGGCTGTATCTTCAGCACTTGGACAGACTTATCGGGATCTGGAATTGATTATTGTAGATGATGGGTCTATCGACATGACTCCCTTACTTCCAACCTATTACAGGGATGACTTGCGGGTTAAATATATCAAGTTAAAACATAGTGGAATGCCTGGTCTGGTCAGGAACAGGGGTGTTGATATAGCGCAGGGGAAATATATTGCCTTTCTGGATTCTGATGATCTGTGGGTATCTGGTAAGATTGACAAGCAAATGAAGTATTTCACAAAAAACCCTGACTGTAGGATAGTACACACCAGGGAAACGTGGATTAGGAATGGAAAAACTGTAAGCCAGTCAGGGTTTAATCATAAAAGATCCGGAGATATCTTTCGGGATGCCCTTGAAAAATGTATTATTGGGCCTTCTACAGTTCTTATGGAAATGTCTCTATATTCTGAGCTTGGCGGATTTGATGAGGATCTGGAGATTGCAGAGGATTATGAATTATGGCTGAGACTCTGCAATAGTAACTCTGTTGGATATATTGATGAGCCTCTTATTACAAAACGCGCCGGTCATGGGGACCAATTGTCAGAAAAGTACGGACAGATAGAGATTTTCAGGATAAGAGGACTGCAGAAATTAGTTGAGCAGAGATACTTTACTCCTGGAAATCAGAAACCGGCAGAACAGGAACTTGCCCGAAAATGCAGGATATATGCTGCAGGCTGCAGAAAGAGGAATAAGCCGGAAGAGGCCGAACTTCACGAATCCATAGCAGCCAGGTATGAAAAATAGCAGGAGAATTAGATGGCGGATGATAAAAAAGTAATATATTCAATGGTAGGGGTAAGTAAGAAGCATAATCATAAGGTAATCCTAAAGGATATCTATCTCTCATATTTTTATGGGGCCAAGATAGGTGTTCTTGGTTTAAATGGAAGTGGTAAATCGACACTCCTTAAAATCCTGGCTGGAGTAGATAAAGATTTTAATGGTGAAATTGTTATTTCTGAAGGGTTTACAATTGGATACCTGGAGCAGGAACCAAGGCTTGATCCGGAAAAGACAGTGCGTCAGATTGTTGAAGAGGGTGCAGGCGAAGTTATTTCTCTGCTCGCCGAGTATGAAGAGATCAATCTGAAATTTGGTGAACCCATGGATGATGATGAAATGAGCGCTCTTCTTGAACGGCAGGGGACGGTACAGGACAGGATAGACGCCCTGGATGGATGGGAAATTGATAGCCTCCTTGAACTGGCTATGGATGCCTTGCGATGTCCTCCGGAGGATATGCAGATAAAACATCTTTCAGGTGGAGAGCATCGCAGGGTTGCATTGTGCAGACTACTTCTTCAGAAACCGGATATTCTACTTTTGGATGAGCCTACAAATCATCTTGATGCAGAATCAGTTTATTGGCTTGAGCAGCATCTTCGTCAGTATGAAGGGACTATTATTGCGGTAACCCACGATAGATATTTTCTGGATAATGTGGCGGGTTGGATCCTGGAGCTTGACCGGGGGGAAGGAATTCCCTGGAAGGGGAATTACTCCTCCTGGCTTGAGCAGAAGAAAAATCGCCTGGCCAATGAAGAGAAGCAGGAAAGTGTAAGGCAGAAGATGCTCCAGCAGGAGCTTGATTGGATTCATATGTCTCCCAAAGGGCGTCGTTCAAAGGGGAAGTCAAGAATCAACTCTTACGAATCTCTTCTTAGTCAGGACACTGCTGATAGAGCAAAGGACCTGCAGATATATATTCCGTCAGGTCCCCGGCTGGGTAATCTTGTAATAAGGGCAGAAGGTGTGTCAAAAGCTTTTGGGGAGAATATTCTTTATGAAGATCTGAACTTTGATCTGCCTCCCGGAGCCATTGTGGGTATTGTCGGAGCAAATGGAGCAGGTAAAACAACTCTTTTCAAGATGATAACAGGTCAGGAAAGTTCGGACTCAGGTACCTTTACTGTAGGAGAAACTGTTAAACTAACCTATGTTGATCAGGTCAGGGAGTTTCTTGATCCTGACAAATCAGTTTGGGAAATGATCTCAGGAGGCCAGGAGCTTATAAACTTTGGTAAACGGGAGATGAACAGCAGAGCTTATGTTTCCCAGTTTAACTTTGGTGGTGGAGATCAGCAGAAGAAGGTTGGCATCCTTTCCGGTGGTGAAAGGAACAGGGTTAACCTGGCAATGATGGTTAAAGAAGAGGCAAATGTTCTCCTTCTGGATGAGCCCACCAATGACCTTGATATAAATACAATTCGTGCTCTGGAAGAAGGTCTTGAGAATTTCGGTGGATGTGCTGTTGTAATAAGCCATGACCGATGGTTTCTGGACAGGGTTGCTACCCACATTCTAGCTTTTGAGGGTGACAGCAGATCCTTCTGGTTCGAAGGGAACTGGAGTGAGTATGAAGAGGATAGAAAACGCCGATTAGGTAATTCAGCAAACCAGCCCCATAGAATTAAGTACAGAAAACTGACCAGGGGTTGAGGCTGTCTGGTAACCCTGTAGTTCACTAATTATGCTACTTAGTATACTGTGTATTACTACAATATTGGTGCTTGAATCTTAAAACTCAGCCTCCAGTCAGTGGGATTACTATTAGGGAAAGACTGACTCGAGATTATGTGCCGAAGTAAAGATCTCCAAAATCACCAAGCCCCGGAATAATATATGCTTTGTCGTTGAGTTCCGGGTCGATAAATCCTGTAATAATTTTGACTTCTGGTGCATAGTTTTGAAAAGCTGTAATACCTTCCGGAGCTGATATAAGATTGATGAAAATAATTTTCTCTTCAGTCACGCCGTTTTCTTTCAGAACTTCTATGGCTTTACATACGGAACCACCGGTTGCCAGCATCGGGTCCAGTAAAAGAACATGCCTCTTTGCGATATCTTCCGGAAGTTTATGATAAATAAGTTTTGGTTGTGCAGTTTCTTCATCCCGCTGAATTAGTATTTTACCTATTCTAATAGCTCTACAGACTTCTCTTACAGCTTTTTCCATAGATTCTCCCGCTCTTACAATCGGGACGGCACAGAGTTTTCCTACAAACTCGCTGCCGGTGAACTGGGCCCCGGTCGGAGTTGTAACAGTTTTCTTTTGTGTTGGCAAAAGATTGAGGGCTTCTTCGATGAGTAATCTTATTACCCGTTCAGAGTAAAAGAGAAATTCGTTTCGTTTTGTATTTTTGTTTCTTATAATTGTAAATAATACTTCAAGTTGTGGTGTATAGGGAAGGACCGTTAGATTTTCCAAAACTTAACCTCTCTTGTGTATATTGAATTCGATAACCGTTTATATATATTCGGAGGCTATCAATCCATACTAGGCTGTAATTATAAAAGTATCAAGTGTGAATGCTTTATGCTGAAATGTGTTTAGATTTCTAATTGGCAGTTGTAAATTAAAAAAAATGATCTTATGGGGGTAACAACTTATTTGAATAACCCTGAAGTGCTGCCCGGAAATATTGATTGATTACAGATTCTTCGTTAACTTATCATACAAAAGGAGTACATATGCCAAATACTAATTTTCCTTCAGACTTTATATGGGGAACTGCCACCTCCAGTTATCAGATAGAAGGCGCCTGGAACGAGGACGGTCGGGGCCCTTCTATCTGGGATACTTTTTCACGTACACCCGGGAAAACTTTTAGAGGGCACACAGGAGACACTGCCTGCGATCATTACCACCGGTATAAGGAAGATGTAAAATTAATGGAAAACCTTGGAGTGGATTCTTACAGATTTTCCATAGCCTGGCCGCGAATTTTCCCCGAAGGCAAGGGGCAGCCGAGGCAGGAAGGAATCGATTTCTACAATCGCCTTGTGGATGAGCTTTTGGCTGCAAATATCAAACCTGCTCTCACTCTTTATCACTGGGACCTCCCTCAGGCTCTGGAAGATAAAGATGGATGGCGCAACAGAGATACTTCCTATAGATTCAGTGACTTTGCTGATCAGATGTTTCGAAGCCTCGATGACAGGGCTGCCATGTGGATTACACTGAACGAGCCCCTGTGTTCTGCCTATCTGGGAAACCTTTCCGGTATTCACGCTCCGGGGCTGCAGGACCCTCAGGCTGCCTACAGTACCTTACATCATCTTATGCTTGCACATGGTCTTGCCTTGAAAAACTACAGAGAATCCTACAATAGTAAACCTGCAGGAATTGCACTTAATATAGGGACACCCAGACCTGCCGGTTCTGATCAAAAAGATAATGATGCAGTGGATCTTTACCTGGATCCAAATGCACGTATGTTCCTTGATCCCATATACGGTAGGGGCTATCCAGCAAGATATCTTGAACATTTGGAAAGACAGAATGTTGTATTACCGGTGATAGATGGAGATCTTGATATCATATCTACGGCCATTGATTTCCTTGGTCTTAATTATTACTTTGAGTTTGCTGTCTCATCTGACGATGCCTCTCCTGAGGGGTGCAAAGTTGTATCCACAGAACTTCCAAAAACCGGTATGGGCTGGGATATTGTTCCGGAGGGACTATTAAGACAACTGCGATGGGTAAGTAAAGAATATGATAATCCGACAGTTTACATAACAGAGAACGGAGCAGCATTCCCTGATCAGCTGGATGGAAACGGAACTGTCTGTCATGATTCAGATAGAATTTCATACCTGGAAGATCACCTCCAGATTCTGGAAGATGCAGTTAAAGAGGGTATTAATCTAAAAGGATACTTCCTCTGGTCATTCATCGATAATTTTGAATGGGGTTTCGGATACGATAAACGCTTTGGTCTTGTATACTGTGATTTTAAATCACAGAAAAGGGTGCCTAAAGACAGTTTTTATTTCTATAAAGATTATATGGCAAAAATTAAATCTTAGTATCCGAATAAACAGGAGTAAACTCAGTCAGGGATTCTCTGGGGATAAACTCTGTCTGCAGTACTATCTGCTGAGGTACCGATTTATTATTCATCCGCTGTATAAGTCTGTCTGCTGCTATCTTGCCTACTTCATTTAGAGGCTGCTTAAATGTAGACAGGGACGGAGTCATATAAGGTGTAAACTCCAGATTATTATCAAAACCGATAATTGAGTAGTTCCGGGGGGGCATGTTATGCCTATATACTGAATTTATTCCTTTTTACTTCATCGCCTCCGCCTCATGGGGCAGAATCCTTTTTATAGGTCTGAAATAGGTTTTAGGAGAATATTCCCAAAGGTCTGAAACTCTTGTCATATAGATACAGGCATATTTTTCTACTTGTTCTGCAAATCTGCTCTCTTCAGAACCTGCCCGAAGGATCTCTCCCCAGTAGGGGTTAAAGTATTTTTTGAAGATTCCAAGCTGATCTGATATACGGCTGTTCATCTGGTCAATTTCCTCATAGATTTTGTCCCTTGTTCGTCTGTTTGTTCCGGATTTGTTCAGCTTCCGTTCCATTCCGGCTTTCTCAGTCATCAGGGAATTTATCTTAATCTGAATATTTTTAGATTTTTTGAGGCTTTCTATCTCCTGCTCAAGATCTCCCAGAACCAGAGCCGTTCTCCAGGAGCATGATTTCTTGATTGAGACTACATCTCCGTAGATATGATCGCCGATGTAAAGAATCTCGCTTCCAGGAACTCCCAGATCGTCCTGGAGTTTCTGAAACCAACCCCCCTGATAGATCCCTTTTCTCAAGGAACCGATGTAATTGGACATCTGCCCCGTCTGCTGGTTTATTTCAAGAAAGCGTCCAGGATGCTCAAAGAATCCTGGTTTATCCGCCAGGGTAATCACAATGTCAAACACATCCTCCCATTTTTTGTTTTTTTTCCAGTAAGGATTCAGGGCATAGTCAAGGAGTGCTTTTGTGTAGTCGTAATCGGAGTTGGTAATAATAACCAGTTTTTTACCGTAATCCAGGTAACGCTCCATAAGCTCCGGAACTTTGGGATCAGAAATTACATACTTTTTAAAATCATTTTTCAAATATGACTTAAGAGTATCATCCTGATGAATAATGTTTATGGCATCCCCGATATCGTCGGCAATACGGCTGTAATCGGGTAGCTTTGCTCCATCCTCTTTCATCTGAACCAGCTGGGAAAAAATTACACCGCTTGAGATTGCAAAAGATGTATCCAGGCTGACAAACTCGGGACTCTTGATATCAATCGCCATCTCTCTATAGATTCTGTTTTGTTCTCTGAAATTAATTTCCTTAAGGCCATGGTAGGAGCTTTTAACTTTCCCATATCGGCTGAGCTGCAGAATGTTGCCGTTTTTTTTATCTATTACAAGTCCGACTATAGATCTTTCGAAATCAAATTTAAGCTTAAGAATTGAAGATGGGTAGGACATCTTTCTGTTAAGGGTCTTCAATGCTTCTCTGTGCGTCAGCTCTTCAAGCTTTTCAGTATCATAACCCACGAGGGTATAATCCATATCAAAACCGATAACCTTGATATTCTTAAGATTCAGTATTCTGTTTACATAAACTGACATTCTTACGCTCCTTCTTATGTAATCCTGTTTAGTATAGTCTAAATATTCCAGGTGGTAAATGTCAGGCCCTTCCAAGCTTCCCATGAGTTTTCTTTTATGGTATGTTCACGCCAGGAGGAAGATATGAAAAAACCGGCTCTGATTATTATGGCAGCAGGTATAGGTAGTCGCTATGGGGGTATAAAACAGATAGAACCTGTTGGAGAATTCGGGGAGGTTATTCTCGATTATTCTGTCTACGATGCAGTAAAAGCAGGGTTTGGAAAGATTGTATTTGTTATTCGAAAGGATCTTGAAAAAGATTTTAAGGAGGCGGTTCTGGACCGTATTCCTTCCACTGTTGAAGTCGAATATGTATTTCAGGAACTGGATTCTGAACTCCCTTTTGAAGTTCCTCTTAACAGGACAAAGCCATGGGGTACCGCTCATGCAGTTCTTTGTGCAGCTAAGCTAATAGACGGCCCCTTCGTTGTAATTAATGCGGATGATTATTATGGAAGTGCAGTTTTTAATGATGTGAAACCATTCCTTATGGGTATGAAAGATGGAGGCAGTGATTATGCAATGGCTGGATATACTCTTTCCAATACTCTTTCAGATCATGGTTATGTTTCAAGGGGTGTCTGTAAAGCAGATTCGTCAGGACTCCTGACAAGTATAATAGAATACGAAAAAATTGAGATAGCCAGTGGAAAGGTTGTGGCAAAAAGGCTTGGTATAGATGATGCTGAGATTTTAACTGGAAAAGAACCTGCTTCAATGAATTTTTTCTGTCTTGGACCTGCTTTCTTTGACCAGATCCGTGAAGCTTTAAAGGGCTTTTTGTCTAATCCTGAAAATCTTGCAAAAACAGAAATTTATCTCCCAATCCTCCTCGATGAATTGATAAACAGGAAGGAAGCTACAGTGAGGGTAATACCAACTGATTCAGACTGGTTTGGTATGACTTACAAAGGAGACAGCCCCATTGTAAAGCAATCATTTAAGGATCTCATCAGGAAGGGCGTTTATCCTTCCCCTCTGTGGGGTTAGGAATTCTGGATTTTGATTGTTTGAAGTGATAGATTACAGGCTATGATTAAACACATGTTTTTTACTTTAACAATTGTTCTTATTCTATTTCTCCTAAACGCCTGCTCTTCCAGGCAGGATGTATTTATCTCGGGTACAGGGGAAGGTACTATTTCGATAGACGTGAATCTGGATGATATTGTAGTTCAGTATTCCCGTGATCTTTTGGGTGGCTTCTCCAATACCGAAACTGAAGAAATAAGACTTTTTGATATTCATAAAATAAGCTACATAGTTTCAGAGCTTGAATCAGTGGTTCTTACTGATATAAGCTCCGACTCTCCTGACATGCTTCATCTGGAACTGGATTTTCAGGACCCGGGAAAGATACTCGATAATCCTGAAATTCCCGGGACTCCCGATGTAATTTCATTTTCTACAAGTGTATCCGGCAACCATATTAGGAAGAAACTAAAACTCTACCTGTCTCAAAAGAATTTCGATACAATAACAGCTTTAGCAGGTATGAAAGACTCAGAGATTATGGAGACCTTCGGTCCACAGGAAAATCCTTACACAGAATACGAGTATCTGGACCTGATGGAATTCCTTTTTGAAGAGTATGAATCATCATACAGAATAAGATCAATTCTTAAATCTTCAGAGATTATTATCAATCTTCAGATTGATGGAAAAATTGTTGAGTGTTACGGATGTACAGGTTCCGGTTCAAGGGCGGAAATAAGGATTCCTCTTCTGGATATTGTTACCCTGGAGGAACCGATTGAGGTTGTTGTGGAATGGAAGTAACCTTAGCTTTCCAACCCCATCATTGTTCTGCAAGTCTTTGTATATAAGTCGCGGAAAATATTGTTCGGGTCAGTTTTGCGCTTGACCTTGTCGTAATTCTCCTTATTCCAGATTTTCCAGAAGTCTGATTCAGAGTAATAATTGCTCGAAATGAGTGTCTTAATCCCTCCGATATTCATCAGTTCATCTTCTATAATCTTGTAATAGTTCTTATCACCATTCTTTTTCATTCCATAGATGGCCAGATCCAAAAAGAGCTTATCTTCTATCTTGTGCAGGAAATCGGCGGATATCCATTCATATCCCCTAACAATCTTGTATGGCACACACCATAACGGGAAATGATTCACTTCTTTTTTATACCATTCCATAAAATTGCTGACTTTCGAAAATGGTATGAAGAGATCAACTGTGATAGGGATTTTGTCAGACGGGATAAACCGGCGAAACTTTTCAACTAATTTCAGTGTTCCTGTAGAGTTTGTGAACTTTCCGAAGAAGAACCTGCCCAGGAGGGACTTGGGATTTACATTAGTCACACCCTTGTCATACCTGAAAAAGTAGTCAGGTGTCTTAAGGTAATCCTCTTTTCTTTTTTTCGTGCTTAGATAGTAGATTCTCATCCAGTCATAATTATGTGTGTAGGGTGCTTCATCAACAAAATCTGCCACGCTGAGCACGTATTCTGTTGGAGAGTGGATGATTCCATCCATGAAATCAACATCCTTATTTTCATAATGTCCCCATATGGCTGATTTATAATCTTCAATATTACTGTATTTCTCATATGTCACTTTCACGAATGGCCTGGCTGGTATCAGATTGAACTTTAGTTTTGAGATGATGCCGAGAGTTCCGAAGGAGCCGTGCACCATCTGGAACAATAAGTTGTTCTCATTGTCAGGAGTACAGATCAGCACATTACCTTTTGCAGTGATTATTTCGTATTCAAGGCAAGTATCATGAAATCCGCCGTGTTTGTAAGACATTGACTCTATTGAACAGCCTGCAACCGCTCCACCGATTGTGATGGTCTTCAACTCCGGCACAATAATAGGAACAAGGCCGTATTTCATGGTCGCAGTTACCAAATCATAAAAAATAACGCCGGGCTCTGCAATACAGATTCGCTTCTCCGTGTTGATATGGATAATCTCGTTCAAGTCGCTGAGGTCGATTTTCCCGTCTGAATGCCTCTTATCACCTGGTTTAGGAACTTCATGAGAAACAGCTTTTTTCTTTAATGACACTGGTTTCGTGCTTTTGTGCTCTTTTAATTGTTTTATAATTCTATTTGTTTTTTGTTCATGAGTTGGCATCTTTTCCACCGATTATAAATCAAAGATTGTAATCATTATATAAACATTCTCATCTAAAGTTAAATTCATTTCCTTTTAAAAATATTTTTTGAATTGCGTTTAACTACCAGGTATCAGCAATATGACTGATATCCCTACCTGATATATAATATCACGAATGCACAATTATGAACTCTTTTTTTTAAGTACCTAAATTATGGAGAGTCCTTCTTATCTTTTCTATGAGTTTCTTACTGTCATACAGAACAGGCATGCCTGTTCTGTACGACAGGGGCAACGCCCAAAAGAATAAATAACAGATATCTTGACAGACCCCCCTCATAGCTTTATCGTCCCCTTATATGAACCTCAGGAAAGTATTAAACAAAAATGTTGCTGAACTGGAACTTCGGGGAAGCAGCAAACAGAAAATAATTGAAAATCTTTTGGATATTCTTGTTAAAACCGGAAAGGTTAAGGACAGGGCTGTAGCCCTTGAAGCTCTACTGGAAAGAGAAGCCAAAATGTCTACTGGAATTCAGCAGGGTATTGCCATTCCTCATGGTAAAACTGATGCGGTTGATGAACTTCTTGCCTGTGTGGGCATAAAAAAAGATGGTGTAGATTTTCAGGCTCTGGACGGTATTCCCAGCAAAATATTCATAATGACTCTGTCTCCTCTTACGAGGACAGGACCACATGTTCAGTTTCTGGCAGAGATAAGCCGGGTTCTTACCAATGAGGATATGAGGAACAAACTGATAAATGCCGGTACTGAAGAAGAGTTGATATCTCTGATAGTTCAGAGGCATGCATGACACACTTAATGACAATACTTGTACTTCAGCTGGCAATCATCATTATTTCTTCGAAGATACTTGGATGGGCGTTTCATAAGTATCTGAAACAAGCGAAGGTCCTTGGTGAACTCACAGCAGGAATGATAATAGGTCCCTATGCGCTCGGTTCCATCCCGATACCTGCTCTTCATGGCCCTCTTTTTCATTTACCGGACACTATCCTGCCTATTAGTCCTGAGCTCTACGGTTTTGCTGTGATTGCTTCCCTTATTCTCCTTTTTTCTGCAGGTCTCGAAACAGATCTACCTACTTTCCTGCGTTTTTCCGCTAAAGGATCCCTGGTCGGTCTGGGAGGAGTAATTTTATCCTTCTTTCTGGGCGATATGGTTACAGTCCTTTTTTTTGATGATGTAACCAGTTTCATGGACCCAAAAGCCCTGTTTCTGGGGACCCTCTCGACTGCAACTTCTGTTGGTATTACGGCAAGGATACTTAGTGAACGGAGAAAGATGTCTACTCCTGAAGGTGTGACTATTCTGGCTGCAGCTGTTCTGGATGACGTAATAGGGATAATCCTTCTGGCAATTGTAGTGGGTGTTGTAAAAGTTGAAACCTCCGGCAGCGGTGTACCCTGGGGGGAGATAGGCATTATCGCTCTCAAGGCTTTCGGGTTCTGGCTTATCAGTACTGTCGTCGGAATACTTATTGCACCAAAGATAGCGAAACGCCTTAAAATGTTTGAATCTATGGATATGATTGCTGTAGTTTCCTTTGGGCTTGCACTTTTTCTCTCCGGACTATCGGAAATGGCAGGTCTTGCGATGATAATAGGAGCTTATGTAATCGGGCTCGCCCTATCTCAAACTGATATCGCTCATGATACAAGAGAAAGACTCCAGGGTATATATAATTTTTTTGTTCCCATCTTTTTTGCCATTATGGGAATGATGGTAAACTTCGCAGCTATGAAGGGCGTTCTGGTGTTTGGCTTGATATATACTGCAGCTGCCTTTACCGGGAAGATATTCGGATGCGGACTCCCTTCCTTGCTTGCCGGTTTCAATATTAAAGGAGCATTGAGAATTGGAGCCGGGATGCTGCCCAGGGGGGAGGTTACACTGATTATTGCCGGTATAGGTCTTTCATCAGGAGTAATTGGACAGGATATGTTCGGGGTTGCCATAATAACATTACTGGCAGCAAGTATTGCTGCACCTCCGTATCTGATAAAAATGTTTCAGGGTGGTTCCGGGTACCGCTCGAAACTAATAGAAGAAGATGTTGGTGATATTCATACAATAGAACTCGATTTCCCAGGTGTAAAGATGGCAGATTTTATAAGAGGAAAGCTTCTCGACGGTTTCCGGAATGAAGAGTTCTTTGTCCATAAGATTGATTATAACAAGCAGATATATCATATCAGAAAGGACGAAATTCTAATAACTCTAATACAGGATGGAGAGAGTATATCCATAAATACTGCACCGGAAAATGAAGCCTTTGTACGGCTCCTGATGCTGGAAGAGGTTCTTGATCTTAAAGATTTTCTAAGTGGGCTGGAGAGTATGAAGAGTCCTGATATGATGGGCGCGGATCTGCTTATGGGAATGTTCAGAGAGAAGAAGGCTGAAGGCTCTTAGGCTATTAGGGCAGTCTATCCATCTTCTTTATCTTTGTAGCATCTCTCACAACGACAGCAGTCAGGATCCGAGAATATCTTGTATTTTTTTATAAAATCATCCGGCCTGTAGCTCATTTTTGCCTGTCTAAGACCTGGATCTCCCAGATCCTGTTCCCTGTTAATATATATATGCTTTTCGTCAATCATAGAAGCGAAGGAGCGGTTTATAAACTGATATATCCCTTTATAGTCACCAATCGCTTTTTCAAACTGTATAACAAAACATGTGCCTTTATTTACTGACTCTCCCAGGGAGTATGCAGCAGGTATTTCATCTACATAGGTAATACATCCTGTTAGTTCAAGAGTATCCATTAGCTTCAGGGCCTCTCCGGCGGAATCACAATCAGCTGTGCTTAAGCCCTTGTCAATCCTGTTTTCCTTCCAAATCTGAAGGACATTGAGGGCGTCTTTGAGATTCTCATGAGTAATATACTTTTCCTCATAATTATAATTACTGATAAATGCGTTTACCATATTCCTTTTTTTATGAAATTTACGTCCAGTCAGGTGCACAAGATTTGAGCGTTGATAGAGATAATCAAAGTTGTCCCTGTCTTCAAGTATGCAGAATCCGGCCTTTTCCAGTGGGATACGGGACTTATTTATATCAATTTCAGATATGCTTTTGAAGTAATGGTGTTCCTGAAAAAGTTCTTTAATCAGTACTGTATTCTGAAAACCAAAAGGGAGCATGCAAAAGGGTGCTCCGTATTCAGTCCCGAATACAGCAATATCTCCATTCCTCATCCTTGCGACATGATAGTTATATTTGTCCCTAAAAAGATACAGACCGGCAAATGTGTATTCAGATATTCCTGTATCTAAATTGTAGAAAAGGGGATGCAGTTCAGAGCGCATCTCCATGGAGATGTGGGCTGTCTTTGGGTAATTAGGTATAATCATTGTATTAAGATAGGTATAGAAGAATCAGAAGGCAACACATAATAGGAGAAGAAGGCTGAAGGCTGTTAGGCTATTAGGAAAAAGTAGAAGAAGGTTCAAAGTAGATCGACAGAAGGAAAAAACCTAATGGCCTTCAGCCTATCAGCCTTCCCCTTTGACACTTGCTGACAAATATTGCATCTTTGCTGTATGAAAGATGAAAAATGGATTAAAGACCAATTACTTGACAAATTTTTAAGATATGTAAAAATCGAAACAAAGTCAGATCCCCATAAAACGAATGTAATTCCTTCTACTAAATGTCAGTGGGACCTCCTGAATATGCTGAAAAGTGAATTGGGGGAGCTGAATGTCGATAAAATAACTCTTAACGAACATGGATATCTCATTGCTGTGGTAAAATCAAACCTTCCGTCAGGTGAGTCTGCTCCTGTAATAGGCTTAATGGCACATGTTGATACATCTCCGGATATGAACGGGAAGGATGTTAAACCTCAACTTATCCGGAATTATGACCTTAAGGATATCCCTCTTGGCAATGGATACGTTCTTAAGCCGGATGAATATCCTGATCTGTTGAAGCATGAAGGTGATACTATAATTACTACAGATGGCTCAACCCTTTTAGGTGCTGATGATAAAGCAGGAATAGCAGAAATTATGACTGCCCTGTCCTGGTTTAAAGCACATCCTGATGTACCTCACGGAGAAGTTGAAATAATATTTACTCCTGACGAAGAAACAGGAAAAGGGCTCGATTTTTTCAATAAGGATTGGTTGAATTCAAGATGCTGTTATACCATAGATGGAAGTGAGTTGGGTTCTATTGAAACTGAATGCTTCAACGCCGCAGGTTTTGAAATTAAGTTTAAAGGAAGGGTTATTCATCCTGGGTCGGCCCGGGGAAAACTGATCAATGCTGTAGCTATGGCTGGAACCTTCCTTGGGCTTCTTCCTGCAAATGAGAGTCCGGAAGCAACAGACGACAGATATGGTTATTATTCTCCCATGGAGATTGAGGGTAATCTGGATGAAGTTAAACTTGGAGGCATACTTAGAGATTTTGATTCAAATGAACTTAATCGCAGAATAGATGCTGTTCATGCCTTCGGTAAGGCCGTGGAAGCAAAATATCCAGGGGGAACTGTAGAAGTCAAAACCAGAAAGCAATATGCTAATATGTTTGAATATATCAGCAAAGATGAGAAGGTAATAGAAATACTGGAAGAAGCTGTAAAAGCGGCAGGAGTAACCCCTGCACGGGATATAATTAGAGGTGGTACAGACGGCTCAAGACTGAGTGAAATGGGAATTCCAACTCCTAATGTTTTTACAGGAGGGCATAACTATCACAGTCGTTTTGAATGGGCATCTGTAGATACAATGATAAAAACTGCCTATACAATAATCAATTTGATTCAGTTGTGGGCAAAAGAAAAAGAGTGATTCTTTTTTGTGCTTTTTCACGCTATGTGATATAATTGAATCCAGATAAAACATTTAAGAGGTTGATAGATGACTGTTTCAATTTCAGGTAAAAAGATCTTATTGATACTGATAATTATTTTTCTACTTGCGGGTTCTTTATTTGCAAAATCTGTATCTGGTACTATCACTTATATTGAGGGCTACGTTGATCTATACAGAGATGGCGAACTTCTAGATTGGGAACTGGTGGATATAGGTTTTGGTGTAGAGGAATTTGATTTAATAGAAACAGGCGCAGATGGTGTAGTTGAAATTGAGTTAAATCTTCCTTCAGGGAGTAGAACCTCCCTTTCAGTTAAACAGAATACGGCTTTCTACTTTGAGATGGAAGAGAAAAGTGGCAGGAATCAAACCTCTTTTCAAATGCTTAGTGGTTCTCTTTCCTTTAAGGTTCAAAAATTAACTGGAAAGGATACACTGAATGTACATACGGAAAGTGCGGTAATGGGTGTCCGGGGAACAAATTTTGAGATTATTACATCCCCTGAAGGTGGTATACTGGTTCTTTGTAATGAAGGAGCGGTGTCTGTTATGGATAACCAGGGCAGGGAACAGTACTCCAAACCGGGTACTGTTGTAGATAAGGTCCCGAATAAGAGATTAAGTGCTTATTCGGTCAGTGCAGATGATCTGGGACTCTACCGTAATTACTGGGTATCTGCCCGGGACGAGGTTTTTAAAAGTGGTGCGGAGGTCTTTATACAGGGCTATGCAAAACAATTTCTCCTCTTCGAACCAAAGTTTGCAGCAGTTTTTTCTGAGCTTATGGAAGCAAAGGCTACACTTGAAAGGTATGGCAGGGACTCCGCTGCAGATAATGCCGGAACATTATTCAAAGCTAAAGCAGCTGTAAGTCCCTCAGTAATTAAAATGCGCAGTGTGCTGCCTATTTTTGAAATGATATTTTATAGACTTAAGGAGTTGGAAACGTATCATGCTGAGGGGATCGGAAGGGGTCCAATTGAAAAAGATCTCAGTTCAGTTCAGTTTTTCAGTGATTTTACAACTGCAAAGGATCATGTTTCCAGGCAGCTCGCTGAGGTTAGATATCTCTTTAAACTTTACAATAATCTTCATAATGCAACAGGAGGAGGCCCTTCAATCTTAGATTCACCTTTTGGAGGAAGTGGTGTTCCTCTTGGTAATCCACCAACCGGGAGCCCTTTTGGGAATTAGTTTTTATTAGGATGAGTATGGTCAGGTTCGTAAAATTTTTACTATTATTATTTACTCTTTCACTTATTTCATGCGGTGATAGTAATGTACTTATGACTTTATATGATTCTGAGAATGCTGTTACATTCAGGGCTTCTATTGACAGTGGGGATATTCTGAATCCTGAATCCGGTGAAACCATTGATATCAGCATGGATTATGATGAAACTATTGTTAGACCGGTTAGATTGGAAATTGCCTTTCTGGATGTACAGGGTTTAGAGATCAGTGATCCTCAGATAATTGAGGGAGAAGACCTTAATGAACCTCTCCCTTCTATCTCAGTGGCTGCACCGGATGAGAACTTATATTCAGTCCGACTCAGGGTATTTGATAATGATGATGTACTGATAAAGGAAGAAATTATATCGTTTTTCTATTCAAGAGAATCATTTTTAATCCG